>Ga0315278_10000433_pt1 | contig 36779 bp, 61 predicted proteins | sample YL17G06_0_MG_FD_203880 | JGI IMG/M metagenome (GOLD analysis project Ga0315278, IMG submission 203880) | Sediment microbial communities from Yellowstone Lake, YNP, Wyoming, USA - YL17G06_0 | ecosystem: Environmental > Aquatic > Freshwater > Lake > Sediment | place: USA: Wyoming | collected... | reverse complement strand
ACTGGATCGCGTCTTTGACCGGCAAGTTTCTGAAAAAGAAGATCAATCTACAGGAGGGGCCAATGGACGGAACGAAGAAATGGTATCAAAGCACGATCATCTGGAATTGTGTCGTCATCGGAGTGATCGGAATCTATGAGAGCCTGATCGCCTCCGGAGTTCATCTTCCGGCGATCCCGCCCTGGATCATCACGATCCTCGGGGCTCTCGGTATTTACAGGAGAGTAACGACGACAGACAAGATCGCCTGATTCAGTTTTGTTTCAGTATCCGCTACGTCATTAAACGATAGGCGGTGATCGCTATGTGGATGAATAAGGGTCAGGGATGGTTCCCGTGTTCATTACCAAAGACAAATAAGATCAGTATAAAACCAACGGAGGAATACAGGAATTTTAAAATACGCGGAGAAGAATGGAAGACGTTAAAGAAGTATTACAGAACATTTTCTATTCGGCTTCCTCGTTTGACGTTTGCAAGTTGGACTTAGAGATACGGACCACCACACGCTCCTCGCCTTTGGCGCAACAAGTTTTCACCACCCTTGCATCAACCACCGACTTATCGTTCTCCCAAAAGACACCTTCCAGCCCATCCATGATGCTTTTTAGATAATTATCCGCATCCCCACGTTTGGCCCCATAGCAGATGACCTCTAGACAAAAATCCCCCCCTGAAATCGAAAGCTGGCAGCCTTTCCGTGCAAGAATTCCCATCATTTTCACAAGATTCTCGTATTGACGTGTCTTCTTCGGGGTGAAAGACCATCCTCCCCTAGTGACCCTGGCGCGGGCTTTTGGTACTGGGGTGCCCGGTATCGTAAACGTGATTATTTCGTTTTCCATGGGGACTTCCCCCTATTCGTTTCAAAGAACCTGTCTAGACGATTAACCAGAGATTTAGCCCCGATGGCTTTAATTGATTTCGATGTCAACATTCCCTTGAGCGGATCTTTTCTTTTTTTCCTGAGTGGGTAGAATTTATAAACTCCTCTTATCATTTTTTCTCCCAGGTCATGCCACCATCATAAGAGATACGTCCATCCTTGTAGTTCATCCACTTGTCTTTACCATCGAATCCGACGTATATCCAATCCGGATGAACAGAAGAATGTCCGGTGGCGATATCGCTTTCTCTGGTTCCGGTCCATTCGTCGATGTTTTCCAGAACGAAGAATATGGAAAAAAGAACAAACAAGCTGACCATTGCGCTGACGCAGAAAATGAATAGCCTGTTGTAATCCATTTTCACCATAACCTCATCCCGGCATAAACCCCGAAACCAATCGTAAATCCCATTGAGAATAGAATGCAAAGAAGGAGAATCCACATTCCAATCGCTTTCAGCCATTCCATAAGTTACTCCAATTCATCTACGACGATTCCACGTGGATGTTCATACACGGAATCCATGTAGATCTCCGTCAGCCCTCCGACTTTGAAGTTTTCCGGGGAAGGTTGGTTGTCGAACATATGTTTTCTTGTCAGGTACGATTCCTCATAAGGGAAATACTCGTAAGCATCGCCCTTGAACGTCGCGTGTTTCTGTGACGGCCCTATGCCCGCCGGAATGTAATGCCGCATCTTTCCCTCCCCATCGTCGTTTGCCCATACTCCTACTGCCAGGTTCGCCAAGAACATCATCAGCATTAGAACTTTCATAGTATTCCCCTATCTGCGCGTAACGATCAAAACTACGGCAATCACCGCCAACGTGAACAGAATCAGCCAAACGAAGTCGAACCGGTCAGCGCGTTTCACTTGTCCTCCGGTTTCAGGGCATGGATTGCCGGAGCAATTTTTGTGCAGTCATCGTCCCCGTAGTTTTTCCATTCAAACAACACTGCAATATTTACTGCTTTCCCACGGCAATCCTCGAAGCCTTTGCGGTAGGCTTCCTGCTCGGCTTGCTCGATTTGCTCAGCTAATGCCACCACGAATTTGCAATCGAGCTGAGTCCACGGAATTTTAGATGTCTCTGGGCTTCCCCATAGTTTCGCGGCTCTTTCCTCGGGGGTCATTTCCCTTCCCCCTCGCAAGCGGCGAGAACGGAACTCCGTCGCTTCCTCTGCCACATCATCTGATACCGTTTCGTCGATGGAGATGATCGAAGCTTTCTCCTGTTTTGCTCACGGCACAACGGGCAGATGCTGTATCCAATCTTCTTCAAGTGCAAGCCGCGTCGGCATAACAACTGACGCTCATATCCGAGCCGCTGATTTTCGCTCCCGGTGACAACCTGCAAATGCTGGGGGTTAACGCAATTCTTCCGACAACAGATATGGTCGATCTGTTTACCCTCCGGTATTCCATCCCCCATTGCCAGCCACGCGACCCGGTGCGCCCCCATGTATTTCCCGTTGATTCGGATAAGGCCATATCCGTTCGGGGCGGTATTCCCGAGCCAAATCCAACAGCCCGATTTCGACCGTCTGATCTTCGAGAATACAGACATGAAATTATTTCTTTTCATCGTCCCCGATTTCGCAAGCGGCGAGAGCTTCGTCCAAATCCCATAGACATTTCTCATCAAACCGATTGTGGTTGACTTCCTCCGCCGCCTCCTTCACCACCAGCAGTTTGTCGATGGTGCTGAAAATGTCGAGCAGACTCACGCCATTCGGGAATAGTAGCGTTGCTCCGCCACGGCCCGGTATTGGCGTTGACCATTCACGACATTCTTCCATCCGTTTTCGGTCGATCATGCCCACCCCCATATCTGAGCGTAAATTTGCTCCAACAATTCATGCCAATCGCGGCTGTCGGCGTCGATCTCGCACCATGCTTCCCACCCCGCAAGCGAAACGTGGAGCTTTAGCGGTGGTCCGATAAAATGTTCGAGATCGTCGATCATCCCCCCCTCCAAATCTCCCGTATCAGTGTCCACAGCAACCCCGGAATCAGGACATACCACCTGCGTTCTTTCATGCGCTTCTCCCCGTCCATCTCTGGTAGATCGTGAAATGCTTCCCTTCTCCCAACCTGCGCCAACCCGCCCATCCCATGATCCGCCTCCGTTCACGCTCCGACTTTTCGATCACCTGCACCAGCGCGAACCCTTCCCGTTCCGTCACTCGCCTAAGTTCCTTGGCGATGGCCTTGCCGATGAAAGCGTTCCCCACGTTGACCAGGAAGAACGAGTCATTCTTGAGGGGTAAATGCCAAAGCGATCCGAGGATCTGTTGGCGCACCGGAGGTTGGCCTAAACGCGCTATCGAGACGATCATCTGCCCCTCGGCCAGCGTTAATGCTCTTGCTGGCTTCGACCACATGCTTCGAGGACTTAGGGCATGGCGGGAGGCCATACCGTGAGGCGATGGATCTCCAATAGAAGATCTCATTGCACATCCCATGCATAGCCAAACTATAAGCAGTAACATGATCCAGAAGTTCGTCCCGATCCATCGTGCTGTAGTCCATTCGTAAACCCCTTTCATCCCTTGTCCTCTGGAAGTCTCCAATCGTGATCGGATAGCTTTTTCGCCTGTTCGGCGGATCGACATCCGAACACTCCTCTTGCTAACACGATAATAAAAACCACCGTGAACAATATGACGACCCCCAAACAGAACATAGCGACTTGAGTCATGGCAGTCGAGCTTTCGTTCATGTTTCAGACTCCTTTACCAAGGCTTCCAAGGCCTTCCTGATCTTCACCAATTCTTCGTACATCGCCAGTTGAAACGCCGTAAGCAATCTAGCGTCTTCGACTTTCAAATGGGCCCCCATCCGCCTATGACGAGAAAGGGAGAGCCATAGACGCGGCAATTGGCCATAAGGCCAGCAGGAGGAATCTTGCCGGTGGAGATGGGGGAAATCAGGCGCATAGAAGTTGGCCCTTCTCGTCGCACTTCCATTGAAGCGGAATGACCATGGTGTATCTATTGAGCGATGGCGTCGCGCCCTTCTCGCAGACAATTAGATATCCCTGTTTCCGCAGATCAGAAAATCGACTGGTGCATTTGTACCCGACGGGGTACTGGAGAAGTTGGCCGAGGGTCATAGTCCATCCGTGTTCGCGGAACAAGGCGACGAGTTGATCGCATTGAGTCACACTAGAAACTCCGAGAAAGACCGTTGCTTCGTTTCCCCCAGAAGTTTTTGCTCATTTTCCCGAGCTTTTACTTTCCAACTAGGGCTATCGACTAGGGATGGGAGTTCCCGAATGAACTCCGGGACCGAGTATCCGTTCATCTTGGCGTAGGGGTTCTCCCGGTCAAGGTATTCCTTCCAAAGAGCCATGATCCCCCCGATTCCGTAATTTCTCGCTAATCCCCGAAGTGAATGGAATTCTCTGCCGCTCCAAGGGTAAGCTGGCGCGTTTCTCTTTGCTTTCCAGGTATCGCTTATGTAATCAATCATCGTCTGCCAGAACTCGATTTTTATCTCCCGTTTCATCAGTTCTGCGGGATGTTTTCTTTGGCGATACGGATACAGTCTTGACACCGTTTAAGTGAAACTTCGTATCCCTTCACTTGGAAGACGATATCCAGCAAATCCTCCACCCGTCTTCTGCATCCGGGACAGAAGTAGTTGAAGGGTCCGTAGTCCGTCATTTCTTCTTCGACTCTGATAACAGGGCCGCTATTCCCAAAGCAAACCCCGAGAAGATGAGAGCCAACGCGAGCTTTATCATTTTCCACACGAAGGGCATTTTTCCATCGAAACATAGACCGCATGAATCCCGCAGAATCGACGGGATAAAGTTTTCATGCTAGATTTTATTTCTCACAACTTAGGTTTTAGTTCTACCTGACAGTATTCGCAATTTTTCATTTGATGCCGATTAACCTCTCGAACGCCTCTCTCGCGCACTGCGCCACCACGCTGTTGCCCAGGGCTCTAAGACGGTCCACCCTGAATGGTACCCCATGAGCCACTCTACCCACGTTGGGTTCAGACTGCCACCAGCTTCGGTTGCCAAGGTAGTTGAATTGCGGTTTAATTCTGCTGGCGATCTCCCGTTGTCCTTCCAGTCCCTGGCTGCCGGTGTTGGGTACTTTTTTACCATGTTCGATAATACCTGTTGTTTGCTCTTGGCACTTCTCCGATCCGAGCAATCTGGAGTGGGCCATTTGTTCTTTCGCGCCATGTAGCCTAACCCGACCTGACCGCCCTTCTCCGGGTTCTGGCCTCCCGTTACCATCCCCACCGTTGGAGTGGGCAAGAAGCCACCACCTTTCTCGTCGGTGATTCGCTCCCACATCTTGAGCGGATAAAATTCCCCATCGACAGTCATACCCGATGCGGCAAAGCTCTCCAACGACTCGTTCTGATCCTCGAACAGTAATCGCTGCGACGTTTTCCAAGAAGATGAATCGTGGTCGTATTTCGCAAGCGAGCCTTGCGATCTCGAAAAATAATCCGCTTCGCTTTCCGTCCAAGCCAACTCCCCGTCCGGCAACGCTAATGTCTTGGCAGGGGAATCCTCCATAGATGATGTCAATACGTGGGAGCATGGTTCCATGAAGAGTGAGTACGTCATTCCAGATTGGTGCGGTTGGTATGTCCCCTGCGTGCATCCGAGAGAGCAGAACCCCGATGGCGTACCGATCTCGTTCACAATAGGCAACGGGATGGACGTAGCCTTCAAGAGCTTTTGTGATCCCCCCAATACCCGAGAATAGGTCGAGTCCGTACATGATTCCCCCAAATATACCCACATCAGAACGGGATCGAACTTTCTTCCTCTGCCCCTCCGACCGCCCTAAAGTTCGCCCACTGGTCCCGCATATCCCCCGTCTTTTTGTCTGGTGCATGGACCACGTCGGCCACAAACTGCTTGCCGACAACCTGCTCCCGATCCCAAAGGATATCCCCGGCCTCGTCTGGCTTGAACCCCAACGCCATCAGCAGCGGTTTTGACAGGAAACACATCACGGCCTTGGTCATCTTCTTCCGCTGGCCCCCTACGACCGTTGAGGTCTTGAACAGGTAGTAGGGATACCCTGACGGTGTTTTCCGCTTCTCGACTGGAGCGTCGATTGTGAACACCAACGCCTTTGACTGCGGGAACAGCGACCGGCCTTCAAAACTCGTTTTCTCAATCATCTTCTTTGACCTCCATGCCTTCGTTTTCTATCTTGGCGGTAGCCGCCTCACGGATCGTCTTTAGCCCCGCTTCCAGCTTGTCGGCTTGCAGTTGCTCTAAGGCAGATGTTGCCGCCGTCCCAAATAACCCCTTAAGCAACCGGATCACCTTCTACTTGTCGGCGTCGGACCGACCGGGGTATTGCAGGATCAACTCCTGCTTGATTTCTTCGAGGGCGATTTCCCGGCGTTTGTATTCGTTCGATCGCGACTCCGGACCGCTGAACATGTCAACGCTAGACCTCGAGGTATCGACTCCTACATGAGCCCCGCCGATGTTCAGCTTTTCGATATGCGGAAGGAAAGATTCAAACGTCGGGAAGTCGAAGGATTTCCCGTTAATGACGTTAAAGCGATCCTTCAAAACCCATGCCCGGTTTATGTGCGATTGCCCGACGATACCGACCGACCCATCAGCCAGTGCGTGTTCCATTTCAATCAGGAGTGAGGATTCGTAACCGAACTCCGATTCCGCCTTGAACTTCGTGCCCGTCTTTTGGATTTCGGTCACGCCGTCCTCGTCCTCCCGAAACTGGTATTCCCACCCCGCCCGGCCGCACACGATGACATGGACAGGGGAGTTAACGAACCAGTCGGTGAAAGCCCGCCATTCCTGTTTTAGGGGGCCAAAGTCCTGAACCCGCAACCGCTTCCGATTCATTTTGACGAGGTAGGATTCCATAATCTCGACCCAAAATGCCGTTAGGGAGTCGATGACGACGATATCGGAATTCTTCTGCGCTTCAAGGCACATGGGCACAAGATCAGCGAACGCTCGGCTCTTGGCCGAAAGCAATTCCCCCTTGAACATCGGGATAACGAAGTCGGACCCCGTTTCCGTGTCAATGAACGACACTGGCTTTTTGCTTTTCGCGTACTCCTTGAGCCCGATGGCGATGAGCGAGGCGGTGTAGGTTTTGCCGCTTCCTGCGAACCCCATGATCCCGCATTTAAGATAGGCTTGAGACAACTTGGCCGGAGTAAAAAATGCCATAAGACCTCCTATGTTTTCGTGTAAAACCACAACCTCTCCAGGTCCATGTCGTGCGTTGTTTTTTGGTAGAAGGACTTCAATTGCATGATCTGCTCGACCGTCATTCCGTCAACGGTCAGTCCCATGGCTTCGATGTCTACGATTTCATCTTCCATTTTTCAAACTCTTTTCTAAGCTGAATGCAGCATTCGTCCCAAACAATTTCCGGGTCTATTTCTTCATGCAAAGGCAATGCCACGTATTTCCAAAATAAAGCCTTTCCTGCGACCGTTAGCAATTGATTCCCGCGCGCGTCGGTAGATAACCGGGCGTCGAACACAAGCTTATTTTCTGACAAGGTAAATCTCCCCCGCCCGAACAATGACCTGAAAACCGTGCACGTTCACCGTTCGCAATCATCTTCCGTGCGGAGTTCACGACCGTCATGAGCTTTCTTCCCAGCTCCGTGGCATCCACCATAGCCGCCTTGCCCGGTGAGATCACCCCCGCCAGCTTTACAATTGCGTTAATTAACTCGTCTCCGGTCGGGTCTTTTCCGGATGGGATTTGCGAGATGTCGATAAATTTGTGGCTCATTTTTGTGCTTCCTCCTTAATCTTTATCCATTTCAGTTCAGTGTTTTTAAGTATCCAAGTCTCTCCGGTTCTGGAATCCATACGCAGGAAGCTGTCTCCATGCCCCACTATTTTCCAGACTTCGGGTTCTTCGCTTTTTCTGCTCATCGCTTGCCCTCCATTCTCAGAATAATTACCCCTAGTTATCTGGTGTTACTACTTCTTCGCCAGTTCTCTCGTTATGTGCCATGTAGGTTTTTCGTGTTCTCCATGCTTATCTAAGGCCACGGCACTGATGGGGACACCATTTCCGCCGTGCGGGGCTTATTACCAGACTGTCCGGCCCTAGGGGTCAAGGCATTTACGGACTTAGCCCGAAAGAGATCCGATGGCAACCTAAAACAAGTTGGCTCTTTGGTGACGCTGGAACGGTTGACAGCGGCGGGATTGTGCGGACATAAAAAATCAAGCAGTACCCGCTGCAATGGAGCACAAAACCAATCTCCGACGGATACCGCTTGAATTTTTAGGTTTTGTGATTTCATGCATGTGTTCATTAAAGGTTTCCTGTGCGCCTTTGTCAAGCCCGTTTTTCGGTTTCCGTTTTATTGAGCGCGGCGATCAGGGCGTCGGCCATGCTTATTGCATTTATCGCAACCCCTTCGATCTTCCAATGCTTTAGAAAATCCGGTTGCATATACAAAGCCCCGTAAAGTTCTTTGCAGAATTCGATAGCGAAGTATTCGCGCTTGGTAAGGGCCGAGAGGATCTTCCCGTCACTACCAGACCACGGGAGAAAAGCCGGATCATTCGGATTTGTCATTTTTCCTCCTAAGCCGGTCTCATTTGGACGACTTCAATAGCCAAGGTTTAGACGGCGGCGGATAAGATTTATAACTAATTTCTATTCTGGCTAGGATAGCCGATTTAATGCGCTCTGCGATATGGATCATATTTTCAAGCGCATGAAATTTATCTTCATCATTTGGACGCGAAAATGATTCGCGTATAAGGTCTACATAATGGAGCAGGTATAGAAGAATTTCCTTGTCGGTCATGTTAAGCCAGCCTCAACTGCCCCGACGGTTCGGGCTCATATAAAACGTAAAGGTTATCCGAAGGGGTTTTGCCTCTTGTGAAGGCGATCACGTACCCGTCCCGCCTTAGTTCGGTGAACCGCGCCCGCGCTTCGTAGCCGTATGGGTGCTGGAGGATCTGACCCAGGGTTAACTGGTTCCCATTCCGACGGAAAAGATCAAGCAACTGTTCGCGTTGACTCGACATAGATTTTCTCGTTCAGTTCGGCCCTGATTCGGATCAGAGCTTGGAGGGCGACGCAGATTCCATCTTCTATTTGCGCGAGGCGGTCGTTCAATTCCTGTATCTCGGAGGCTTTCATCGTTTTTTACTCCTCTTATTCGCCTTGTCGAAATGGCGCATCAACAGCCGATCCTCGTATTCCCGGTCTGTCTCGTCTACCCAAAACCCGGCAGCGGAAGCGATGGCCAGAAGAAGGCCAAAAAAGAAACAAGCGAATCCGATCCATATAATCGCGCTCATCGTTTTGACCCGATCCCATGTTCAATGAGAGATGACTCGATACAGTCCAGCGCGTTCCCAATCGCTTCTTCCAGTGAGTCTCCCTCCCCCCATACGTCAAGGATTCCCTCGGAAGTTTGCGGCCCGACTTCCCATCGTCCGGTTTTTGTTATGACTTCCGCCGCCCAACCGTTTTGAGCTAAAACGTCGGCGCACTCTCGTGGTGACATTTGGACCTCCATTTGGCAGTTCTCATGTTTACAGGCATGGTCATATTTCTCACAACATTCGACATAGACGATCAGGCAATTCTTATAACATCCGTCACCGATACCGGAGCAATCACCCATTGGCGTTTTGTCTATTTGCGACGGCCTCAAGCGCAAGGTTCATTTCCATTTCAGCGCGGGCCAATACAGCGGATCTTAGGTATTGGCCTTCGGTCTTAAACCTCATGGCATGGGTGAGGTAGTAGACCAGATAATAGGCCCAACGTTGGCTAAGCGTTCGGCGTTGCATTTGCAGGCCCTTGGCCTTCGTTTTTAGCGGGGGGAACCTGTTTTACGGGCTCTGCATACCTTGAGGCCGAATCAAGGCAGTTTCGGACCCATTGGCTCAGTGAGCTAGACCCGGCTTCACCGGCGGCGTCTATGTACGCCTTGCGCCGTTCTGGTGCGATGTCCGGATCACCTAGGCATACGGTGATACTGGTCCAGCGTGAGTTTTTCTCATGTTTTCGTGGCATTGTGTCTCCTTTCTAATCTCATGCGTAACGATGGCAATATATCATAATTATGCGGCCTTGTCTAGAGTTATTATGATTTTGTCTAGCCAAATTGACTGTTCCTCTCTCACAATAACCTGCTCCCAATAGGCTTGTATTATCGCCTCTGGCCGTAGTTCATGCACGGATACGCTATCCATTGTCGGCCTCACATTCGGGCCTATACGCATCGACTGGGGCTGGGCCGGTTGGGTACTCGAGCACGTCCTCCAGGAATGCTTGAGCCCTTGGCATATCGACTGGCGGCCAAGGGTGAGGCGTGACGGTTTTACAGGTGACGGTAGCGGCGAACATCGCCGCAAGGATTAGGTAGACGGGTAGCATTAGAGTTTCCCTGACGCTTGGAAACTGTAACAACCGTTTTCAGCAACAATCACATGGTCCAACAGATCGACTCCCATAATTACCCCTGCTTGCTTTATCCGTTGTGTTAGTTTGGTATCTTCATCCGACGGTGACGGGTCCCCGGATGGATGGTTATGAACCATGACAATACCGTAAGCATTAGCCAAACAGGCACCTTTGAATATTTCGCGAGGATGAGCGAGGCTGGCGGTCATGGTCCCTTGGCTTACAACTTCCCATCCGATGATCCCGCGCCGGATGTTTATGTAATAAACCCGCAACTGTTCCCTGTCCAGATTCCGCATATCGCTAGCCGCCGTTACGATATCCGCGGCGGTCGATATGCGTTTACTCCCGTCGATCAATGAGGATGAGTCTCTGACTAGCGATAGCTTGTATTGCGTAAGTCTATACATGGTAGTAACCTCCCTTTTTATTTTGATTCCATTTCGTTTTGGATGTCTAGAATCCCGGCTTCGTAGCCCGACGTATAGGCCTCACACTCTGCATCAGCCCGGCCCGAATGGCGACCGATGGCGAATGACAAGAGTGAGGCGAGCAGGATGGCAACAAAGGTTCTCATGGTTAGGCCGCTCAATATGTATTCGCGTCGGGGAACGCGAGTGCCAGATCGAGAACCTTTAGGCCAGCAACGTCGTTTGCCGAGCAACAGGACCGACCATTTTTCCGCATAGATTCCGGATGGCCACATTTTTGGTAAACTCCATCGATAACCCACGCTTGACGCTCATAGTCGAATCCATTCCAGAGCAATCCCGTGTTGGCGTTGATTTCGTTTTCAGAATTTCTGCTCATTTGGTCCCCCTTGGTATAGACGTAGGATTCGTTTCTCATGAGGAAAGTATAGCAGACGTGCGGGGAGAGTCAAGGGAAATTGTGAGAATTGATAGAATGAGTCTTTGGACCCATGCAAGTGCAAGGATTGCCTAGGCGTATCTTATGAGATGGGGGTATGCTTGGGTATTACTCACAAGTTTTATGGGCCTAGAATCGAAAATGCGTGCGTTTGGGAAATGCGTTATATTGCGTATTTGCGGAAAACGATTGCGGTAGACTTGACAGCGCGGCGGGATCCGGGTAAACTAGGGGTGTCATGGAAACAACCAAGACCCAGCGCGATGCCACAGCGACCGGAAAAGATCTACCGCCTAGGGCTCGCGCTGGATCGATTTTGACAAGACGCAAGGCGGTATAGGCCGCCGATAGTTTACGATAAGCGGTCATCCGCAGCGGTGCCGATTTCTGAAAGCAGAATCGCCACCCCGTAAACAAAACGAATAGGACCGGGCCGGACTTCCGCGAGCATAAACGTACTGGGCCGACCCCGTCACAACAAGGCGATGCGCTCTTTTTGCGAATTCGCCACCTACCATCCGAAGGAAAAGAAACTAAAGGAAGATATGGCCAACCTATGCTCGAAAAAACGGAAACGGTGAATCCTCATCGGCATAATCATAACTTCAGAGTGCTCAATAGATCGCAACAACACTCCGGAAATGGCATGAAGTGGATAGAGCGATGCCGATGCGGTTATCTCATCGTTTGCGAAGCAAGCTATAGCCTAAGCGGAAGCATACCAGCCGTTACTCGTACGCTGATAGCTAGACAACGGATAGTTGAAGCAGAACCAGAGCAAGAGATAGAGATAAGGTCTGCGAGTAAAGCAGGGGGAGAGGGACTAGTGAGCGATAATCGCCAGAGCGAAACTCCCGTATCAGAAAACGGCAATGCAAATAGTAAACTACCAGCTGGTACACCAGAAAAACTCTAAATTGGCACTCCGAAACTAATAAACAAGCTACGTTGCTTGGCTATGAAACATAATTAACATTATCGGACATATATATAATCAATGCTATATATCAATATGATTTGTATAGGCTATTGTACCTATGATACCCCATACCGTAGGGGAGGGTAGTTCACCCCCACACCTAGATCATAGTTCTAATCCCCCCCACAGACTTTACCAACATATCCAAGTTACAATAATGGCAATAACAACGGCTATAGCAATGGCCTACAAATTTTCATTAAATATCCCAGGTATAGAATGATGAGATTTGACAATGGGTACGTTCAGCGGTTTAATGAATTGCAGCGCAGATGTATTGCGTTATGGGCTATAACGATTTTATTAAGTTTGTTTATATTGAGCGGATTTGGTTTTATGGCTTACAGAGAATTCATTCGGGTGATGGCATGGCCTGGGGATATTGAGGGGGTACAAGATGGGACGATGGGAGAAGGCGCTTGCGGTAGCGGGGTTGGCACTAGCGGTGGGGTATGTGATACGGATTCCGGAGATCACCATTGAGGAGAAAAAAGAGATGACGGCGGAGGCGGTGATACCGACGGATGTCACCACAACGACAATTCCGGATCAAGACGAGTTATCGGTTCCGGAGGGGTTCAATGAGCCGAACGATATCCCGGATCAAGATTCAACGGGGGATGAAATAACGCCGCTATGACGGGGGCCTGGCAGAAGAAATACGCTCCGAAACCGAAGATCACGAAGGTCTTCTGTAAAGAGAATTCCGTCAAGGCGAAATCGCTCGACAAGAGCCTGGACGCCTATTTCAGAAAGAAACCCAAATGATGAAAGTCATGTGCGCCCATAACTGGGGCGTTCCTTTGGAAGGATGGGATGGCGATAAACCCATCTCTTTCAGACAATGCAACTGGTGCAAGTTGTTCTGGTTCCATGGGGATCGAGTACCGAATGTCGTCATCGGTGTCGTCGTCGATGAAAAACGCGCGCCATTGACAGATGCCTCCTCTGGGGGTAAACTCGTTCCGTAGGTATAAATCGCGCCGTCTTTTATACGTGAAAACAGAGGGCAATTCAGGTGCCTGAATCATCTGAACTGCTCTCTATTTTTATGGATCAACAGACCCGCCAGATGGCTGTCGATATTTCCGAGGGATATGGCAAGGCTCTCGTTGTGGGGAACGATGTCATGTTTGCTCCCTGGAAGGTCGGCGATCGGCCTTTCTCGTTTTCCCCTGATAAGACACGGTTCATCTGGGCCCTCCAGAAGAACAACGGAAATATTGAGTTGGCTTGCGAGTTTGTCAATAAACCGAGGGACTGGGCGACGAAGTTTCTCTCCTCCCGCAAATGGAAGGAGTTCATCGCGGCGAAGCTGGCGGCGATGGGAACGCAGAACGGCGATTTGGTGTCCTGGTGGTGGCAGTACGGGACCGACGGAGCCCGTGGGTTCAAGGAAGGGTACCGGGCGACCTGCCATCTTTGCCACGGCACCAGCGATTATTCGGTCACCGAAGCGGAAATCGTGAGGCGCGACGACATGAGTTTCGCGGCCAACTGTAAGACTTGCCTCCAGTCCGTCGAGTTGGCCTACTGGAAAGAGGAGTTCAAACCGACGCGGGAGATGGTGCAATTCTGGCAGGAGTTGGGGAATCGGCTGAGTCCCAAAATCGAGCGCGTCCAGCACGAATACACGAAGGAAACTTTCGTTTTCATGGAGGGATCAACGTGACCAAAAAACGCGGCTGCCGAAAATGATTGATAAGGTTTCATCTCCGGAACGCCCGCCCGTTGTCCAGAAGGAAAAACATTCTTTTCTCGAAGATTCTCTCGGAGCCATGAACCGTGAATTATTCTTGAAGGGAATCCGGATGAAATACGGGATGCAGAAGGGCGAAAAAACGCCGCCGAGGGGAATGGCGACGCATAAGGGGGATATTTACTGATGCCTTGGGATAAAGTGATGTCGAAGTGGAAATCGGGAACGCTTCATTCGGGAGGCAAACGTGGTCCCGAAGTCAAAAGCCGCGATCAAGCTATTGCGATTATGCTCTCGGAGAAGCGCAAGGCGCAGGGCAAACCGGAATACCGAAGCAAAGATCCGCTCAAATCGGCTCTGGGTAAACGATGAACCTGCTACCGGACGATGGAGCAAAGGAACGCAAGTTCAAGGTCAACCTTGTCCTGACTCCGGCGCAGAAACTCATCGACGCTTCCCCCGCGAGGTTTAAGCATGTCCGCGCCGGTCGCAAGTTCGGGAAAACCGTGTTCACGATGAAGAAGATCTTGGACTGGATGGGACCGCCTAACTCGGTGGTTTGGTACATCTCCCCCACCTACAGGCAGGGGCGGCTTATTTCGTGGAGTTCGATCAAACGCATGATCCCGCATGAGGCGTTCGCCAAGAAACCGAATGATCAGGACATGATGATTACCCTCAAAAACGGGAGCGAGCTTTACTACATGGGATCGGACGATCCCGACTCCCTGCGTGGTCCCGCTCCGACGGGTGTTATTTTCGAGGAAGCGGCGTACCATAAGCCGGAAGCCTGGTACAACGTCGTCGAGCCGAACCTGTCCGTCCATAAGGCCCCCGCCATTTTTGTCTCGACCCCCAAGGGGTTCAACTGGTTCAAGGATCTGGAGGACGAAGCGAAACGGTTGATTGCCGAAGGCAAGACCGATTGGGCAACTTTTCACTTTACGACCTATGACAACCCCCATATCTCGAAAGAAGAAATCGACCGGATCAAAAATTCTCTCGATCCAATGGTGTGGAACCAGGAATACATGGCCGAATACGAGTCAGCAGTGGGTCGGGTGTTCAATGTTTTCCAGGACAATGCCCGCCACACCTCCGCCGTGGAGAATCCCCTCGGGGTGTTCGACGCCTATCGGGGGATTGATTGGGGGATGCGCGACAATACGGGATGTGTATGGGGCTTTGTGCGCGATGGAAGACTATTTGTCTACCGGGAACACGCCCAAAACGGACTCTCGCCTGCCGCCCAGGGCTCCATCATCAAAGAAAAGACGACGCCCAAGGAAAACATCGTCGGGAACGCCCTCTCGCACGACGCTGCGAAACAGGACGCCGAAATGAGGGGACTGACGGTGTTCTGGCATTTCCAGAACTCCGGAATAAGACCGCTTCGCCTCTCTACCCGCGATAAGAAATCCTCCCGAGCAATGCTCCAGCAGCTTTTTTCCGAAGATCGGATCGTGGTCGATCTTTCCTGCCGGAAACTCCGGAAACAATTGCTCATGTACGAGTGGAAAGATACCACCATGGAGAAAACCGAGGACGGGAACGATGATCTGGTGGACGCTCTTCATTACCTGGTCGAACTTCTTCAAACACGGCTATTCCTCACCGGACGCTCAGAGAAGGTTCGCACGATTGAAGAAGTTTATGCCGACATTAAAGCCGATAAAGAAGCCCAAAAAATCAGACGTTATAAAACCGAGGAGCCCGCGACATCCTTCGATTTCCATACCGAAGGTACCGCCGCCGGATACTTATGATTGATCCAGAACTTCCTCCAAATCCCCATAACGAAATCAAAGAAAAGGTCGATTTCTGGCATACCCGTCTTCACCAGCAGCTTTCGCGGTTCAATATCTACGCCGATTTCTGGCGGTTGGTGAAACCCGCGAGGACGGGCGATTTAACGGGGTTCGCCAATCCCCAGGTCACAGAAACCGCCCGAGCGACCGAAGCCATTGCGACGTTTTTCTATCGCGCGATGACTTCGGCCCAACCCAATTTTAGTTTCGTCTCTATGAACCCCGACGTGGTTCAGGACGATCTCTGGGTTTCCGAGCAAGTCATTAATTGGCAACAGACCGCGACTCAGTACCGACGGAAACTCTTGAAGGCTTGCCGGTCCATGGCTCTTTTCGGGACCGTCGGGTTCGAGCAACCTTGGAGCGTCAATCTGCCCTACTATGAGTCTACGGATTTCGTGCCGCGATCGCTTTTGCAGATTGCGTTCGATCCTCTGGCCTTCGATATCGCCCAATCAAGTTGGCACGCCCTGATTGATTATGTCACGCCGGAATATTTAAGGGCTCTCGCAAGGAAAATGCCGGATGTATGGGATGCTCAGACCATCGAAGACGCGATTACCGCTTCCGGCGATGCGAAAAACCTGTCTCCAGAGCTGACGGCTCGAATGACTAACGCCGGATACCAGACTTATGCCGGATCCCAAGGCCCCTCTAGTTTGCTCCAACTGATTACCTACTACGGGAATCTCAACAACGACCAAAGCGGACGCGAGTGGTGTATCGCGACGGTGAATGACCTGGCGACGATCAAGGGCCATCCGTCGGTTTATAAACGACGGCCCATCGGGTTCGCCCATATGAACGAATTCGAGATGGAACCTTACGCTTATGGCGTGGGTAGAGTCGCGGAAGCGACACAGCCCGAGATCAACTCAAATCGCGCACGAATGCATGACACCATCACCTTCTCGCTATTCAATATGTGGCTCTCGAATCGTATGGGGAACCTGAAACAAAGCCAGATGAAGGTTCGGCCTTGGGGATTGGTCGAAGTAGACGGAGATCCTGATTCGATGTTGAAAGCCATACGTCCCCAGCTGGAAGGCGTCAATTTTGGACTCCAGCTAGAACAGTTGATGAAGTCGGAGTTCCGAGCGACGACGGGAGCGACCGACAATCTGCAGGCTCTTGTTACGGAAGCCACGGCTACGGAATCGTCTATCGCGCAAACAGAGGCCGTCCGACGGCTATCGGTCATGGCGGAAATTGCGAGCGAAACCCTCCTTCGGGAACACATCTCTAAATGTCACGAAAACAACATTTCGTTCCTCGATCAGCCGTTCTCGATCGCGGCAACGGGTCAAGCCAACAACATCCGCGTTTATCCATCGGATTTGGCGTTGGATGTTGAGGTCGTGACGAAGATCGTCACGGACAAAGACTTCCGTCCTCAACGCAACAAAGACTTGCTCCAATTTCTCCAGATTGTGACTTCGATCCGGAGCCAGAATCCGCAACTGGGCCAAGTCAACATTCAGCCTTTTGTTGAGGAACTGGCGAGGGGGATTGGCATGAACCCGAAAGCGGTTTGGACTCCCGGAGTTCCGATGCCTCCCGGTATGCCGGGTCCGGGTATGCCTCTGAACGCTATCGAACAAGCAGGAGCGGCTGCCGGGAACGCAGAATCGATGCGTTCTCGAGCCGGTGAACTAGGGGCCGCAGCAAGGTACGACGCCGAGCAGAACGCGCAAGACGTAGCGAGTGTCCTATGAGCCGAGTGAATAACTACGCCCTACTCGCCTCCCTAGTTGAGAATCCCGCGTATCGGGCTCTCCAGGAAGAATGGGTCAAAAAGGTTTCAAAGATAGAAGAAAATCGTGACCGGGCGGCGGCCAGAGGATCGGAGTCGGCTTGGCGTTACTATGCGGGAATAGAGAAGGGGTTCAAACAGGCCATGTTAACGCTGGAATCAGAATTGGCGTTTTTGGAAAAAGACGGTCGGGAGGATCAACCCCCCATCGAGATTGAACAACTACTAAGCGAAGCCAGAGGAGAAACGCGATGAAGAAAATAATTTTAACGATGGCACTTTTACTTGGGGCATCTCTGTCCTCGATGGCGGTCGATGTCTGGAGGTCCAGCAACGCGATCACGACCCAGGCCACTATGCAGACTCTTTGTTCAAATACACAAAGAGGTATTTTCCATGGTGTCTGTACGAACTTTGGTGTGGCCGGTTCTTCCATCGCCATTCTGTCGAGTGCCACATTTACCAGCGGCAATATCGTAGGTCCGATTACGACATTGGTCGCCGATCAGTGCAAATACTACGACGTAGCCTTTTCGAGCGGGATGTATTTCTTCAAGAACAACGCGGCGGTCGTCGGAATTCTTTACAAGTGTTACTGAGGTGAACCGATGAAACGACTATTGATTTTTTCCTTACTTCTGGCCATGCCCTCTTTCGTTAAAGCAGGTGATATCTGGCGATCGACCAATACACTGACGACTCATAATTTCGTTCCGCTATGCGAGGGAACTCAGAGAGGAATTCTCCATGGAATTTGCACCTCTTTTGGCGTCGCCAGTGCTTCCATGACGGTTTATAACTCGACATGGACCGTTGCTGATAGTCAATTTCTAGGTCCAATTTCAACGCTGGTTGCGGATCAATGCAAATATTATGACGTAGCTCTCCCGAAGGGATTGAGCTATCGAAAGACAAACGCTGCCAGCGTGACGATTCTCTACCAATGTTACTAGACGCAAAATCCGGGCCAATGGCCCGTTATCAGGAGGTCGCCCTGTGAGCGACTTAGTGGGAACTGTAGACGCGCCGATCAATTCCGGCGGTGCGACCGTAAAAACAACCTCCGACGTATCCACGGAGACGGGGAGTGTCGCCCCCGAATCGTCGCAAGACGGACAGGAACGTGCCGGTGGCTCGCAAGAGTCTACCGAAGGTGGTTCGGCAACAGATCGTCAAACCCGTACCCGAGGCCCTTCCAAGCTCGATACTATCCGCGAGCTGAGAGGTCGCCTACGCGACGAAAGATCGCAGAGAGAAGAAATAGTCGGGAACTTGCAAACCCGCCTGGATCAACTCGAAGCGTCCCTTAAATCATCGGGAGACAATCGAAAGCCTGGCAAGTCGTTTTGGGAAGCCCCAGAGGAGACAATCGAAGAAAAGATTGGAACCCACCTGTCGCAGTTTGAGAAGCGGTTGCTTTCGCAGCTCAATGAGCGACAAGTCGTGGATCAAGAAACCTCCGAATGGCGGCAAGAAACGACAGAAGCCACCAAATTCATCAAGACTCAACGAGGACTGACTGACGATGACGAACAAGACATAGCGGAAATCGTCCAATCCACCCCGGCCATGAAGAATATGCGACCGATGGAACGTGCAGAATATGCCCTGTTTCTCTGGCAAAAACAGAAGGGCATAACGGATAAAAGCGTTCTAAAGGCGAAGGCGGCTCCGGTTATCGGGGCACCGCCATCCTTGAATGGGCAACGGGTATGGACGGAAGCCGAAATCATCAAAGAGGTCGGCAAATTTCCGAATGATCCAAGAACTTGGACCGATGACATGAAGAAGCAATCGGAAGCCTTGGACCGCGAAATCCGGTCAGCGTATCGCGAGGGTCGGGTGAAAAAATAAACCAAAAAGGATAGCCAGTCATGGCTAATGAAACAGGACTAGACTCAAATGGCATATCGACAGCCGTACCAGCGTGGCTTAGACAGCGCGCGCTCAAGGCTCGATATGCTGCCTCAAAGGTGTGGAAGCATTGTCTGAATGGCGTTGAAGGGGATGCGCTGATCAAAGGCCAAATCAACAAGGTCGGAGATCGCGTGACGTTCCAGGTGTTCCCTTCCCTGACGCCGACGGACATTTCCACGACGGACGGATCGTTCACGAACAGCGAAATATCGCCAACCGCAAAGACCATCACCATTAACAAATGGAAGAACGTCTCGGCGGATCTGGTGGATATCGTGGACTTTCAATCCGTGCTGGATTGGGAAGCGGAATTCTCGGAAGCCTTCGGTAAAGCTATTGGTCAGCAAACGGATGCCGATGTGTTGGCATTGGTTGTGTCTTTAACGACTAATATCGTGGATGCTTCTGGAGCTTTGGGTGATGGGTCCATCATCGAAGCTCAGAGAAAATTGGATGATCTGGATGTTCCGAAGGAAGATCGGTGCTGGGTTTTGGCTCCTGTTGCTCATGGGGACATTCTCGGGATTGACAAGTTCACGCTTGCCAATACCACCGGCTTCTCGAAGGGCTTACAGGTCGAAGGCGGTCGCGTAGTGGGACTGTATGGAACCCCTGTCGAAGTTTCGACCCAGGTTACGACAACTGCGGTGAAACGCGACAATGTGCTTTTCTATCGGGAGGCTTTCGGCGTCGTTATGCAGAAAGACTTCAAGTTGGAGAAGTTCTCTCGGGTTCGTTACAGCACCCCATACGCCGGTTCTGCCCTATACGGTGTGGCTACCCTTCGGGATAACCATGCTGTGTGGGTCAAGACCGCCGCGTAAGGAGGAAACCAACCATGAATAAATTGATTGGCGCGTTTCTTCTTGTTGCGGGGATGCTGTTTCTGTCGTCTTCTTCGGAAGCGGCGGGAGCGGCGCGTGGAGCAAAGGCTTATACTGCGGTTAATTACACGGCGACTGTATCCACCATTACGATTGGACCGGCGGCACTGTATGCCGTCCTTCTTTCGTCCGGTGCTTCGCCAACCGAGTATTTGACTGTGTTCGATGCGTCGTCGACCGTTACTCCGAATACGCTGACGGCCACAAACCACACTTTCAAATTGAAAGTGTGGTACACCTCATCGTCGGCCAATACGAGTTACTACCTTGATCCTCCGTTGCAGTTTACGAACGGAATCATCGTGGCTCCTCAAGCGGCGACAGGTGCGGCAACTCTCATCTGGGAGAGAGGACGAGTTACCCAGGGTTATTAGTGTCTAAACCTCCCCGGAGGCTTCACCGCTTCCGGGGAGGGGAGGATTCATGGAACGATATTGCTCAACATGCGGTGATTTGGCCGGAACCCTATACATGGACGGGGAACTCTGGCTTTGCCGACATTGTGTGAACCGTCTCCCTCCGCTCGCGCCTTATTTCAAAGAAATGGGGACCGCCAACCCGAGCGATCCTGGGGGATCGACGGCCCATGTCCAGGACATCCGAAAGAGACGATGGCATCCGACGGAAAAGAGGCTTTTTTACTATGAGCCTCCAAAGGCGTATTTTTTCCCCAAGGGGTAAACTATGGCGACACGGCTGACTTTACTGGAATCGACCCGTCGGATCATAGACGAAGAAACGGCGGCTAATTCTCATTTTACGGACGACGAAATTTACGACTATTTGAACCAGGCGATTCGTATTCTTGGGACTGAAACAGAATGGCCTCTACAGACGGCGGAGGCGACCTCCGTGGAGGACCAGGCTGTTTACACCCTCCCGACCGATTTCGTTTCGTTGTCGGATATTTATTTCAACGATTTCGTTATGACGATAGTGGACCGCACGGATCTGGCGAAATTCCGCCAGGATTGGCAAAACGCGGAATCTGCTGCGCCGAATTACGCTTATCGGGCAGACAACGCTAAGATTGGCTTGTGGCCTCCTCCGGACGCTGCCAATTCCGGGAAAACGATTCAGATTCAATACGTTAAAGTTCCACCCGATCTCAGTGACGACACCACGGCTCCGGACCTTCATGTGACGTTTAACGATTGTCTTCCCTTCTATGCGGCTTTTCTATGCGAGCATAAGATGGGGAATTCCAAGCGGTCCGACCTGAATTTGAAACTCTATGAGGATCACAAGCGGAGGTTGTTGTCGAAGGTCCAGCGATTCTCCGATAGCCTCCTACAGTTCAGGTGGTCGGGTCAAGGATACTGATGAGCGATTTCTCGAATATCACAGAAACGGGTGTGACTTTTAAGAACCAGTCGGAATCTATTACGTCGGATTTCTCTGATGCGGTAGATTCGTCCGTTTTGTTTTCTTCTTTTGGGTCGGAGGCGGAGACTACGTTTTTCGATGTGGGAGACGGTGGGTACATTCTTGTTCAATCCGTAGGTTTTGGAGAAGGTGGTTTCGGAGAGGGCGGTTTCGGGGGATACGATCTGACATTCGCTGTCAACGCCAATACCCCCTGGGCGAACGTGGATACGCCATGACAGCTATCCTGGAAGATGCCAAAGAGATTGTGGTCGATAAGTGGGGGACGCTGAATACGGCGGCCTCTCCATCGAAACTCCCCGAGGGTCAGTCCCCCGATAATCTCAATGTTTGGATGGACGAGAAGCCGGGATCAGTTGTTACCTCTCTGGGGTACACCAAATTAGGACAACTTCCGTCCGGAAACCCCCCGACGCTACTTTTAGAATTTTACAAGACCTCGGACGGATCTTCCCAACTGATTTGCTCCGATAATACAACCGTATGGTGGACGACGGATTACGTTACTTTTACTCAGATCAAAACTGGCCTATCGTCGTTTTTCCAACTGAGAGGAGCCGTAATCCGTGACAAAGTATGGCTCACCAATGGTTCGGATTCTGTGATGACATGGAACGGAAGTGCTTTGGCGACCTTGGACGGAACGGCGGGAACTCCGGATGTACCGCCGGGACGATACATCGCCTATCATGATGAGAGGATCTGGATGTACGGAATCAGCGGTGATTTATCGTCGCTTCGGTTTTCGGCTCTGGCAGATTCGACGGGTACGGAAATTACGCCCGATGACGCAGATGCTTGGCCCGCCGATAATGAACTGCAAATTTCCGAGGGAGATGCTGACCAGGGTACAGGTATTTTCATGTATCGCGGATATCTCTATTGCTCCAAGCAGTATTCGGTCTGGAGGGTCGTCGGATATGACGAATACACCTACACGCGGGTCAAAACGCGCTCGTCAACGGGTACGCGCTTCCAAGAATCCATACAGATCAAAGACAATCTGGTTCATTTTATCGGCGTTGATGGTCTTTATGTGTTTGATGGCGAAGAAGCGAAACGAATCTCCGACATCGTAGATCCGGCAAACCCAGAACCGGGGGTATTTGCGTTCTCAAAATTACAGCAACCGCTTCTGACAACGGAATTCTGGAATATGTCAGAAACGGCAGATCTGGCGACTGGCACGGTTCCTGCCAATCTTTCAACAGCCAATGATGCCTTAACTCTTTCACCCGCAGACGATACCCAGGCCAATTTCGAGGCGGGGACTCACGATGACACAACGGGGACCACCAATCCGGGAAATCTACAGCTTGATCTTGTGACCTCCGGAAATCCCGGAACGCTTCTTTCGGCGGGTAAATATGCCGATATTCGAGGGTATCAGTGCGCGATCGTCGGGTCTAAGTCTTATGTCACCGATGGAAATGACTCGACTATCGCGGGCTATCGAACTTTGGGAGCAGGGATATCAACAGATTTTGTTATAGACCTTGGATCTGTCTATTCAGTCGGTCGCGTTGTAGTGAAAGGTTTGGCCGTCGCTAAATACAACCAGCCCGAAAATCTATTGATTGATTGGGCCAGGATCGAAGTTTCTTCTGATGATTCGACCTATACCCCCGTAGCAACAGTCCTTGCTGATAATGGGGGTAGCGGAGGGGCCGGTTATTGGGGAGAATTCACAGCCACAGATTTTACGTTAAATTTTTCAACCGTAACAGCTCGTTACGTTAGACTTTTTGTTTTGACCTATTTGCGAGTTCAGACTACGGTCCAGGGGATTTATGTCTATCAGGCAGGGTATGAGCCAGATGGTAAATTTATTTCCAAAACGCTTGATCTATCGGTGGCTCCTGCCTCTTACGGTAATCTTGTTGCCATTATGACAACGAATTCGCAGACCTACCAGTTTTTCACCCAGTCTTCCGCAGATGGAACAAATTGGGATGCGGAGGTAAATGTCGCCAATGAGGGGGCCATAGGGTCTGTACTCAAGCGATACCTTCGATGGGGAGTCTATCTCTATTCATCGAACGGGCAATATTCCCCTGTCATCGACAAGGTGTATGTTGGGACGCAATACATTTCTCCGATCAAAAATACAGGTGGGAATCTACTTCAATGGGGAGCATATCAGCTCGACGGTAATAGGTCGGGGACGATTATCACTTCCTACTTCCGGGCAGCTTCCACGAACGGGGCGGTATCGGCGCAACCTTGGACAGCCATCGTTCCGGGGGCCATCCCAAACACGGCGATTACGAATACGTATATACAAATCAAAATTGAAATGTATCTGGACGCGCAGAATCAGACGGTTCCCGTCGTAAACGCTTTCACCGTGAACTGGGTTTTGTCTTCTACCTCTGGGGCTACCAATTTGCAGAATGTGGGATCGTTTATATGGGGCAATCGCTATTGGTTGGCGGCCTCCACTTTGGGGGCAACCGAGAACGATATTGTCTTGATTCTTGGTAAATCTACTTTTGAGAGCCCCTGGCACAAGAAGGATTTCAAACTCCTGTCTTTCTGTCGTTTCGGTGAATCATTCATTGGAGGGTCGAGTGAGGACGGGTCAATTTATAGACTCGAATATGGATATTCCAAGAATGGTTCCACGATTGATTCCTACTACGAAACTGCCGATTTCGGACAGTCGGGATTCATTATGAAAGGTAAGGAATTGATGTTGTCCTGCGAGAGATCCGGTGAATACGATCTTTCTGTTGGGTATTCAACTGATGGCGGATTGACCTATACGGACATTGAAGTTGATTTGACGCAGGAATCTGGCCAATCTGACGGGATGACGAAGCGTTTGAATATCAATTTTATGGCTCCATCCGTCAGATTCAGAGTTCGGACCAATGGTATTGATCGCCCATTTTCTGTGGACGAGTTAAGGTTATATTACCGGCTTACGACTTCTCGCGGGGATATTGTATGAGCGTAAATCCAAAACAGCCTGTCTTGAAGTCCGGAGCTTACAGTGACGAACCGGGAGTATGGACCGATTTGAACGCTGTATTGAGGAATTTTGCGACCAAGAAATTACGTCCGAGCAGAACGAGTCCCCCTATAGCAAATGATGTGGGGGAGTTAGAATTTGTTTATGACAAAACGCTGCATCGTTTATATACGAAAGTGAACGGAACGCTAAAATACGCGGCTTTCTCTTGAGGTGATCTATGGCTCTTATCGCTGATACCGCACCATCTACCCTGGAAGACGTTCTTGGCCAGACCGCAGACACGGCGGGTATGACCATCCAGAATCAGTACGCAAAAGCGCGTCGGAAGGCCGTCGGTGAACAGGCCGCCAGTGGTCGTCTGGGTAGCGGGGTAGCCAATTACACAATGGGCGACATAAACGCGGGCGAATTAACGGATTTGGCATCAAATGAGAGCGATTTGGCTACGGCGTTGGGGCAAATTCCTACTCAAGATTACATGGGTGATCTAGAGAACGCTCGCAGACTAGAACTAGCGAAATTGATCGGAAAGATGTCCAAGAAGGGTGGGTCTTCCGGTATTGCTAGTGGTGTCCTGGGCGGTGGTGCGTCTGGAGCGATGGCTGGGGCTCCGTTTGGTCTGCCAGGAATTGTCATTGGAGGAGTTTTAGGGGCAGGATTAGGCGGATACGCCGGAAGTCAAGGGTGAGGGTAAAAATATGGCTATGACAGCGGCAGATATCAAACTATTTGATCTTAGCGGCGTCGGGAAGACGGACCCCTACAAAGACATCCTGAAAAAGAGCAGGGTTTCTCTACAGGAATCCCTGGGCAGGATCGGGGATCGCGCTACAACGTCAGCAACGGCATCAGGACGGCCCGTAGGCGAATATGCAGGTCAGGAACTCAGCAGGTCAGGAACAATGGGCGGAAGGGGCATTTACGACGCTTTGTATGGGGTTGTAGGGGCGGGTTCGTTGAAAAATGCCCAATTAGAGAAAGAACACCAGCAATCCTTGGCTTTAGCGAGAGCCATCGGGTCTAAGGCTGCGCCCAATTTGGCGGCTACGCTTCTTTCCAGTCTTGGTGGAATAGGCCAAACGGCCCTTACTCTCAGTCCTTATTTTAAGAGTAAACCGTCAAATTATCTGATTTCAAACTACATCTGACGAGGTATTTTATGCCTAGCGATAGACTTTATGAGATGTTGGCGGAAGTCGAGGCTCAACCCTCGGATGCTCGACAAGTTCTAGAGGCGGCACTTGGGGCGGCGAAGAATATTGGTCAGGGGTATCTTGCGAGCAAAGATATTCAAGAAAAACTGCGAAAACAACGCATGGCGCAAATGACCATCCGAGATTTGTTTCCTAGCGGAGTCCCCGAGACAATGGGTGAATACAGCGGGGCTCCACTAGAAGCGGCACTCGCTACTTTGCCGCTAACAAAGGACAAAATGACACGCGATGATATGGTCGCGCTTATGTCCGTTTACAATCCAGAGGCAGCAATGAAACTCGCATTAGGAAGCCAAAATGATCTTCCACCGCAAAGATCGGACATGGCATCACTTGGGGAGGATACGGGAAGTCTTCCTCCATCCTCATCGCCGCCAATTACAGCACCGTCAGGTATGACGAAATCTGGACTTGCCATGACAGCGAAGGCATTGGCGCAAAAGAAAGCCCAAGCAGAATTGGCTAAACGCCAGAAGGAACGCATCGATGCACAAGAGAATCGTCAGAAAGAACGTATCGACGCCGTAAATTCGCGTATCGTCGGGCAACAGAAGGTGCAATACGAGAAAGCAGCGGCGAGTATCCGTGGAACCGAAATTCAGACAGACGATTTGTTTAAACTTTACGACGAAATCGAGAAAGAGGGGAAAGTTGGACAGGCATTGGGATTGCGTGGAAGGCTTTATGAAGCTCCGAGGGCCGCACTCACGCGAGGGAACGCGCCGGGTACAAACAAGATTTATGCGTTCCAACAGCTTGCTGATGGCCTGATTGCGAGGCTTCGATCCTTTACCGGCGATGTGGGTGTAATGACAGAACAGGACGCTGTTCGTATGCGCGGGTTGTTGCCACAGATCGGCGAGAATCCAGACGTATCGAGGAGAAAACTTGGACAAATCAAGAGATTACTGGATGTATCCAAATCCGGGAATATTTTCCAGGTTGACGCTCTCCTGCGTGAATTCGGGATTAAAACCCAGGATGCGCCGTGGGATTTGCAACAAAGGTCAACGGAATCCCAATACGATCAGACGATTATGGACGAACCGTCCGAGATGGACGGCATCTATTCAGAGGCCGGACTTTAATGGCGACCATCGCCCAAATAACGTCTGACCCTAGATGGGGGCAAGCGTCTCCGGACCAAAGGAAACGGATTTTGGCGAAAGCTTCCGACGCTCCAAAATCTCTCGTCGATATGGTTTCTTCGTATGCGGATTACGTGAAGCCATTGCCTATGAAAATGGCTGATTTCGCAATGAAGGCTCTAGAAGATCCGCAGAAAACGTATCGAGATTATCAAGAGTTTATTCCTGCTACTGCCGGGATTGTCGGGACAGCATTGGGCGGTCCTCCTGTGGGAGTATTGGCGGCACAGGGAGCAGACGTACTTCGTCGCGGAGCGAATGTTGCACTCGGAGTGCCCACTCCGCTCGATCCTCTGAAAATTGCTCTCGGTAATATCGGGCAAGCAGTTATGGCGGCTCCTGAGAAATTTATTCCAAAAGCGGTTGCGGCTCCAGCCGCGAAATATGGCGGCATGGCGGCAAAAGCTATCGGTCGCGGAGTTTCGTCTGGGTTACAGACATCGACTGGGATTGCGAAAAGCCGATTTCCACAAATGTTTGAAAACCCGGAATTGCCAATTCCAATCGTAAGCACGATACGCCGATGGATGGCAGGTAAAGGCGTTGAGTCGGCCATCAAGAAAGCTGGTTTCGCGTCGGAGCAAACGGCGAAAGAGGTTTTTGATCCGCTCTTAACACAGGCGAGAAAAACGGCGACCAGGGCTGTTGATATCGTCGAAAAACCAATTAAAGGAGAAGGGTTTACGATGATTCCGATGACCGCAAAGGAATTGGGGACGGAGATGGTAAAAGGCCGACGAGCCATTCAGCGCGTCATCAAAGCAACGCCGTGGAAAGACATGGGATCAATTCCTGCCATGATGGAAAAATTGCATTCCGTCGATAGGGTTCTCTCTCAGTTGGACCCGAAAGTAAAGAAATCTATGTCCAAATACGCGCAAGCGGCAATGGCGAACGAATTTTCAAATATTTTCCCTCTTGTCATGTCTGGAAACATTTCTTATGTGAAAAGTCTTGTCCCCATGTTCGCCGCGCTAGGTGGTGGAGCTGTTACCCCGGCAGGGGCTCTTATTGGGACGGTTTCTTCTCCGATTTTGATGGGGGCGGCAACAGGCTTGGCGGGGGTTATCAACAAAGCACTTAAAGTCCCGCAATTCCGCAACGTCATTCTTTCGCAGGCTTCCGAGAAGGTAACGGGAGAATGAACCTCGTCATCTATTTCCCCTGCACCTGGCCGACCATCTCAACCCGCGTATTCCGGTCTTTTCTTGACCTAGTTCGTCATCCCGTTGAGGGATGCAATATTAATCCCATGATTTCCGACACATTCCCGTTGGATCGAAACCGAAACGAAGCCGTGGATAATGCCCTGTCCAGCAAATACGCGGCAGACTACATATTCTTCGCTGACGCCGACCAGATTTGGCCCGTTGACACGATCCCGCGCCTCTTGGCGCATGTTACTGATGAATTCCCGGTCGTGTCCGGGCTGTATTTCAGAAAGGCACATCCTCACGTTGCGGTCCCAGGTCATTATGCGACTTGGGAGAAGCACGAAAGCCAGCGTAAAACCATTGAGTCAATGGGATTTATCGATAAGGACGGGAATCAGACGCTTTTCTACAAACCGCTACGTGACTTCACCACGATTCAGACCGTGGACGTTTCCGGTATGGGATGTCTGTTGGTCCGATCCGATATTTTCAAGAAACTGGAGATGCCATACTTTGCGTACTTTAATTGCTATTCGCTCGGCGGCGATTACACGATCAATCATGCCAGCGAAGAAATGCTCTTTTTCTCTAAGTTGCGGAAGGCTGGGATTAAGACCCTGCTTGACCCATCGGTGCGCTGCGGCCATGAAGTTTTGAAGGTTATCGGATCTCCGGAGATGGAATGATGAGAAAACTACTGTTTTCAGCGTTGTTTCTCTTATTGGGTACTGTCGGATATGCGGCAGATACCTATACGACGCGAATGGGCCTTACTAAGCCGGAAGACGGATCTACGGGATGGGGAACCAAGATTCGTGGAGACTTCGACATCATTGATTCCTCGGTCGCTATCCTGACCTCGACCAATACTCAGACCTTTTCTGGACCTCTTGTATTCTCCGGAGCCTTGACTATTTCGACCATGACACCGACCCAAGTATTGATTGACACCCCTGCCTATACGGGTCAGAGTCGCTTGGTTGCCAACGGTTTGTCTACTTTTCTGGCGCGGTCGGACATCATAACGACGAACGCCAACACCTACTCGCTTTTTGTCACCACCAACAGTGCGATTTACCACTTCGCCGTATCTACGAACGGGGTGGCCTACTCGAAAGGTCTTGTCATAGATACTCTGGCCTCCGGGGAATGCGTACAAACCGCTACGGGCGGACGCCTTTCGACTACCGGCGCGGCTTGTGGAGCCGGTGGGGGTGGATCTGGAATTGCTGTTTTCGAGGGGACCGTCAAAATCTCAAGCCCAACCCAGATATTCAATTTCGACAGTACCGATTTCAATGCCTCTCTTGTGGGCGGGGGGACCGCCACGATTACCCTGGGGGACGCGGTTACTATCTCAACGGCGAATATCGAATGGATCAATGCGTCTTCCGGAACGCTCCTGACACTCTATATCTCAACCGCCACGGCAGGATGGGCGAATATCTCAACCATCACGGCAAGATCGGTGACTGTCTCATCTTCTATTGTTATCGGTAGCTGGCCGGGAACGGGGTTCCTGGACATCTCAACCGGGACGGGAGGGAGTGCCACTTTAATCAGGGCTTCCCGTAATGGTGGACCCGCATTTTCCGTGAACGCCGTCGCCAACGTAACCGCAAGCACCTACAACATTGTCGATGCCAATGCCTCCATCGGATTGCAAGGTTCTGAGATACGAATATTGAATACGAACCCCTCCGGTGGTTCTATCCGTTTACAGCCAGCGACCGGAAATACCGTAATTTCCAATAGTTCCATGACCGTCATCGGATCTGTTACGGCGACGAAAGTAACCGTTTCTAGTATGGTCGTTTGGGCCGATGGAACAATTAGCACTACTTCTGTCGCGGGTGGTGGTGGAGCAGGGAGTATAACGGGAGTTTTCGGTGGTACGGGGTTAACTGGCGGAGGTACATCTGGAGGAGTTACTCTCGCTTTAGCTTCTACGGTTGCCTACACGAACACGAATCAAACCTTTAGCCAGCCTCAAACTATAACTTCGTCATTTTCTGTTGTTGCCAGTTCGTTCGTTCTGAGAACGGTTGGTACGTCTGGAAATGCTCCGATTATTTGGTACAGCGGAGCTTCTTATGCCGGACAGGAAGTGATGGAACAGAATGGAGTTACTTACGGAGGCAATACGGTTCTTCCGCCATGGTCTATTCGTTACAGACGATCCGATGGCGTTGATGCTGGATACCACGGAATTTGGCCAGACAGCGCAGAAAATTCTGACGGAATATTGGGCGGACAACCGTATCGTTATTGGGATACCACCAATAATCAGTATGTCCAATTTCAATCATCTCCGACAATAACCCACACTCAGAAATATCGTCTCCCGTCATCGACTGGATCCGTGGACAATGTTCTCGGCATACGGAATATCGACTCGAACGGATTCGTCAACTTAGAGTGGCAAACGGACGATACCGGGGGTGTTGGTGGAGGAGGATCAACATTGTCTGTTTGGGAAGGGGCGACAAAGGTTTCAAGCCCTACGGCCAACATCGCCTTTTCACCGGGAGCATTCAACGTGACGCTCGTCGGGGATTCAACTGCTTACATTGAAATATCCTCGATGGTCGTGACGGTTTCCGGGAACCAGACCATCGCGGCCCCAAAGACGCATACGTCCTCCATGACGTTCGTCGATCAAATCGTCGAAGTCTCGACAATCAATATGAAGGGTGGATCGATCACTCAGGATGGAACGGTATTTGCGAGGGGAACGAATTGGAACACCGTACTCGGAAGAGGTGTTGGATGGAATGCGTCGGCGCAACGTAATACGGTGATGGGTTCTGGCGCACATTCCGGGATGGGAGCAAGCACCTACGACAATACCTACGTTGGGTATAACTCCGGAAATTCTGGATCTGCTGGATCGAATAGTTGTCTTGGTTCTGGTGCTTGCGCTTCCGTCGGAACGACGGCGAACAATAATACAGGAATAGGGAGAGGCACCTTAGCGACCATGGCTGGAGCCACGGCGAATACGGCTGTTGGTGATTCGGCAATGGGAGCGAACACTGTCATCGGAGTGAACAATACCGTAATGGGTGTCGATTCCGCGAATAGGTTAACGACCGGACTCAACAATACCTGCGTTGGACACACTTCCTGCTATTCGGGTTCCGGAGCATCAGACAATACCTCAATTGGGTATCAGGCAGGATCGGTTCTTACTCTGGGGTCAAGCAATACCTTTGTCGGGTCTGGGGCTACAGCGGGAAGCAATTCGATCAACAAATCCATTGCCATTGGGTACGGCGCGGTAGCGACATCCAGCAACGTCGCCAAAATCGGCGGGGAAGGTTCTAATTCGGTCATGGTTCTTATGAGTTCCATGACCGTATCGAGTGCAACAATTTACGCGGTCCGATTATCGAGCATGGTGGTTTGGGCGGATGGAACAATCAGTACCACGGCAGTTGTTGGTGGATCTACAGTATCCGGAGGAAAAGACGATCTGGGATCTCACGTTTCGACTAAAACGCTTACTGCTGGGTATGGTCTAACCACAAGCACTATTGGAGCTACCGCATTTAATTCTTCCGTAACAAGTATGACGATAACGGGAGGCGGAGGATTGCTTACCGGGGATGCCACCGTGAACGGTTATTTGTATATGTCTAACGGCATTATCACGACAGACGACACAAGCCTTGAGTTTTATTATGACCCTGCTGGCGCTCCGACAGCCTATCAATTTCTCAATTTGTCGAATGTTTATTTATCGGAAATCACAGACTTCGATGCTTCGGCATACGATCAGGCCATCCGGTTAAAAGCTGATTCCAATATTTCTAGTGTGCATGAAAATATTACACTTGATTCTAATCCAACCTTTGAGGGTTCTACATCCTATGGATGGTCGATGCAGGGGCAAACCAATTCAAACAATGCTTTTGGATTGGATATCAAAGGTGGGCGCGATACCCGCAAGCATTATCTTCAATTCCGATCCACAACCGGAGTGTCCCGAGACGGAGTTATCAGTTATATACCGAACGACCGACTTTTTGTTGTAAACCAACCAATTCATTTTCAGTCCAGCGGGACATTTGCACTTGGCGTTGTTTCGTCTACGGCAGTATTTACGAGTTCCATGACCCTTTCGGGAAGCCAGTTGGTTCGCAACGTGCCAGCCTCCGATGGTCAGGTATTGAAATGGAACAACGGTTCGTCCTATTGGGAACCATCGACTGATAATACGGGGAGTGGAGGCGCGTCTTCTCTCGCCATCACTGCCGGACCCGTTCGTTCCAGCCCGACATCCGACGCAATGTTTAACCCCAATCAGTTTTCAGGAGTCGTCAGTGGATCTTCGATAACTTTGAGTTTGGATTCTTTGGGGTACAAACTTTCGCTTGCAACATCGGCTATGCAGAATTTATGGAAGATTCACGTAGATACCGGGACGATGGGCGACACGATCACCCGGAGTCTTACCGTTCAATCCAGTTTCACGGCTACGCAGGGGATCAGGACTTCTACGCTGGCCGTGACTGGAGACAACATCACCATAAACGGGCTCAAATATACCTACCCTTCCGCATACCCTGGTTCGCTTTCGTGCATCAAGACGGACGACTCCGGGAACATCGAATACACAAGTTGTATGTCGGGATTGATTGGCTATCAGGTCGCCCTTTCGACGGGTGTAACCGGGGTATTGCCTTACCAAGTATCCCTGGCAACAGGAGCGATGCAGAACATCTGGAAGATCAGCCTGGCGACGGGAACCATGGAAGATTTGCCGTCGGGGTTGGCGGTATCCCTCGCGACTGGGACGATCCTTTCAGAGCTACAGAATCGAAAGGTCAGTCTTTCTACGGGTGTAATCAATACGCTTCCCTACCAGGTGGCGCTCGGGACCGGCGTGACGGGTGTCCTTCCCTACAAGATATCTCTAGCCACGGGAGCCATGGAGAATTTGTGGAAGATCGGGCTTTCGACCGGGACCGTTGGGACGCTGGGATATCAAGTAGCTCTTTCGACCGGAGTGACCGGGGTTCTACCCTATCGAATTTCTTTATCGACGGGGGCCATGCAGGACCTATGGAATATCAGCTTAACGACGGGAACCGTTGGGACATTGCCTTATCAGGTATCGCTTGCCACGGCCACGATGGGAACGATCCCGGCGGCGCAACTCCCGAATCCGGCGGCGGCGGCTCTGGGTGGTATCAAATCCCTGACATGCGGAGGGACCGATAAAGTGAGCGCCATCGGGACCGATGGACTTCCCGTATGTTCTGCGGATTCTACGGGTGCGCCTGGTGGTGGGGATATGGTTCTGGCGGACACCCAAACGATCACCGGGAGCAAGGTTTTTGTTTCTTCGCGGGCCATCGTCGCCCGCCCCGTTGGCGTATTGGGGGCATCCGACAATAATGATGGGGGAGTTCTATTTGATATGTCGAAGAGTTCCGGCCATTTCGTTGTAATCTACGACTCGTCGGCGCAGACAACCGCAGACGATACAACGATGCTTTATCTCAAGAGTGAGAACCACGACTACCTCGGATACTTCCTTCGGATCAAACGAACGGACACAAACTCCAACGGGGATATCCGTATAGACGCTCCGAATCCGAATATCGAATTCGTCGAAACGGATACGGATTCTGCGAAAGGATTCGGAAAGTACGAGATGAGCGTGCAGGGCGACGTTCTGAAACTTGCCCACCGAAACCTGGCGGACAATACTTTCGAAGATTTCGCCACGATGCAAGGATGGGATTCCACGGAAGGTCCGAATCTAACGCTTACGTCAAAAGATACCGCGAAGCAGACCTCGCTTCGATTCGCGGCCTCGAACGGTAGCTATGTCGGGCTGGTTGCCCCGGATGCCATTACGGGATCATGGACGCATGATATGTGGGCGACCAGCTCCAATACCGGAAAACTTCTGATTCAGACTTCCGATAGCGCACCGCGTCCTCTTGGCTGGAGCAGTACTGTCGGAGTTTCTGGATCTTCAATCACTTTCGCGGGTGGCGTCCAGGTAGCAAGCAATTCCTACTTGTCGGCAGGAACAACCGTTTACCATCGCGGAATCATCGAAACATCGGCCACTATCGTGACGGGGCAACTTGTCATTCCACAGTCGGCGAACGCAAAAGCGGATCAGGTCGGCGCGGTAGCGTTTGATACGACAGACAATACGCTCGTCATAAACGATGGAACCTCGGCCAAGGTTTACGCTCATCCTGTCGACCAGTTCACCGTCACCATCGGAACCGAAACCGGGGGATGGAACAATAACACCATTCCGATATGGCAAGCACCGAAGGATATGGCGATCACGATCACCCAAATCGAAGCGGCGACCTATTCGGTGGCAACTTCGACCCTGACGTTCGGCTTGGAGGAACGTCCGAAAGGGGCCTTGAATAGTGCGGGGACTGATGTGTTCACGCTTCCGAATTCATCGGCGACCTGGACAGGATCGACATATGCATCCTTCGCAAACGCAGAGATCGCCGCTGGAGCGTACCTTGTCTTTGACACTGATAGTACGGCAGAAGCAGGAACCGTTCAATACGTCACGATTACGGTCTATTACACGAAGAACCGGGAATGAAACGTCTCGCCATCATCCTTTCGATTTGCCTGGCGGCGACACCTCACTACGCGGCGTGGACGAGTGTAGGGTCTTTGGTTGCAAAAGCCAACATCACGGCGGCTGACCCCGTGAATTGGACCACGACCGCTACGCTAGAGGCCGGGAACGTGGCGGTTTGTGCGATTGCTTCCGATAACGATGGAAACGGAACCGACACTGACGATATCGTGGGTGTGACGTATGGAACGGAAACGATGATCTCCGTCGGTGAAAACGAATACGACAATGGGACTACGGCGGCGGGGGCCGTGGTCGGTATTTATTATCTGAAAGCGGAGGGTCAACAGAATTCTGGCGTCACGGTAGCGGTCGACATGAGTGCTTCCCGTACAGCTCACGGACTCTCTTGTTGGGAGTTCACGATCACCGCAGGGAATACGGTTTCTTCGGTTGGGACGGAACAGAAGGAAGATGTGACGGGGGACGCCGGGGCTTTGACTCTCGGGGGACTATCGGACGCGGGGCATCTATGGGTCCGGGCCATCGCGAGTGAAACAACCAATGCCTCGATCAGTACGCCGAGCGGCGGGTTCTCCGTTTTTACAAGTTCGACCGGATCGACCGGAACGGCGGCAACCAGCATGGGAGTCGCGGCGGAATTTATCATCGCTACCGCTACCACCGAAACGTCTGATCCTACGATGAGCGCAAGTTCAGATCGGGCTTCGAGCATGATTGCTTTGGATGAGATCGCCCCTGTTACAAGCGTAACTCGAAGGAGAATACTGATAGCGCAATGAACGACCACGAACATCATCGCTCCAAATGGCCGATCCGACGGATGCAGGACTGGATAATGAGCGGGTTCACGCTCACGATGCTTATTGGGATTTTAATGTTCGGTGTAAAAGCGATCCGCGCCCACTCGAAATGGATGGATCAGATTCAAGATGTCAATACGGCACAATTAAAATTTGACACCGAATGGAAACCGAAGATCATTGCTCACGATATGGCATTGAGTGTGGTGAACGCGAAGCTCGATATCATCATCAGGAACCAAGAGGAATTTATAAAAGGTCTACGAAGGAGGGACAGATGAAACGCATGGTTGTATTTATTCTGATTGTTCTGGGTGTTGTTCCGTCTTGGTCGGCAGATATTATTATCGACATACCAGATCCCCTTGTGTCGAGGGTTGTCGATGGAATATGTGGAACATACGATTACGACGTAGCTAAACAGAACGGAGAAACAAAGGCGCAGTTCTCTCAGAGAATGGTCAAGAAAATCATCAGGCAAACCGTCATCGCTTACGAATCTACGGCTGTGAAACAAACTGCGAGGCAAAACGCAGACACGGCAATAACACAAATCAATTCAGAGGTTTCGTTCTAATGAAACATTGGGAGACGATACGATGGGATCGTTCAGTACAACTGGGTGTCGATATGGCTTTTAGCCATGAACTGCCCTCGGTGTGGTGAAATCGTTTTGGTATTTCTGGACGAAGCTATGGGAGAAACTATCGGGTGCGACAAATGCGGGTGGACGCGAGATATCTCTTGGGATAAGCGTCCCAATACGATGGACGGGGTATAAAATGAGATACTTTTCTGACGAAGAAATAGCAGGACTCGACAAGGAACTTGTTTGCAAACTGGAACAGGCCCGCCATTTGGCCCAGACCCCATTTACGATCACCTCGGGGAAGCGGGATCCGGAGGCGAATTCGGAAGCGGGAGGTGTCCCCGATTCATCTCATATCAAGGGTTTGGCGGCGGACCTGGCGATTGACGGGAGCGTGAACAGATTCAGGATCGTGAAGGCTTTGTTTGATTCCGGGTTTCGGCGCATTGGGATTTATTCTGCCCATTGCCATGTTGACATAGATACAGAAAAGGTAACGGATGTCTGTTGGACCGGCATATCCCATTGACGACCGCACGTATCTTAAAGGCTGTCGGTGCCCGGTTTGCGGGAAGGCGACGTTGTTCTATCTGGACGACAAGTTCTTTTGCGAAGCGTGCCTGGACGAAGACGGTAAACCCCGACAAGTGAGGAAACCGAGGTTCTGAGGTATGACCATGCCAAACTGGATC
>Ga0315278_10000432_pt1 | contig 36779 bp, 28 predicted proteins | sample YL17G06_0_MG_FD_203880 | JGI IMG/M metagenome (GOLD analysis project Ga0315278, IMG submission 203880) | Sediment microbial communities from Yellowstone Lake, YNP, Wyoming, USA - YL17G06_0 | ecosystem: Environmental > Aquatic > Freshwater > Lake > Sediment | place: USA: Wyoming | collected... | reverse complement strand
AGACCGTCTGTCAGCTTATAAGTGTCCACGAAAAATATAAAAAACAAATCTGCCGCTGCCAAACCCACAAAACAAAAATTTATTTGCCTATGAGCTAAATAGTCTTCGCTTCTTACAAATCCCATCCGCCTGATTATTTCGTATAATCTAAACAGGGGATTTTATTGGGGGTGAAAAAAATGAGAACGCGTAAAGCACAAAATGGTCTTGTTCTCATAATCTGTATGATATTACTATGTGTATCCTCTGTTTTGGCCGTAGGATTGGCAACAATGGTCGACACAGGCGCACAGATTACCCAGAATCATCATAAATCCAACCTTGCCTTTGTCGCCGCCGAATCGGGACTCGAGACGCTGCGATACTGGCTTGATGGAATCTATCTGCCGGGCACCGTTCAGGCAAACCAGAGATTGAATTTCGTATATACATATCTGCAAAATCTTAACAACGATGGCCATTCAAATCTTGTCCCTGCTCTTAACGGCACAGACCATATATCTATCTCAAACGTTACCATAGCTAACGGACAAACATTCAGCGCATCTATCAGTAAAATTAACGATGAAATTTTGCGGCTTGACGTAACAGGCCATAATGGTCCTGTAAGTCGCACCATAAGAGTCAATTATATTTTTAGCGAAAGAGGCAATACTGTTTTTGATTTCGGCGTTGCAACCAAAGGGCCTTTGGAAATGACCGGTAACATCGAGCTTGAAGGTGCTAATATCAACGTTGAAGCAAGTGTTTACATCGAGGCGCAGAACGAAGATACTGCACTGTCGCTGACGGGCAAATGCGAAATTGCAGGAAACGTCAGCATAGTTGACCCTTGTGCCGCTGTTGCGGTATCCAATTCTTCGAGTATAGGCGGAGACAAAGGCTCTGCTGCAATGAACCATGTCATCCAGCCCGTTCCGCCGGCAGAATTCCCTGTCCCTAATCCGGGGTTGTTTGAACAATACGTCGGTGTTGGTGCTGAACATATAGTTACCAGCGGGTCAAGCAGCAATATAACCCTCGAAAACGTCAGGATACCTGCCGGTGTAAACCCGACATTTTCGGGCAATGTTACAATAAGAGGTATAGTATTTATAGAACAGCCGAACGTAGTAACATTTACGGGTAATACCACGATAACCGGAATTATCGCCGGCGATGGCGACTTGGCAGACAACTCGGGGACCAACCAGGTCAATATCATCGGCTCCGTGGTCAGTAATCCTGTTACCGATTTGCCTGCCGAATCGCAGTTTGCTCAACTGCGGGATGAAACGGGCACGTTTATGGTTACACCGGGATTTAGCGTATCTTTCGGAGGCAACTTCGATACTCTCAACGGCACTATAGCTGCCAACGGAGTAGAGTTTTTCGGCAACGCCGGCGGGACAATAGAAGGCTCCGTGATAAATTACTCCAACACACCTATGACTCTCACGGGCAACTCCGACCTTATTTTTAACCGTTCAGGGATAACAGAAACTCCTGCCGGCTTTACACCTGAACTGAGACTTGAATATGACCCCGCCTCTTACAGTGAAGTGGCAATATAAATATTGTTCAAGGAAAGAAAATTTGTAAGAAAAATAGCGGGGGAAATAACAATGAAACCCATTAAAACAATTACGTATTTTATAGTATTGACGGTCGCCGGTTCGGCAATTGCCGCCGTTCGCTATGTCCCTCAGGAATATGCCACCATACAGGCAGCCGTCAACGCCAGTAGCAATTCAGACGTTGTCGTTGTCGCACCGGCCAGATACACGGGGACAGGCAACCGCAACATAAATTTGAACGGCAAACAGATTATCGTTCAAAGCGCTGACCCAAACAATCCTGCTGTCGTCGGCAGCACTGTTATCGACTGCGAAGGCAAAAACAGAGGTTTTGTTTTCTATACGGGCGAGACCGGCAGCTCAGTTATAAGAGGATTTACCATCACTAACGGATACGGCATTATAGGCGGGGGACTTTATTGCTATAACAACAGCAGTCCCTCAATCGCCAATTGTGTCATCACCGCCAATTCAGGGGTTTTCGGCGGAGCAATCGCCTGTGCAAACAGTAAAACATACCCCAAAATCAGTAACTGTAAAATTACCGCAAATTCGGCCTCTGTGGGCGGCGGGGCGGTATACTGCAATGGCGCAAGCCCAATAATAAAAAGCTGTGTCATCAGTTCTAATTTTGCTCCTGACGGCGGTGCCGTTTACAGTCACAATGCCGGCAATCCTGCGATTGTCAACTGCACCATCAGCGGAAATGCCGCCTCAAAATCCGCAGGCGCGGTATATTGCTATAACTCAAGCAATCTTTTACTGAGCAATGATATTCTCTGGAACAACACAGCCTTATATGCGCCGGATTTATACGTTGCCAATACAGGTGCCGCTGCTTCGGCTCAGATTTCATATTGTAATGTCCGAAATGGCGGTGTAGTAAGCGACAGCGGCTGCATCATAAACTGGGGAAGCGGCAATATAAATACCGACCCTCGTTTCGCCGGAATGGGGACACTGACATTGAAGAACACTTTTACCGGTGCGGATTACCATTTACTTAAAGGCTCTCCCTGCATTGACGCAGGCAACCCGGCTTATGTCCCCGAACAGGGAGAAACCGACATTGACGGCAAGCCTCGCATATCGGGCGCAGAAATAGACATAGGCGCTTATGAAACCCAGATGCCGGTAGAGGTCCTTTTTGAAATATATCCTGAGACGCTGAATCTCGAAAGCAACGGCCAATGGATTAGCGGGATTATTTCATCGGCGGGAAAATACGGCGTTAGCGACATAAATACCGCTTCGATGGTCCTCAATGATACAATCAGGCCCGAATCGGTTGCTATCGAGGATGGAAAGATGCTGCTCAAATTCAGCCGTTCCGAAGTTCAGGATAAACTCAGCACGGCGGAAAATGAAGCGGTGTTAAACATCACGGGCAAACTCAATAACGGCAAAGATTTTGCGGGCAGCGATACTATCAGGATAGTTCGACCGGCAGGTAAGAAATAATTACAACGTCATATATGCGGGCATATTTTTGATGTGTAAAGCCCGTTTGCTTTGGCCCGCATGAGAAAGTTCTATCCGTATGTAATTTATATCCTTTAGTGCCGCTTCAATCTTGTCCGCCCACTCAATCACCACAACGGATTGCGGATAACAAAAATCATCGAAACCGAGCATCTCAAATTCATCGATGGAATTAAGCCTGTATGCGTCTATATGGAAAATATCCAGCCTGCCCGTGTATTCATTCACGATAACGAAAGTCGGACTGTTGACCTGCCTGCCATCCCCTGCACCGGCTCCTGCTGCGATTCCTTTAATCAGGTGCGTCTTTCCACTGCCGAGCGGACCCCACAGGCCTATAATTTCCCCGCCTTTTAGTTGTTCGCCGATTTTCCGGCCAATATCTATCGTCTCCTGCGGCGAATTTGAAATAATTTCAAAATCCTTCATCAATCAACCTCTAAGGTGGTCGTATCCTTCAGCTTTGAGAAGTTTGATTTTGCCGTTGGGTATTTTAATCTGCACTTTTCGAGTATTGGTAATTGTTCCGATTTTAGTAATTGGGACAGGCTCATCCCAGAGCTTTAGCAGTTTCCGGCAGTCCTCATCAGCAAGGGTAAAAAGCAACTCGAAATCCTCGCCGTCATTTAATGCTGCATTTAAAGGGTCTTTACTTTTTTTTGCCGCATCCGATATGGGAATCTGCTCAGCATTTATAACTGCGCCCGCGCCGCTTTGAAAACAGATGCGGTTTAAATCGCTGCTCAGCCCGTCGCTTATGTCTATCATTGAATTCAGCGTTACCATTTGGGCGATTTTTATCGCCTCTCTGACTCGCGGCTCGAACGTCAGATGTTTGCCATAACCTGAGCCTCCGAGCGAGCCGGTAACGCAGATGCAATCGCCGGCCTTTGCACCAGAGCGCCTGACGGGTTTGCTGCCAGCCGTCCTGCTGAGCATAGCAACGTTTATTACGAAAGCCCCTTTTGTTTTCCAGCTTGTAATGTCCCCGCCTACGAGTTCACAGCCGAATTTATCGCCGGCAGAAATAATTCCTTTATGTAGTTGCTTTAATTCCTTCCCGCCGAACCCTCTCGGCAGCGCAACCGACACCACCGCCGCTGCCGGCACTGTTGCCATAGCCGCACAATCGCTCAAACTTTCCGCCATAGCCTTGTAACCTGCCTGCCGCAGCGTCATTTTTTTAAGGTCGAAATGGACGCCGTCAAGCAGCATATCGGTCGTGATAAGAACCGTGCTGTCCTCGCTGAGCCGAATCTCAGCCATATCGTCGCCGATACCGATGGGAAAATCTGCTGCTTTTAACCTGCTTTGACGGGCGAACCATCCGGTTATTTCGTCTTCATTCATCGTTTTGCTAGTTGTTTGGTCCAGTATGCAATTTGTTCCTTCGCCTGTTTAGTTCCCCCTGCACCGCTGGTAAGGTATTTTTTGACGACATTGGCGGCGCCGAGTATTTGATAAATATCTTTTCCAATCACGGGCGAATGTTTTTTTAATTCTTCCAAACCGAGTTCTGATAATTTTTTGTTCGTCTTTTCGCACTGGGCAACCAGAGTTCCCACGATGCCGTGCGCTTTACGGAAGGCAACACCCTTTAGCACCAGATATTCCGCTAAACTGGTAGCATCCAAAAAGCCTTTTTCGAGGCCTGCGGATATTTTTTGCGTATTAAACTTCGTATGTGAAACTATTTCGCAAGCTATGTCCAAAGAAGCCTCAATCGTATCGCTTGCGGCAAAAAGATGAATCTTATCTTCCTGTAAATCGCGATTGTAGCCGGTCGGCTGGGCCTTCAGAATCGTCAGGATGGCCATAAGAGACCCGTAGACTGTTCCCGTTTTTGCGCGAATAAGCTCCAACGTATCAGGGTTGCGCTTTTGAGGCATCATACTTGACGATGTGCAGAAGCTGTCATCTATTGATACAGAACCAAATTCGCTGGAAGAGTAGATTATCCAGTCTTCGGCCAATCGCGATAGATGAGCGGCGATAAGTGCGCAGTCGAAAATAAACTCTGCGCAAAAGTCCCTGTCACTGACTGCGTCGATACTGTTTCGACTGATGTCCCTGAAGCCAAGCTGATTAGCCGTGCTTTTGCGGTCTATAGGCAGAGTTGAGCCTGCAATTGCGCCGCTGCCTAAAGGAGAAACATTCAGCAGCCGGCCGCAGTTACCTAGCCGGACAAAATCGCGTTCAAACTGCTCGACAAAACTCAGCAGATATGAGGTGATAACTATTGGCTGAGCTCGCTGCAGATGCGTATAAGCCGGCATCACGTCTTTTGCATGCTTACCTGCCAGCCCGACAAATGCCTTTTGCAGCAGAGTTAATTTGTTCCGCAGCAGTTCTATTTCGTCCCGCATCCACAGACGAATGTCGGCGGCAATCTGGTCGTTTCTGCTTCTGCCGGTATGAAGTTTTTTGCCTGTCTCGCCGAGCTTTGCTATCAGCGATGCTTCGATGACCATATGGATGTCCTCATAGGTTTTATCGAATTTGAATTTGCCGTTTTCAATTTGCTGCGATATTTCGAGCAGCGCTTTTTTGATAGCTTTGCATTCGGCTTTTGTAATCAATTTTTGTTCAGCGAGCATTTGCGAATGTGCGATTGAGCCGGCGATGTCGTATTTATAAAGCCGTTTATCGACGGAAAGCGACTCCACAAAATCGACGGTCAGCGGATTCGGCTGACCGGACAGACGTTTTTCCCAGCTTTTTTTGGATTTAGCCATATTCTCAACTCCGAAATAAACTCCTTTTGCCCGCTATAGTATGCCCGCACAGACACTCTGTCAACATCCCTGCACAGCCGGCGCAGCAGAGACATCTGCGGCAGTCGATTCTTAATTTTTCAACTCCCGATTGCCTAATCTGCCAGCTTCAGCTCATAACCGTTGATATTGTTGGGGAATTTAGGCGAGCTGGGTTCAGGATTCTTAAACAGGATTCTCTCGGCCCTGCCGCTGTCGACGTCTATGATAAAGGCGTCGCCGCTTCTCTCTTTAACAACGGCTTTTCCGCCTCCCGGAACGGCAAAACCAATTCCCCCGCCGGAATCCCTCCCTGCTCCGAGAGCAAGCATAAGCATTCCGCCCATAACTACGCCGGCAACCAGCGACTTCAAATCAATATTCATATACATACCTCCAAATAAAAAATGCACTATCTCAGCGGAAATTCTTCCGCATTCATATCGTCGAGTTCGAGGACAACGATGCAGGGATTGTCCGTCAGCCAGTCAGTTGATTCGCCGGGATTGATTACCAGCGTTTTGCCGACCTTTCGGATGTCCTGTCTGTGCGTATGGCCGTAGATGACCAAATCATATCTGCCGGAAACGATTACCTCGTCGAGCATATCAGGCTTGTGCGTAATAAATATTTTTCTGCCACCTGTCTCTGTCGTATGGGGCCCATCATATATTTCGCCGCCGAAATTTTTTATTGTGCTTGCGAGTATGAGTTTTTCACCGTCATTATTTCCGAAGACGGCTATGAACTTTGAGCCTTTAACTTCTGAAAATGCCTTCGCAGCAAATGGCGAGATTATATCCCCTGCGTGAAAGATGTAGTCGACCTTCTGCTCGCTGAAGATTTTCACCGCCTTAAGAATATTCTGATGATGGTCGTGACTGTCGCTTATAATTCCGATTTTCATATTCTTTCTCCGAAATTTTAGCGGTAGTTATTATCAATAATCGCTGATGGATAATCAATCGAAAATACCGCCTTTTCAGCAGTATGAATCCGCACAGACGGAAGGAGAGTTTGGAAGTTGCCGGCTAATACAAAGTTTGTTGAGCGATATTTCAAGGGTTTTCCTGTCATAAAACGAGGATTTATCAGCTTCAGATGAGGAATTATCCTATACACAAAATCACCCCTTCCTGGCCGATTAACACAGTAAAGCGATAAGTCTATCACAAATGCGGGTGGTAATATTGCTTGTGAAAGGTTTGGGAAAAGATTAAGCGGGTTTTGCACTGAGAAAAAAATGAGCGGGTTTTTGCCTCAATATTCAGCTAAGAGCGAAACAAAATTCTCGAAAAATATCAAACTCGGCAACTGTCTTGTTCTGCAGTATCACAGAGTATCGCTTTTGTCCTGCGACCCTTTGCAACTGGCGGTTGAGCCTTGCAATTTTGAAAGGCAGATGGAGTTTCTCTCGGAGAATTTTAACGTCATATCAATAAGCGATATAAAACAACATCTCGAAACCGCAACACCCTTTAGAGAGAAAACCGTAGCGGTTACGTTCGACAGCGGATATGCGGATATGTTTTATACCGCTGCGGATGTTCTTAACAGGTATGGGATTGCCGCCGCCGTCTTTATTCCCTCGGTTAATATTGTGGAAGGAGGGCGGTTTTGGTGGGACAGACTCGAAGAGCTTATTATTACGAATCGTTTTTCCAGCCGCCTGGAGATAGAGATAGATTCGCAGTTGTGCAGGTGGCCGCTGACAAATCAGCAGAACAGATTCCGGGCTTATGAAGATTTGTATGCGATTCTCTCCGACAGGATGTCATTGGAGCGAAAAGCGATTATGGCGCAAATAACGGCAGCGATGGATTTTCAGCCCGGACAGGCAAATGACCACAGGGCGATGAATCCGCAGGAAGTAAAAAGCCTTGAGCAGGGCGGCCTGATTACCGTCGGCGGACACGCACACGATTGTGTAAGACTCTCATCCCTGCCCAAATGGCGGCAGGCTGAAGATATATCAAAAAATAGAGAGGTCCTTGAAGAAATACTGGGACACAGTGTCGGGTATTTTTCTTATCCCTCCGGCAGTGACAACGGCTATACGGCGGAAACGATGAATATTCTGGAGAATTTTGGGTTTACTCTGGCGTTCGGAAATTCCTATGGCGCAATCAGCGTCAGGGAAAATGTCAACTGCTATGATTTGCCCAGGGTCAGGGTGGCCAACTGCAGGCCGTTTGCGTTTTATAAATTCTTAAACAGATTTTTTGATTAATCTGCGATTCGTTATTCGATATGTTCCGAAAAAGTATCGTCCAAAAATAAGTAAAGGAAAATGACCGTGGGAATAAGAATACTGATTGTCGACGACCACAAAATTGTCTGCGAGGCCATAAGTTTTCTGCTGAAAAAAGAATTCGGTATGGAAGTCGTTGGAGAGGCTTTAGACGGCAGAACCGCAGTGCAGCTTGCGAATGAGCTGAGGCCCGACGTTATTATTATGGATATAGGTATGCCTAATCTTAATGGTATTGAGGCTACCCGCCAGATAATTCACGAACTGCCTGAAACCAAAATAATAGCGCTGTCAGCACACTCCGACAGACGCTCCGTCTATGAAATGCTGAAGGCAGGTGCCTCAGCCTACGTTCCGAAGCACAGTGCGTTTCAGGAACTCGTCAATGCCATACAGAGTGTTGTTGCTGACAGAACGTATCTCGGCTCGCAGGTAAGCGGGATGGTTGTTGAAGGATATATACACCGCTCCTCCGAACCGGATGATTCGGCGTATTCGATACTGACGGCCAGAGAACGGGAAGTCCTTCAGTTGATTGCGGAAGGCAAATCAACGAAAATGATTGCAAAAGAATTGTTTGTCAGCGCAAAAACCGTTGAGTGGCACCGCAGCCAGCTTATGAAAAAGCTGAAAGTCCAGAGCGTGGCGGAATTGGTCAAGTATGCCATCAATGAGGGGTTGACCTGCGCTTATGCTTAGTCAGACCTCGACCTGTTCGGTCGGTGAAAGGATTTTTGTAAATTCTATTCGAAAAATCGGCCTGAGCAGGACCGGCCTTGAGATTACTATGACCGTGCCTTTGCCCGCATGGGTACAATCGAAAAGATCGCGTGCTGCTCAGGTGTCCGATATATGTGCCACAGCGGCGACCGAGAGTCTGTCAAACGCCATTGCTGTGCCGATGAAAGTGGTGGTTTCGCCGGCGATTAGGAGATTGGGTATAAACGCCGAAGGGGCGGTCGCCGGCGGGACTGCCGGAAAAAAATTGATGTGGCAGACAACGGCTCCGGCTGTAGTAACAGCAGTTCAATTACTCCTTGAACCATAATCTTCTCCTTACCCGACAGGAGGGATGTATATGCAAAACCAGTCGTGTCACAGAGGGAGTAACACGACCGGTAATTTTAAAAGCATTGTGTTAAAATTGTAATTGCGAAAAAGTTTGAGGACTGCTTGGTTTGCGAAGTCGGTAAATCAGCCGTTGCTTGCTGTTTCCAGCGAAACCTCGACCATCGTATTTGTGCAGGGCAGTGTGAAGAAAAATATGCTCCCTTTTCCAACTTCGGACTCCACCCATATTTTCCCGCCATACATCTCAACTATTTTTTTCGCCACCGTAAGCCCGATGCCGGTGCTGTCGTCTGTTTTTTGCGGCGACAGTGTCTGAAATATCTGAAATATCCTTTCAAAATTTTCTTTCTCGATGCCGGGACCGTTGTCGGTAACGCTGAATTTCCAGAAACCGTCTTCTCTCGCACAGTCGATTCCGACCAGACCCGCAGGCTTGTCCATATGTTTTACGGCGTTTCCTATGAGGTTTTGAAAGACCTGACTGATTCGTGTCCGCTCGCAGATAATTGTGGGCAGTTCCTTTTCAATTCTTATCTCGATGCCGCAGGCAGGGCCGATTGTTTCGATTACCTCACGGACAAGTTCATTTAGATTGACCTGCGTCTGTTCCTCTCTTATTCGTCCGACCCTTGAGTATTGAAGCACATCGTCGATTAGTTTGTTCATCCGGTCAGACCGTGACACGAGCAGTCCTAATTGTTTTTTGGCGTTCTCATCGAGTTTGTCGGCATAATCGCTCTCCATCCACTTTGCTACCGTTCTGATTCCCCGTAACGGCGTTTTCAGGTCGTGAGAAACAATGTATGCAAAGTCCTGCAGTTCCTGGTTGACATACTTTATTTTGTCAAGAAGTTCAGCCTGTCGTTTTTCAGTTTTTTTGCGTTCGGTTATATCTGTTATCACATCAGCCAGGCAAAGCGGTTTGTCTTCTTCGTCATAGATAAGAAAGATATTTTCGATGGTCGGAATAATCTGCCCCTCGGCAGTTACAAGTGCAAGTTCACCAGACCATTTTTCTCCCCGCCAAATCGCAGGCAGTATATCGCTTTGCAGTCGCTCCTGCATCTCTTGCGGATAATAAGACGTAAAAAGTTTGCCGGTAATGTCTTGTGGTTTGTCCTCTCCCAGAATAGTGCAAAGCTGAGGATTGACGTAGGTGATTTTCCCCTCGAAATCAGCCATACAGAATCCTTCTCCTGATGCTTCTGCGAGTCGGCGGAATATCGCAACCTGTTCCTCTGCCTCTTTTCGCTCTTTTCTCCGTTCGATGGCGTAACGAATGCCTCGACCAAGCACGTCTGCGAATATTTTCCCTTTAATAAGATAGTCATCTGCTCCGTTTTTGATGGCCTGAATTCCTGCCTCCTCGTCGGCTGATTCCGTGATTACGATAATTGGTATGTGCGGATTTGAACTGCGTATTTTTCTGACTGCTTCGATTTTGTTGCTGTCCCCAAGCTCCAGTTCCAGTAGTATGATATCAAAGCTCTCGCACAGAAGCAGTTTGACAGCTTCTGCCGGATTTTCTGCAATTTGAATTTCGAATTTTGCCGTCTGCGATGGGCTGAAAAGAACCGCTCTTACGTGGCAGGTCAGGGTTTTGTCTTTTTCAACTAATAAAATGTTTATCAGTCTTCCATCTTCGCCTGACCGATTTTGGATAGTTATGTCGGACACCGAGGTTTTGTCCCCGTTCATATTTCGATTTGTCCTGCAAAGGCTGCTTCTGCCGTTTCTGGACTGTCGATGTTGTCTTCCGTGAAAACTTTTTTCGCCGCAGTGCCGGCAAGATTGCGCAGAACCGCAATTATTTTGTCCCAGTCTGTTTCAATGGCAATATTGGAATCCGGCATAACGCTTTCCACGTCTATGGTCTTTTCGGACGCAAGCGGCGAAAGGGCCTTCAGAACTTGCGAAATCACCGAACGAAGGTTAAGTTCGTTTAGCTCCGTATTCAGTTTATTTGCGTCGATTTGTAAAATGTCCAGAAAGTCGCTGATTATTGTCTTGGTTTTGTTGATGCGTAGGTCGGCTGATTCCAGATGCTCCTGAAGTTCAGGCCACATTCTGCCCACGCTGTTTATTATCGTTTGTGAGATGATATTTTTTAGTTCGGTTACAAGGGCAGTCAGTTGATTGCAGACCGTAATAGTAAGCTCTTTTTTCAGACGAATATGTTTTTGCAGATTTCTGTTTGTAGTCCGCAGTTCGTTTTCCACCCGCATACGTTCTGAAATGTCTCGGCTGATTACAATGTGTGCGATTTCATTCCCGTTTTCATCTTTGACGTCGGAACGTGAGATTGACACCGGAAATTCAGTCCCGTCTTTTCGCCTGTGGGAAAATCCCACCTCCCAGCCGCTGACCACGTGGTAAATGTTTTTTGCGTCCGTGATTAACGGGTTTTCCCTCCAAAGAATGTTGCAGTCTTTTCCGATGATTTCCTGTTCCGTATAACCGTAGATTTCACAAAATGCCTTGTTGACAAAAGTGATTTTATCGTCAAGGTCGGTAATATATATGCTCTCGCCGGTGCTTAAAATTGCGGCAGACAGCAGCCGAAGTTTCTGTTCTGTTTTTCTGTGCCTGATGGTGTTTTCAATCGTTATTGGAACTGCTTTGAGATAATTGCGCTCATGGTCCTTTATCAGGTAGTCGCACGTGCCGGCCTTCCACGCCTGAACCGCCACCTCTTCGTCGCCGGCGCCCGTTATTATTATCACGGGAGTATTTCTCACCGAATCGAGAATACCGAACACCGTCCCGTCACCGAGCAGGTAGTCGGCAATTATAATGTCAAAACGGTTTGTGCTTAATATCTTCTTTGCTTCTGCAACAGAGCCGGCAATGGTGCAGTTATAAGCCAGTCTTTTCTCGTTTACCATTCGCTCGAAAGCTTTCTGGTCCAGTTCATCGTCTTCTATCAGCAGGATTTTGTATCTTGCCTCTTCCATATCTTTATTCTCCGTCGGGCAGTTCACATAGGGTCCAGTACAAATTGAGGGTCCTGATTGCTTCCACAAATTTTTTATAGTCTACAGGCTTGATTACGTAGCCTGCTGCGCTTAATTTGAAGCTCTCCACTATGTCACGGTCTTCGTGAGATGTCGTTAAAATGATGACGGGAATTGCTTTCAACTCCTCATCCATTTTTATTCTTTTGAGAAACTCAATGCCATTCATTTTCGGCATATTCAGGTCCAGAAGGATAACGCACGGCTTCTTATGGCCGTTTTCTATGAGGTATTCGTAGGCCTCTTCTCCGTCGAGTTTATGGATGAGTTCATTCTTGACTTTTAATTCGCCGAATGCGCGCCCGATTGTCATAGCGTCTATGGCGTCATCTTCGATAAACATTATGGGTTTAATTTTTTTCATTGGGTTGCCCCCTTAAGTTTTAATTACACGCTTTCTGCCCCTTTGGTAGTTTGTCATTTAAGTATCGATTGTTTATTCGGTTAGTCGGCATTTCAGAAAAAGCACATACCCAGACTATCTCCGGTCTTCGCTTGCGGAAAACCTTGTAAAATTTATTGTTTTAAAATGGTTGTTTTTTGATTAAAATACAGGGCAGTTGTTATTTGAAATTGAATTGGTTGCTTTTTAAAGGAGATGTGTAATGCGTGCAAATGGTAATGTGGGAATAAAAATCAGCAACTTTCTTTCAAGTCTGCTAATTATTGGACTTATACTGGCTTCGAAGACGCAGGCTGCTAAGGAACATACCGAAGAAATTACCGCCAGTCCGCATACTTATCAGGTGAAAATGAACGGAACGCTCGATGAGTTTAATACCGCTGATTATTTTGAAACATACCTCGAAAGTATGAGGCTGCTCAGCAGGTTTCAGCCCAATGAATTTCTCGTTATTGAGAACGTAGGCGATAAAGATGTCATAAATCCGCGCATCGTCATCAATGGCAGACGTAACAGGTTTTCCGTCGACGACATTCTTGCCGACATTATTAAGTCCGGTATGACCGATGCGGAAAAAGCTCTGGCTATCTGGGCCTATGTCGCTGATATCGGATTGCAGACCCACGAAAACGACCGACGGGTAGATAACGGCTCTATACTCATTAACCACGAATTGACAAACCCCGTCAATCTTTCAAACGTCTATTATTGCAGCGGCTGTCAGTTCGCATCGGCCAATATTGCTGTCCTTTGCAAATATATCGGCCTTAAAGCTCACACCTCCGGTATGGGCTCCGCTCACAGAATCGCCGAGGTCTGGTATGATAACGACTGGCACGTCCTCGACGGCGACCAGCGGACTTTTTATCTCGAAAAGGACAACAAAACCCTCGCCTCTTACGATGATATTGCCAAAGACCCCAACATCGCTGACCGCAACCACGACGGTGGTTTTGCCAGTAAAGGCATTAAAAGCCGAGGCTACCAATACAAAAGTCTCGAAAGAAAAGACATAGACATAAATGATATTAAACCTTACCTGTCCACTATGGGGATGACGCTCCGCCCGGGCGAAAAATTCGTCTGGCGCTGGGACAACGTCGGTAAGTATCGCTGCGGCGACAACGACCGGAATATCAAACCGAACAGGCCGCAGGGAATTATCCCTTATCAGCTCGCCAACGGCAAAATGGTTTATCAGCCCAGATTGGCAGCAGGTTCTTATGGCGCCTCAGAATCGGTTAATATCAAACCCGATGCGAAAAATGGAAACTTTTTATTGCAGCCCGTAACAGTGGAAAAAACCGCTTATGTCGTTTATAAAATCAGTTCTCCATATCCAATTGTCGGCGGACAGGTAAATGCGAAATTCTCCCGCCAAGTCGCCACCGATGTGTGCAGGATTTTAGTCTCCGTAACAGACAGCAACTGGACCGAAGCCTGGTCTGCAAAGGATACCGATGGCAGGATTGACAAAAAGATTTCTGTCCCTGTCGACAAAATTCTAAATCCCATCCCAACCCCTGCCATTTATAGTTACCTTGTCAAGTTTGAGATTCAGTCGAAATCACCGAAAGATATTTCTGTAAGTGATATTTCGATTGAATCTGATGTCCAGATGTCGGCTACTTCCCTGCCGTCTCTTTCAGCAGGCGAAAATAATGTCGCTTATAAGGACGATTCTAAGGATGGCCGCAAAGTCCGTATTACGCACTGCTGGAACGAGAGTTCTATTATTACTCCGCCGCTGCCGCCCGCCGCTGCAACCAAACCCGTCAGTGGCAGCAAACTCGACCTGGCCTCCCCTCAAAAAAGGCTCAGATGGGAGCCCGCTAAAGACCCCGATGGCTATATCGCAGACTACCATATTCAGGTCAGCACGCGGCCGGATATGCTCTATCCCCTTTCCCCCGTCTTTGACCGAATTATTTTCTCACAGGAGCCGGAGTGGAAAGTCCCCGAAGGCTGGCTGATTAAAGGCCAAACCTATTATTGGCGGGTCCGGGCAAAAGATAACTGGGGCGTCTGGAGCGACTGGAGCAACGTCTGGACATTTACCGCTGCTGAACCGGCGCCAAAGCCGCCTAAACCGAAGGATACCGCCAAACCAGCGGATGCCAATTCTGTTAAAGCTCCGCAGTAAAAGCCGTAATGTTTTGACAGATAAAGAGTTGACAAAATATCGGCTTATGGTATAATTATTTCAAATAACCTGTAGGAGGGTTATGGGAAAAAATATTACCGGCCCGATAAATTGGATTCTGTTTTCATTTCTGTGGATATTTGTAAGTCCTCTTCCTGCGCACGCCGTCTCCGTAGTCGATTGCGACCTCGTCAAGGATTACAATATTGACTGGCAGGACCTTGAAGTTTTCAGCCGCCACTGGCTGGATACTTGTGGTGATTGCAACGGCGCAGACCTTAACGACAGCGGCACAGTTAATATGACAGATTTCGCCTTGTTTGCTCCGTATTGGCAAACCGAGATTAACTATGCAGTCGCGGCTCCCCGGTGTGACTTGGTCAAGGATTACAAGATTGATATTAAAGACCTTGGTATCATCGTTGATAATTGGCTGCTCGATTGCACAACGAATGATTGTAACGGCTCAGACCTCGACAATAACGGCACCGTTAATATGGCAGATTTCGCATTTTTTGCTCAGCACTGGAATGCTGACTGTCTCGACCTTGGCTATCTGTGGGGTTTCATCGAACAGCAGTGGACCAATACAATGTATGACCTTACACACGTTTCCACGTATGCTACGCCCGATGCTAATTATCCTCGTGCGGTAAATCCGACAACCGGAAAATGGATTCCACTCGGCATGGGATGGTTGTCGGACTTGAACAGATGGGGATATGTGCATTGGGCAGGAGGATATATACCCGGCTCATTGTGGTATATGTATCAGCACACATCGGACCAGACGTGGAAAAACTATGCACAGTCCTGGACTAAGAGACTGGATTATGAACAGACCCGCACGAAAGACCACGAAGCCGGTTTTATTGTTCCCCGAAGTTTTGGGTTGGGCTATAAAATAACCAGTGACCCGAACTACAAACAAATTATCATCAATGCCACGGATACGCTCATAGACAACCGGTATAATCCTCTTATCGGCTGCATAAAATCATGGAACAAGGTAGGGAACAAACCCTATACTGTTATTATAGACGGTATGATGGTGCTGGATATGGTCTTTTGGGCCTCTAAAAACGGCGGCGAGCCGGCCTGGTATAATGTTGCCGTCAGTCACGCCAACAAGACTATGGCCAATAACGTCAGGCCTAACGGCAGCGTCTGGCAGGCCGTCGATTATAATGAGGTAACCGGTGCTGTTGACCTGAAATGGAACAAGCAGGGATACAACAATAATACTACCTGGTCAAGGGGACAAGCCTGGGACATAGAAGGTTTTGTCATTGCTTATCGCGAAACCCTTGACCCCAATTATCTGACTACCGCAAAAAAAATCGCCAACTATTTTATTGACCATTTGCCGCCGGATTATGTCCCTTACTGGGATTTCAATGCACCTGAACATCCCGAAGCCAGACAGGTTAGAGATACCTCAGCTGCCGCTATAGCAGCCTCCGGCCTTTTGGATTTAATTACTTTTCTGTCGGATTACGACCCCGCCAAACAAAAGTATCAGAATGCCGCCGTTAATATCTTAAATTCGCTTGCATCTTCCACTTATCTCGCAGATGGCACCAATAGTATGGGCATTCTTTTACACGGAACTGCCAATGGCAACAACACAAGCGAGCTTGATACTTCACTGATGTATGGCGACCATTTCTTTATCGAAGCCTTGATGCGATACGAGGATTTGTTCTATTAAAATATCAGGTGTTATTTCCTGAACGGCATCCCCATCTTCTTAAGCTGGTCTTTCGTCAGCGGCTCCCCGTAATTTATCATTTGTATCTTTGCCGGCTCATTATTGTCTATCGGCACCCATTTGTCCTCGACCTTGTTTAGAAACGCCCAGCTTAATTTCTCCGGCACTAACGGCACAACTCCCTGCCACGATGTTACCTTGCCGTCTTTGAACTCCGTCATAGCTATAGTTTCGTCTTTTTGAATCCGCTTCATAGCCGTATTGCCGTGGCAGTCCGCACAGTCCTTCGCCTTTTTCTGAACCGAATGCGTAAAGTAGGGTGCGTAAGCGACAAATTTCTTATTTTTGTAAACCGCCGTTTGAACGCTGCCCGCAGCTACTTTGCCTTTATAGTTGACTAATAGCAGCCACTCCATCGAAGGCGGCAAAAAATTCCCTTCCTTTGTCCCCGTCTTTATGAAATTCTCCATATGGCAATTCTGGCACGACATCGAATTCGATACGTGGCACGCCGTGCAGTCTAATTTGCCTCGGTGAACGGTATGTGGCCGGATGTCGTTTTCTTTGGCCGGATGACAATTCATGCACGCTGCCTTTACCGCACCCTCATCACGCATCGAATGCCGCTGCGTCCCGTCCCCGTGAATGTCTTCCGCATTATGACAGTCCGTGCACACCATCCCCTTCGCAAAATGCACGTCCGCAACGCCTTTTTCCTTCCCAACCTGCATCGTCGCCTGCGCCCTTGCGTGGCAGCTTAAACACGTATTTATATCTTTCGCTTTTTGCACGCCGTAAGAGCATTTCTCGCCTTCTTTTTTAACGTGGCATACATCGCAGTTTTTCGCATGACATTTCTGACAGGAAAGCTCTCCGTATGGAACGCCGGTTATGCTTTTCAGCCCGTCTTCTTTTTCATACCAGTAGCGCATCCCTTCGCCGGTATTATGAAGACTTTTTGAAAAACAGGTATCATCTTGCCCCTGATTTGTTGTTGCCGGTACGCATATCGCTAACACGCCGACCGCAATAATCCCCGCCAGCACTGCCATTACTCTCATTTACACTGACCTCCCTGTGTCTTTACGCCTGCGCAGCAGCAACCATTTTTTCAAACAGTTCTCGCTTCTCAGCCAGAGCCTTGACTCTGTCCTCAGGTTTGCCTCTGGCCTCAAGCAGCAGCCACCCCTTATAATCCATCTTCACGAAAAGTTTTATCAATTCCTCAAAAGGATATTGTTTTGGGTCTAAATCTCCAACGTGCGCAACTGCGCCGAAGCGGTCCTTGACTATGTTGAAATTATATTCCAGTCCCTGTCCCTTCAGGTCGTCTTTATTGCAGTTCCAGCAGACCGTAACGTTCGGATTCGTGGCAATATCTATAATCTTTTTATACACTGGCAGCTCCGCAAAATCGCCGTGAACCTCCAGCCGGAACTGCTGACCGTAATCTGCCCCGAACTGCCCCAGTTCATTTATCGACTTGCCAATCTGCTCGATTGTCTTTTCGATGGGGACTTCCTTGTGCTTCTTGTTCGGCATCGCCCTTACGCCGCTGCTGCCGACGTCGCGGCTAAGTTTGATAAACTCTTTCATAAAATCAATGTTCTTTTTCAGTTCCGCAGGGTCGGGCGAATCGAAGCCTATCTTTGCGCCCAGCCCGACAAGCGTAACGCCGCTGTCGGCGAACCGTTTCTTCACGTCTTTCCGCTGTTGCTCGTTAAGCGTATTCTCTACCCCGTGCGCATTACCGCTGCGAAGCTCAACGCCTAACACCTTCGCCGCCTCGCAGTTCTTAATCAGCGTCGGCAGGTCCCAGTCCTCGCCCCACTGATATGTAACCATTCCGAACCGCATCTTTGAACCGCGTTTTTCTTTGGGGACAGCCTGAAGTGTATCGCACGATGCCAGCGTTGATATTGCCAGAATACTTGCTGCTGTCTGCGTGCTGCTTAACAGAAATTCCCTTCGCGATAACGCATTTTTGTTAAATGGCATTCTCATTACTCCTTGGTTGTTTATTTTTATACCTCGTCGGGTATACGGTAGTTTTTACGATATTCCGGCTTCAGCAGCTTGTTCGCTTCTTCGCAGTTACTGAACGTCTCACTCTTGCTGTCGAATGCAAGCTGTTTATTGCCCACGCGGTAAGAAATATTCGCTGCATTAACAAGTATATTGCTGTAATGTCCCTGCTCGATGTCCCCGTTGGGCTTCTTCCTCGACCGGATGCACTCGATAAAGTTTCTCTCGTGCGGCTCGCTCGGATACCTCCCGTGCTGCTGGTCGACTACCACCATAGTGGAATCATCGCCTTTCCCTTGTTTTTCGAGAACCTGCCAGCCCGCACCCATTCTGCCTAAATACATCATCTTTTCTGTCCCGAATATCTCGATGCGGTCGCCGTTTGTCGCCCAGTCTGGCCACTTGTCCCCGAGCCGCACCTTTTCTCCTGCCTTAATCAGGTAAGGCGTAAAGCACGTCAAATCCAGCGTCATAACAAAATCCCCGTATTCATAACTGACCGCCTGTGTGTCCGGCACGTCGCGCTTATCATTGTAAGCAAGTCTGCCCCCGATACACGTTATCGTCTTTGGCGACGCGGGGTCGCCCATCGCTATTCGCGCAAGGTCAAGTGTGTGTGTCGCATCATGGCCTATCTGGCCTGTCCCAAATGGCCAGTAGCTGCTCCATCGCTTGTGCATATAAGGATTATATGGCCTCTCCGCCGCTGGCCCAAGCCACTTGTCCCAGTCTAATCCTGCCGGCACTGGTGCATCCGCTTCAGGCTTCCAAACGATGTCCGCCAGCAGCATACTGTAGACTTTTACATACAAAACCTTACCGATTTTGCCGCTCTTGAGATAGTCGCGCGCCGTATATGCGTAATCAGCGCTGCGGTTTTGCGTCCCGCACTGAACTATCCGGTTATACTTCCTTGCCGCCTCAACCATCTTTCGGCTTTCCCACAGCGACAGCGCAATGGGTTTTTCCACGTATACGTCTTTGCCCGCCTGGCACGCCATAATTGTCGCAAGTGCGTGCCAGTGTTCAGGCGTCGAAATCAAAACTCCGTTCACGTCCTTGTCGTCGAACACCTGCCGCATATCGACCACTCGTTTCGGCTCAAAACCCTGTGCTTTTGTTATCGTTTCAATCGTCCCTTTGCCCCGGCTGTTGTCAACGTCGCATACGTATTTCACCTCCACGCCAGGCATCTTCACCATTCTACTGATTACTTTCGTGCCGTAATTGCCCGCACCGATTATGCTCAGAACCACTTTGTTATTTGCGCCGCTTACTCCCGTCGCCGGTGCCGCCGCTGTTTTAGGTTTGCTGTTGGCGTCTGCTGCCTCCTCCGCTGATTTTGAAAGTGCAGCCATTCCCAGCGTCAGACCCGTTGCTCCCTGAATTGATTTCGTTAAAAAACGACGTCTGTTTATATGTTCCATAGCCCTGTTACTCCTTAAATATTATAGATACCTCATTTTGCAGGAATTGTTCAGCTCCTGCCGATTTTCTGTTTTTTAGCTTATACGCTGAAACCTGAAAATGCAAGTAAAAACCGCCTATTTTGGCTGGTTCGGCTCTCCCTCTGTTATACTTATCTCGATTGACTTGAAAACGTCTTTTGCCGTTGTAACGTCAGGGCTTACAGGCTGTATCATTTGCTCGAATGGCTTCCGCATATCCACCATTCCATAAAGCGCAGGCACGTATTTCTTCCCCGCTGTCGCCTCTATCTCGCAACGGTATACCAATGGCGGCTGACCCGAAAATTCATCGTCCGCTATCTGCTCTTTCTCGTTATATTCCTGATATTTCTCATTGAAATCGCCCGCCAGATTCATTTCCAGCCAGCATATCCACTTGCTCCCCGGCTCGATTTCACGCTTAATCGTAAAATTCTCCTGTTGCGGCGTTGCACCCGTTACCGCTACCGGCGCCGGGTTGTCAGGCTTCGGATAACCCTTTTTGCCTGTCTCTCTGTTATAAATCTCGAACCATAAAGGCAGGCATCCCGGGCATTCCGCCTTGCCCACCATATCGCCCGTCCCTGTCCGGTAACTTACGTATATCGTTTTATACTTATGACTCACAGGCTCTTCTAACCAGATAGCAAATTGTGGCGGCTCACTGAACGTCGCCGACGCAATCAATCCTTTGTCCTGATGAATATTGAACTCGATAAACATTTTACCAATTACTTTCGCAGCAGCCTTTTCAACAGCTTTTTCCGCAGGTTTTTCAGCCTGTTTCGTAACCGCTGCAGGCGCCTTCGGTGCCGGCTCAGCTTTTTGTTTACAGCCCGCTATGGTTATCAATATTGTTGCTCCTGTTACTGCGATGATTTGTGCAAATGTTTTCATCTTTTTGCCCTTCGATTAGAGTTTTATTTTATTTAATACCTGACTTGTCATTATAAGGAAATGTCATCTTGCCTTCAAGTAATTTAGACCTGCAATCTTGCCCTCAAATGCCTCTGCCCTCGTCTTGTTTTTCCTCTTTCCCGCCTTTTATTTACTCCCCTTTAATTTATTTTATGTTTTATCGCTATCTTCTTATATCTTCAAATCGTCCCAATCGCTCCAATCTTTACGTAAACATTTATCCCAGTTATAAACCGCTTTTTGATTAATTCGCCATATGGCGTTGGCCTTAATGACAATCCCACCAAAAAGTTTCTCGCCTTTCTTGTTTCGCTCTTTGATATAAACTTGCAGCATTTCGGCTTTCGCTTTTGTGAAACTATTGCCGTCTTGATCCCGCTGGTCTTTCGTTTCAAAAATACCTATTCTACCATCAGCAAACTGGACTAAGTAGTCGGGGTAAAAAGTATGAATAATGCCTTTGGGATATTCGTATCTAATACCGAAATAATCATTTTTATTCTCGCCGTTTTTCCACCACCAAATAATATTCTTGCTGTTCGTCTTGTCTTCTAAAAACTTTTCGAACTCCTGTTCGGGCCCGGTGCGGTCAACGTTCAAATAACACGGCTCATAAACATAATTTTTCGCCTTTACGACTTCATCGGTATGTTGATTGTAAAAACTCTCTCCAGACACATCGAAATCATAAAATTGTTCGTTTTCTTCACCACGCTTGGCAATTTCCTGTTCACGGATAGGTTTGTATTCTTCGATGGCTTTAATCAAAATATGCTCAAAGGTCGGTCTGTTGCCATTATGAACAAAGATTTTTTGAACCATCATTGCTTCTTCATCCCAGTCTTTAGAGCCAAGGTACTTTTGAAACCAAACATAAATAGTCGTTTTAACCTTAGGCACCGACCTTTTTATATTCCTGAAAGAGCCGAGGTTATCCTTGATAATCTGCTCAAACAATGCCTGCAAATCATTCCCTGCGATATTAAGGCGGGCAGTTTGTTCCGCGTCGATCTTGCCCTCTAATTGGTCAAATGATTCACCTTCAATCTTTGCGTCCCGGATAATCTCCTGTTGATATTTTTTCAAATCAACAATAATACCTTTTTTCTCAAGCAGCTTTTTGTTTTGTTCAAAGAACTCTCGTTTTGTTATGCCGAACTCCTTACAAGCGATTTTTTCAAATATAGGGTCAAAGCTCGATGTAATATCGCCATAGTCAACTCTTGACCTGTAATATGACGGAAGTTTTATCTTTTTATAACAGTCCTTACGAACAGCTTTCAGATGTTTGATAATGTTTGGATTGTATTCTTCTTTTTTAACAATGATGCTTTGAACATTAGTATAAATGTATCCTGTATTTAATGACTCAGCGGGATAGTGCCTCAATTCTGGCATCCTTAATATTCTGCCGACAGTCTGAATTTCGAATGTTTCGCTATGTGACTCCCTGAACTTAACCAGTATATGCGCTCGCGGGCAATCCCAGCCGGTATCAATCGCTTGCTTGAAAATAAGAAATTCAATCTCGTTGTCCAAATCCCTAACCCATTCTTTTTTTGGTCCCAAAGCGGCGGATTTTTCATCTGCAAGCCAAATCGCAAGTTTGCCGTTTTTTCCAGTAATGCCCTTGCGAGATAAAAATTCCTTTACCGCTTTTATTTTGTCCTCTCCGGCTTCTGCTGTCGGTATCTGCACCAACACGAGCGGATTAACGATTGATTTTTCTGCTTCAAAAAGTTTTTTCAACTCCCGCCGCTTTTGATATGCCGCTTCTAAAACGACTTCCTGCGAGTCGCTTTCGTCATCGCCGATTTCGTCAATCTTTTCATTGATAACCAGCTCCTTCTTTATCATTCCCTCATCAATAACTTCTTTGGGTTCAATGAAAACAAATCCGGCTGTTCCTCGCGTCAAATCGCGCGGGTCGGGATGTATTTTGGGTGTCGCGCTCATCTCTAAAATTACATCGGCATCAATTTCGTCACGAAGTTCGTTTGTTCGCTCGGCAGTCGCTCCAATATGGCTTTCATCTATAATGAGGACAATTTTTCTTTGTTCCCGAGTCTTTGAGAGAACATCGCGGAAATTTATCTTTTCGCCGTCTTTCATTAAGACATTTTTCCATTCGCCGCTCCCTCGGTCTTTGCTCCGCAATTTCTCCCAATTGACGACAACTATTTCATTTCTCACAATGCGTTCACGGCCACCGGTAAATTCTTCTTCAACCAGCGAAACCCTCGGAGCTCCGGCATAAATCTTTTCTAAGGCATGTTTACTTTGCAGGTGCAATTCTCCCTTGCCAATGGTTACCCAAACAAAGCATAAATCCTCGTCTGGCAATTCCTTGATAATTTCCTCAATGAATTTTGCTGTCATCAGAGTTTTACCGCTGCCGGTAGGGGCTTGAAATACACAAATCTTTTTCGTCCCGTCTTTGCTCAATAGTTTCTTTACGGAACTAATTAGCTGCTCAACGGCTGTTTCCTGATATTCTTTTAAGCTAATACTCATAAATACTCTCGTAAACATCTAAGATTTTTTGAGGAATGGGTTCTAACGATACGCCTTTCCAGTCCCGGAAATCTTTTTTATCTAACCCCAGTGGGTCAAGCGTAAAGCAATAGAGGATTTTGTTGCCCTGCATTTTATCTAAATCTTTCTTGAGCGTTTTTAATTCGCTGCGCTCAAGAGAATAATATACCGCCATTACTCTACCGTTCTGTTCAAAAATACGATAATCATCTGTTTTTTTCTTTTCATCAAAAATGCCCTCACGCAAACAAAGCATTTCTGTGCACTCTTTGGTAATACGTATTTTCAAACTGTCTTTGCTGATTGTGCGTTTAACAAATGAAGTTTTGAAGTATTTAAGATTGCCTCCAAGCCCACCTACCTTTCGTCCTTTGCCATCGTTATAGCCACTGATAACTTTTTCTATACGGGGATATGTAACCCTACTACAAATACCGTACTCTTGTATTTCTTTTGCCGTCAACCCTTTTTCAAGCAACTCTTTCTCAAGCCCATTTAATTCATTATTGGTGCATAAAATGAATTGGCGGCTACCACCATCTTCTTTGTTTAATTCTAAAGTTGCGTGTCCGGTTGTTCCTGAGCCAGCAAAAAAATCTAATATTACAGCATCTGGTTTATTTTTGAGCGTAATCTTTAATGTATCTGATACCGCATATAACGATTTGGGAAAATCAAAGACCTTTGTCTGCCGCAAAATAGATTCTAATAGTTTGGTGCCATGAGTAGCCGCATCGTATTTTGGGTCATCCCAGACGGTTTTTGGTTTTAAACCAGCTTTAATTCTGTCTTTGAGCCTAACACTATAATTTCCAAATAGATTTTTTTCTATTTTTATATCACCGTGTTGAATAAGATCGTTTAATGATGGGATTGTTTGTCTCCAAACCCTTTTATGGCCTTTTGAATCAATAGGCCATACTTCAACAGCTTTTTTGATTTTTACTGTTGCAATTTCACCTGTGGTCTCATTGAAATATATAGGATAATAAGAATTAGGCCTTTCTTTTGGTGTAGAAAACCCTCCTGTTCTTAAAAAATCACGCCATTTATACCGCGAGATTTCGTCTTCAAACCTATACGTGGATATATCATCTTCACTCAAAGTAAATAATTCGATTTTAGCAAGAGAGATATTTTTAGCGTAGAATAAATAATATTCATGGCAGGTAGCAAAAAACGCATCTGTCGTTCTTCCGGATTTTTTATTTAAGACAACTACATTTGCCAATCGGTTTTCTTCGCCAAATATTTCATCCATTAACATACCAAGCTGGAATATTTCGTAATCATCAATAGTGACTACTATGACACCATCATCCTTTATAAGATTTTTAGCCAATCTCAGCCTCTTTTTCATAAAAGAGAGCCATTTGCTATGTCTATAACTATCCTCCTTGTCAACATAGCAATTATTGTATTTCCATGTCCTATTCCCGGTATTATAAGGCGGGTCTATGTAAATAAGATCGATCTTATTCTGATGGGTATAGTTAAGAACAGAAAGCGTGTGGTAGTTATCGCCTTCGATGAGAATATTGATTGGTTTATCCGGGTCAGTGATGATTTCTTTGCCTTTGACTTCCTTGAGAACTGGCAGAGCATTTTTAGATTCTTTCTCGAACTGCTCTTTAGTCCGCTCCTCATCCCAGACAAGACCGTATTTCTTGCGAGACTCCAGTTTTTCTACGACTTTTAGAAGCTCGTCTTTTGACAGTTTTGAATAATCATTTGCCATCTGTTTTTCCCTGCTAACAACTTTCGCAAAATCTTACCACCCAAATTATTCTAAATCAACCGCCAATTCCCAACGGAAAATAGTAAATCGAAAATTGTAAATTCCAATTCGGCCAAAGCCCCTTAGGGGCAAGCCGACAAAGTCGGCGGTGGACGAGATGCTGGACAATCGCACAAACCGGGTTTGGAGAATTGGCCGAGTCGAGTACGCCTTACTGGCCGAAATAAAATCTGCGCTTGCCCGCCATCTGTGTGGCGGGTTTATCAGCGCAATCTGCGTCTAAAAAAATCTGTGTAAATCTGTGTCCATCTATGGCTGAATTTTTACAACGAACAATGAACTACCAACAACGAACTCGCCGTTCCGGCGTTTCAATCAAACACGCAGGGGTCTGACAAGGAAAATCCCAAAATCGCAAAAAATTTTCCAACCCCCCTTACTTTTTATTCCATAATAAGTTACCCTTTCTCTGCGTCCTCTGTGTTCTCTGTGGCTAATATTCTTTTCGAATCAAATGCGCATCTCCATCCCATATATAGAGGGAGACCCTATGTCCCCATGTGGCTAAGCCATCCCTGACGGGATTGTGTGAAATAAAATTTAAATGAGTTCGCAGATCAATCTTCAGGATTGATACTGAGCGGAGTCGAATGTATGAAAATGAAACGAAACTACCATCGCCCCGACAGGATGCTCGCCATAATTGCCGAACCTGCGTTATTTTCTTTAACAACCGCCCGTCGCAAACATTTAACTCCTTGCCAAAGAACAACTTATGAAAAACAGGCCCCAAAATTCAGCACAATTCAAGCAATTTGGCGCACCATTCAGCGCTATTTCGAGAGTGATTCGAGACAATTCGAGAGCTATTCAAGCACAATTCGAGACAATTGGCGCTATGGCGTCAGCCATCCCTGACGGGATTTCGAGACAAAACACGAAAAATTTTTTCCGCCTTTTTTAAAAACCTGCATGTCTGATGCGAACTTTGGACTGTTCCCTCTCCGGTTCAGGGCTGGCCTGAATATAATCTTAAGGGCTAAATTTGATGCTAAAGAAGAGAAAAATGTTGTATTATAGAATATCGCCGGGTCGATATAAAATGTGCGTAAGTCCATATAAATGAAAGCGCAAAGCAAACATAAAGCTGTCCATATTTATCCGCCGGGCGTATGGTGGATTTATCTGGGATTGGCCCTGATAACCCTCGCAGCCTTTCAGCAACTGCGCATCTGCGATTTCGTAAACTACGATGACGGCGAATACGTTGTTGGAAACAGCAATGTAAATACAGGCCTGACAATTAATAACATTATTTGGGCATTTACCAGCGGCTATGCCTGCAATTGGCATCCTTTGACTTGGCTGAGCCATATGCTGGATTGTCAGTTGTTCGACTTAAAACCTCAATGGCATCATTTTACGAATCTGCTGCTGCATATCATAAATACGCTTTTACTCTTTGCCGTTTTTAAGCAGATGACCGCCGCAGTCTGGCGAAGCGCTTTTGTCGCAGCGGCTTTTGCACTGCATCCTCTTCACGTCGGCTCCGTCGCCTGGATTGCCGAACGCAAAGATGTCCTCAGCACCCTGTTCTGGATGCTGACAATGGCCGCCTATTGCAAATATGCGAAAACCACATCGCTAAAGTGGTATCTGTTAACTCTTGCGGCCTTTGCACTTGGGCTTATGGCAAAACCGATGCTGGTTACTCTGCCGTTTGTCCTGCTTTTGCTGGACTATTGGCCGTTAGAGCGAATAAACCAAAAACGCAAAATTATCATCGAGAAACTGCCGTTTTTCGTCCTGTCGGCGGTGTCCAGCGTTATTACGTTTCTGGTTCAGCAGAAAAGCGGCGCAGTAGAACAGATGATTAAGATTCCGCTGCATTCTCGTATTATCAATGCACTGGTTTCTTATCTGGCATACATTGAAAAAATGATTTGGCCAAGCGGCCTGACGGTATTTTATCCACATCCTCGCCAAACGCTGCCGGTATGGCACGCCGTGGTTGCTGCTGTCCTGCTGGCAGGAGTGTCTATAGCGATATTCAGGCTCGCTCGAAATCATAAATATCTGGTTGTCGGCTGGCTGTGGTATCTGGGAACTCTCATTCCCGTTATCGGCATAGTGCAGGTCGGCGACCAGGCTATGGCAGACCGCTATACTTATATACCTCTTACGGGACTATTTATCATAATAGCGTGGGGCGTCGAAGATTTGACCCGAAAATGGCGGCGGCGAAAACCCCTGCTTGAAGCCATAGGCGGCATAATTGTCGCTGCAATGCTGATTTGCACAAATTTTCAGCTAAAATACTGGCACAACGACTTTACTTTGTTCGAGCATGCCCTGAATGTAACCAAAGATAATTATCTTGCTCACAACAATCTCGGCTTCGCACTGAGCTCGGCAGGTAATATTAACGAGGCGATAAAGCATTATCAGGCTGCGATTGAGATTAGACCGGATATTGCAATGGCTCATTATAACTTCGGCAACGCATTAAAATCTCAGGGCAGGCTTGATGAGGCAATTGCCCAGTATCAGCAGGCGCTGCAGATACGGCCTGATTACGCCAGTGCATATAACAATCTCGGCGGCGCATTTCATCAGGCTGGTAAACTCGATGAGGCCATCAGCCAGTTCCAGCGGGCCATTCAGCTTCAGCCTGATTATGCCGAGGCGTATAACAATTTAGGTATTGTGTTTTTGTCGCAGCGTAAATACGATGAGGCGCTAAAGTATTTTCATAAAACACTTCGGCTTAAGCCCGATTTTTTTGAGACATACAATAATATGGGCGTTGCGCTGGCAGGGTTGGAAAAGTTCGATGAGGCAATTGAAAGTTTTCAGCGGGCCCTTAAAATGAAGCCGGACTACGGCTCAGCACAACGCAACCTGGCTGGTGTTATTAAACTGCGGGAAGAGTTTAAAAAGAAAAAGCCTGCGGATTAAAGAAAGTAAGTTGAATATGAGATTGGGTTATCCGGCGATTATAATTTTTTTAGCCGCTGCTTATCTGGGTTTATGGCGGTTAGACAACACGGTGTTCTGGGACGATGAAACAGAAACAGCAATCATCGCAAAAAACCTTCTAAAGTTTGGGCATCTGACAGGCTGGGATGAAAGAAATCTGTTTGCCTATAGTAACGGCAGCTTGCTGGACGACAATCTGCGTCCCCGGAATTCGCCACTTGGTTATATAGTAACCGCAGTTTCGTTTCGGGTTTTTGGTATTTCCACGTGGTCTGGGCGGTTTCCGTTTGTCCTCGCGGGCCTGGGTTGTCTTGTTCTGCTGGCACTTGCGCTGCGGGAGGATTTCGGCAGGGATTCACCTCTGTGGATTTACGGTGTTGCTTCGCTGGCATTTTCAGTGTCTTTTCTTCTGAACATCCGGCAGTGCAGATATTATTCGTTAGCGATGTTTTTTTCTATGCTGACCTATGTATTTTACCGCCGATGCCTTCGCAGCGGTCGGCTGATTTATTTTATTTTTTTGCCTTTTGCCGCTGTTTTGTTGTTTTATTCCAATTTTCTGTTGTGCGCAGCATTTCTGCTGGGACTGTCTTTAGTATGCGTAGTGTTCCACAGAAGTGAACTATGGAAAAGCCGGCTGAAATTTTTCCTTGCCGGCAGTTTGTTTGTCCTGGCGACCGTTCCTTATTCAGTTTATTACCGGGTATGGTATCGGCCGGATATAGTATCCAGAGAAATCTGGTATATTCGCAAACCCATTCTGATATGGTGGAATTTTCGTGACTTGAATCTGCTGGGGGTTATGCCTTGGATAGCAGCAGTTGGTCTATTTTGTTTTATGCTCTATTATTGGAGGCAACAGAAGAATATCCGTATGATGGTGGAATGGGTGGTTTTGACAAGCGGATATGTTTTATTTTTGGCGTTATTTTCGCCTCAGGCTACCGATGTTACCGAAATAGCGGATTTAAGATATTTGGTTTTGACCATACCGTTTTTAGCCGGTTTAACCGGTATGTTTCTATGGTTCATTCATCAGCGAACGAGGCTTGGCGCATTTGTGGTTCTTGCAGTAATTACCACGACTAACCTGCTTGGTATTACGCCTAAAGACTGGAAGTTTCGATGGTTTCTGCCCGCATATGTAAAGGAGATTCATCATAGTTACCCGACGGCATACGGGGAAGCCGTGCGATTCCTTCAGGAAAATGCTCAACAGGATGATAAAGTTTTTGCCTGGCCGGACTGCACAAATTATCCTCTTATGTTTTATCTTGGCGACAAAGTAAAGATGTGCTGCCTGCTGAATGCCCAAACAACTCTTCCGCCGGCGAAAACAGGAAATCTCAGTGCCCCTCTGATGGCAGAAGAAAACTTTCCGGACTGGATTGTTTTTTTCCGCTGGCTGCCGGGGGACAAAGAACTTTTGAAGCATTTTTCGCGGCCCTACGTTCAGGAAATGCGACAGGTGCAGTTTCGCTACCGGTCGGTCAAGTTAATATATGTTTACGGAGAGGACACTACTCGTCCGGAGCTGTCGCTGCACAGTTTCGGTCCTAAAACCAATTACAACAGGAAGAACGAGGCTGTATATGTGTTAAAAAAATCGGTGATTGAACGGCGTCCTCTTGATGATATAATGCAAAGCAAATGAACTTTCCGGCAATGACAAAAGGCTTTACATAACTAACGCTTGTATTTATTCTTAGACGCCGACCAGCAGAAATTACTATGGCGAGCAATAGTTCAAGACAAACAGAACCAATATTGTTCAGGAGGATATCATAATGATGTCGGTATCAACAATGCGACTGGTAGACTGTCTGATAGGAGTGCCGATATGCGTTGTGCTGACGATAATCCGCAGGCTGCTGGATTTAGTAAAAAAACCGACAGAAAAAGCTGTTGACCGAATAGCGTTTATAAAACTGGTGGAACAAGGGACAACGGTAGTGGCATACTCGGCGCTGAAACGTGTGATTGAAATGGTGGGACGTAAAAATGTGTATTTCGTAGTGTTCGAGGAGAACCGTTTTATCCTCGATACGATGGAGATGATACCGCCAGAAAATGTAATAGCGATTCGCAGCAAAGGCATTTGGACGGTAACGGCTGACGTGTTGAGGGCATTATACAGGATGCGAAAACTTCACATAGATACGACGATAGACATAGAATTTTTCTCTCGGTCGTCAGCGATATTAGGCTATTTGAGCGGGGCATCGAGACGTGTTGGATTTCAGGCGTTCGGGGGTGAAGGGCCATATCGAGGAGACCTGCTGACGCACCGGCTGCGATATAATCCACATATACATGCATCGCAAACGTTTCGAATGGTGGTGGATGCAATAAATGCGTCGGCGGAAGAACTTCCAACCTTTAACGTTCTGCCGGCAGTTGTCGATGAGCTGCCGCCGCCATTTAAGCCTAAGGAAAATGAGACGAACGAAGCGAAAACAATTCTCAAGGAAAATCTCGGTTCGGAATATTTTGAGCCGCTGATTCTGCTGAATGCCAACTGCAGCGATTTGCTGTCACTGAGACGATGGTCTGACAAAAACTACATAGAACTTGCAAAGAAACTTCTGGACAAATATCCCGAGTTGCACATAGCGTTAACCGGGTCTCCTTCGGAGTCGGCAGCGGTGTCTGAGCTGGTCAGGCAAATCGGTTCGCAGCGATGTTTCAACATAGCAGGCAAAACAACCCTGCGGCAACTTATGGTGGTATATATGCTGGCTGAAGTGCTGGTAACTAATGACAGCGGGCCTGCGCATTTTGCGACTCTTACGAATATCGACGTGGTAACGTTGTTCGGTCCTGAATATCCGAAACTGTTTGCAGCGCGGTCGCCCCGCAATCACGTGTTCTGGTCTGGGATAGTGTGCAGCCCGTGCGTCAGCGTCCTTAATAACCGCACATCGCCGTGCAAAAATAATGTGTGTATGCAGCGAATAAGCGTCGAGGAGGTGTTCGAAGAGGTTTGTCGGCTGTACGATACCCGAAGGGGCGCAAAATCGTCACAGTAATGAAAATCAGTAGTCTATTCAGCGATGGGGTGCGTAGGCGCATTTGGCCATATCTGCTGCTGGCGGGGCTGGTAATGCTGTTTTTCTGGGACACATTTTTTGCAGGCAAAATCCTTTGTATGCGTGATATGTTCTGCGACTTTATGCCATGGCGAATGTTTGCGAGGCAGGCGGTGCGTGAAGGTGCTATACCATTATGGAATCATTATTCGAGTGGGGGCCAGCCGTTCGTTGCGGAGCCTCAGACGGCTTTTTTTTATCCACTGAACGTATTGTTCTATGTGCTGCCTGTAACTTTTGCATTGAAGCTGTCGCTTGCGTTGCATCTGTTTATCGCAGCAACATCGTGTTACGCCCTGATGCGGCATTGGAAGGTGAATGCTGCTGGGGCGATGCTGACGGCGGTCAGCTTTACGTTCAGCACATATATGATTGCGCATCTGGAGTTTTCGAGCTCACTTAATACAGTTGTATGGACACCTATGGTGCTGCTGCTGACGAGTGTGCTGATAAACCGATGGCACAGCAGCGAGAGACAGAAACTAATTTATAAAATGGGTGCTGCGGCGGTTATTGTCTGCGTTTTGGCGGCTGTTCTTGCGGCCCAGTTTCTGTCGGGCAATACACAGCCGTTTTTTTTCAGCCTGATGCTTGCATTCGCTTATCTTGTGGCCAGATGTGCGGCACTGCGTTCAATTAAACTGCTGACGAGTATGGTCATCATATTCGGCATAGTGGGCTTTTTGGCGCTGTGCCTGAGTATGGTGCAGTTTCTGCTTACGTGGGAGCTGATTCCACACTCGATACGTGGAGAAACTTTCGACCCCGGACTGAGTATGGCATCCGTGCATCCGCGGCTGCTAATAAGCTGGATTCTGCCTTTCTTCGCCGGTCGACCGGGGTATAACGACACGTGGTGGGGAAGAAGCAGCGACCCGCAGGCAGATATGTCAATGTTCGAATTCTGGGTCGGAACAGGATACATAGGCATCGCACCGCTGATACTGGTTTCGATGGCACTTCTGTATCTGCGGCAAAAACGGCAACAAACAACAGGCTCATACAACTTTCTTATTCTGTTTTTCATCGCAGCGGCACTGGCGGGACTGGTTATAGCGATGGGGAAATACACGCCGGTATATGAATTTATTTACAAACATATAGCGGGCTTCAATCGTTTTCGGTGGCCGTCAAGGGCGCTGCAGATTGTAGTGATGGCAACGAGCATACTGGCTGGACTGGGACTGCACACAATCACCGATTTGCGTCAGCAGTCAGCTTCACAGCTTAAGCGATATAAAATTGCGTGGCTGGTATGGCTGGCTGTGTTGATAGTTATGACAGCGGCTTACGTTGCGGCAGGCCGTTCACCGGATTTCTATACGTGGCTGACCGGCGGTGCTTTCCAACATCATCCGGAAAAACCCCAGCGGCTCGAAGGGCTTATCAGGGATTATAAACTGGCAATTATATTTTTTGTGATGTCACTGGTTTTTGTAGGAATTGTTTTGAGAAACCAGAGGCGTCTGTCGGCAAAAGCTGCTACCATTATTTTAGTTACTTATGTCAATCTGTTTTTAATAGGCCGACAAATTCATTTTATTGCTGCCGACGGTATTTATGAAGAAAGGCCGCAGGCGACGCTTGATAAGATAAGTTTCAATGAGCCTGTGAGAATTGCAAACAATTTTGAGTCTTTCGGTCAGCAGGCATTGTACGGGGCATCGGACGAAAAGCTGTATCGCTTTGCAAAACAGGTTGGTATCGGCGAAACGCTTCTGCCATATCGCATCTTCAAGACAAGAGGTGGAGGGGCGCTTAAAATTGAGCGATACATGGAGCTTTCCGACGGCTTATATGTGCTTGAGCCGAACGACAAACGATGGCTGCGTATAGCCGATTTGCTGAATATCCGTTATCTGATATATGGGCCGCCTATGAGAGACATTATTCTCGGATTTGAGCCGGCAAAATACAGTATCTTTGAAAATCAGGATTGCCTGCCGCGTGCATTGATAGTAGAACACTGGAACGTTGTTGCGGATAATAATAATGTGATAGGCAGACTGATATCTCCGTCTTACGAGCCTCGTCAATCGGCGATAATCGACAGGCTATCTGCCGGTCAGATGATACTTGCTCCTTCTATACTGCCGCAAAAGACATTCGGCTCATCATATAAGGACTATGGTATAGAATCAATTGACTACGACTGGAACAGCGTAAGGATTAAAGCCGACGCAAAGAAACAATCACTGCTGGTGCTGAACGATGTCTGGTATCCGGGCTGGAAGGCGTATGTGGATGGTAAACAGCAGCAGATAGTGCGTGCAAATTTTGTTTTTCGGGGGGTATTTCTCGAGGCCGGCAGGCACGACGTCTTTTTTATTTATGACCCGTGGCAGTTCAAAGCAGGAGCGGCAATCAGCATAGGGACATTGTTGGGACTGTTTATATCAGGTTATCTGGGGTATCGCTTTAATCGCATACGAGAACAACCAAATGGGAAATCAGGCTGAAATATCCGAGACAGGCGAGCAACGGCAACGCAGTAATATGCGATTCCATATACTCGGAATCTTCGCATTGCTGACAGCAGCGGTTGCCGTATTTTATGATGTTTTGTTTACTGCGAATCCGCGAGTGCTTTCGAGTGAGACAACCGATTTGGCGACGCAGTATATTTATTGGCGCCAGTTTGGATTCGGCGAGCTGGCGAAAGGCAATTTAGCATTGTGGAATCCGCACGTATTTTCAGGGATACCGTTTTTCGGCGGATTTCAGGCGGCTTTGCTTTATCCGCTTAATGCGGTATATCTGCTGCTGCCGCCGGCTAATGCAGTAAATACAGGGATTGTGCTTCATATATTTCTGACAGGGCTTTTTATGTATCTTTGGGCGTGGCAGCGAGGACTGCGTCCATTGGCGTGCTGGCTGACAGGGGTATTGCTTATGTTCTGCGGGTCGCATTTTATGCACATCTACGCGGGGCATCTGTCAAATCTTTGTGCGATGCCGTGGGTGCCGCTTGTTTTTCTCTCGATAGACGGCATTTATGCGAAACGCAGTGTCGGGTGGGTGCTTGTGGGGACGGCGGCGGTCGCAATGTTAATCCTTGCCGGACATCCACAGTATGTTTTCTATACAGCGGTGGCTGCCGGAATATACTGCGTGTTGTGCATAATCAAAGAAGCTAACCGTGTTCGTGTCATAACACTGCTGGCTGGTATGGCTGCCGGTGCGATACTGCTTACATCAGTTCAGCTTCTGACAGGATTACAGGAAACAGCATATTCTGTCCGCAGCGAAGGCGCCATCTACAGGTTTGCTGCGATGTTTTCGTTTCCGCCAGAAAATCTTCTGACACTTCTTGTGCCTGATTTTTTCGGTTCGCTTAACGGCAACTCTTACTGGGGACGATGCTATCTGTGGGAGATGAGCCTGTTCTTCAGCGTAACGGGACTGGCGCTGGCAATATATGGCGGGGTCTGCGGAACAAAACAGCAGAGGCGATTTGCCGTTACGATGATAGTTGTTTTGTTTATTTTGGCGTTGGGTGCGCATACGCCGTTATTTAGGCTGTTGTATGCGATTGTGCCGGGCTTCGATAAATTTCGCGGCAATTCAAAGTTCACTTACCAGATGATAGTGTTCGTCATAATGCTTGCAGGGGTCGGTTTTCATCAATTACTGAAGAATAAACCATCGTGGAGATGGGTCATAGCACTTGGAATTACTGTTGTTGTTGCGGTAGCGGCATCGCAAGCCATCAGCGCATCAGCCGGCGATGCAGGGGGATGGTGGCAAAGTGCGATGAAAAGCGTATATGAAGCGGGCAGGAGATTCGGCGAATCTTATCAACCACCGCAAAATTACGATGACATAATATTTGTAGAAAACACCGGCAGGCATGCCGCAAACGGCCTATTGGTCGCTGCAGGGGTGCTGGCGCTCGTGGCAGGATTATTCGCATTGCTGCGGCGTTTTGCCGGCGCAAAATATTTATTGGCAATACTTGCGCTATTAGAGTTGTTTGTGTTTATACGTCCGCTTCGTCCAACGTTTGATTTACAAGCTGTGCAATTTTCCCAGTTAAAGCAGATGCTTGACCGGCAGGCCGGCGATTATAGGATATTCAACACCCTCTGCGCTAACAGTGCAATGGCCACCGGTGCGAAGGACATCTGGGGCTTTGACCCCGGCACATTAAAACGATACGCCGAATTTATGACGTTTACGCAAACGAATAAGGCTGAGGGTGCTTCACAATATGTGCAATTTTCTCGTCTGCACCGCCTGTTCGGTATGCTGCGATTAAAATATGTAGTTGTTCAAAAAGACGAACACCTTGAGATTATTGATGTAAGAGAAGAACCTTTGCCTCGGCTTGTGCTGCTGCGTCAGTTTGAAGTGCGGAAAAACACAGATGAAATCCTATCGGCGATGGACTCGCCATTGTTCGATTTTCGGCGGAAGGTGATATTGGAATCACAGCCTCAGCCGCTGCCGACGGGAGAAGCCGGCACGGTACGAATTGTCAGCGAATCCACGGATGAGCTTGTTATTGAGGCGGATGTCCCTGAGCCGACAATACTGCTGATTACCGATGCGTATCATCCGAACTGGCGATGCGAAGCGCTGCCGAACAGCAGCCAGTCCAAATACGAGATTATGCCTGCAAACTATGTGCTGCGGGCTGTGCCGCTCAAGACAGGACATCATCATTTCAAAATGGAATATAAGCCGTCGGCATTTGTAATTGGCAAATGGATTTCAATTATATTTCTGGCAGCTTATATCAGTTTGTGCATCCTTCTGGTACTGCGGAAAAACAAAACCAATCCGGCAGGCAAGCCCGCCAAACAAAGTGGCGGGTAAAATGGGTTCGACAGGCTCCCCATAAGTTGGGTTTGCCCGCCAAACGGAGTGGCGGGTAAAATTGGGTTTGTTTTGAGTAGTTCATAGTTCGTTGTTCATTGTTATTAGTCATTGCTATTACTAATGTTACAACCATTTTTGGCATTTCAGAAATTGGGTTTGTTTTGCATAATTTAGTTGTTCATAGTTCATCCCGCCCCGCCCCGGCGGGCAAGCACACAGATGGCGGGTAAATATTCGTTGTTGGTTGAGGGAGTTCATTGTTAATTGTTCATGGTTCGTTGTTCATAGTTAATAGTTATTTCCCTACAGGGGTTTCCGTTTCAAAAAAGACGTTTTCCTTAATAAAGCGAACATGCGCGTTTGATACGACCCTACTTCGCCCTGCGGGCTACGAAGGGTATGCAGGAAAGAGATAAGTTATTATGAAATAAATAGTAAGGGGGTTGGAAAAAAATTTTGCGATTTTGGGATTTTTGAGGTCAGACCCCTGCGTGTTTGATGCGAAAGCGGAGCATAAGTGCATAAGGCATAAGTCAAAAAAACTGGATGCTCCGGATAACAAATTTCTAGGGCAGGCAAACCCGGCTTCGCCTACAGCTATGCCGTGGCAAGAAAGAAAAAGGGCTGGTCAAGACCAGCCCTTTGAAAGCTAATATCTGAGTCAAAAACTATTGCTGTTCTAATGTGGATTCGATGGCCTGCCGGAATTCAAGGTATTCTTGCTCGGTCATAGCACCATTAAGGTCTCCTGCAGTCCAAATCTCATCAAGCCAACTAACCATTTCCTCAAAATCCTCCGGTGAAACAGGCTGCTGGGCAACAGTGTTATTTTCCCGTGCGGT
>Ga0315278_10000431_pt1 | contig 36818 bp, 31 predicted proteins | sample YL17G06_0_MG_FD_203880 | JGI IMG/M metagenome (GOLD analysis project Ga0315278, IMG submission 203880) | Sediment microbial communities from Yellowstone Lake, YNP, Wyoming, USA - YL17G06_0 | ecosystem: Environmental > Aquatic > Freshwater > Lake > Sediment | place: USA: Wyoming | collected... | reverse complement strand
CTCATCAATCATATCTTTGACACCTATGCCGAGGGTGATATCAACGATTACCGGGAGGAGAGTATTCATTGAGCAATAATGAAGAAATTCATGATAAAATAAACAATTACGAACAAACCATACACGCCATTGTCGGATTCATGAATTTCTATCGGTATGACAATGAACGGAAAGAGCTAAGGAATGATGTTATCCCTTTTCAAGGGAGACGATTTAATCCTTCGCAGGCGAAAGTTTCCAATGAGAAAGGAGAAAAAGTCGATTATGTCACCCCGGATATCGGGATTTTATTACCTTCTGATCAGGGGGTAATCGGTGAAGTAAAAAAAAGTTTTCCTTCTGATCAACAGCTTTGGTTTAAAACGTTCAATCAATTAATGAAATATGATGATGACTTAATCGGTTGGCCCACGGATAATGAAAGAGTCGATTCTCATGATATTGTATTAATTTTGCATCAATCCAGGGGAGCGGGAGTAGCTGAATTTTATGAAATCCATAAAGGAAAAGAGATAACGATTAAAAGGCCATTTTCTATAGTTGAATTCAATAGATCGGATGAGCGAAAGTCTTACTATTTTTTCAAGAAGACTTTAGGTAAACTTTCAGAGGAAGTCGTCGATAAACGATTAAAGTATGGAGTACAAGTGCCGATGGAGGTTTTCATTACAACTTATTCTACGATAAAACTCTATGATGACGAACCCCCATTGCCATATCTATTGGAAGTAATATGGACAAATGTCGTTTTGGCAAAAGCCAGGGAATCTGAAAAATTTCTAAAGCTCCGGAAGAATCAAAAAATGGAAGTCCCATTGGAAGTCGAGACTATAATTGAGGAACTCCATAAGGATTTTTCTTTTCGTTCTTTTTATGATATCGACTCCGAGCGGCAGCCGAGAATACCTAAAAGAGAGTGGGTAAAACGTGCTTGTGACAAATTAGTTGAATTGAATGAAGCAGAATGGACCGATCAACCTAAAACAATCACCGTTTTCTTTAAACTGTATGATGACGTGCTGGTTCATTTTATTCAATGCTGCTCAAATGAGGGTCAAGAAGATGTACAAATGAATTTGTTTAAGGACGAAGGGATTGGGTGATTTCGCCCCCCTTCGCGGCTTGGTGGCTATTTTTCCTGGAAACCGATCAAGCGGTAATACTCCGGGTAATCCGCTTTGAAATTCGCCAATTGTTGTTTTAATAGGGCCTCATTTTTCTCACGTTCCGCGGGTTCCGTAGAATTGATGAGTTGGTAATGGGTCAGGGAGATTTGCACAAAGGGGTTTTCGGATTGCTGGGCTTCAGCCAGGGTTTTATCCCATTCCTCGCCTTCACAGGGCACCCCGGCTGTCAGGGAAACCCGGACCGCGCTTACCACAAAGGCAGCCAGGGACAGGTCACGGGTTTCGCTGCCTTCCTGCTTTTGATACTGCTCATTAAATGTCTGCGCATAAAAATCCCAGGAAAAAGCAAGGAAATAAAAGTCAACGGGGTTCCTTTTGCATAAATCATCAACCGCCGTTTGAATTTCTTCTCTATTGGGTTCTTCTTTTCCATGAAATTGACGAGTCAAATCCGCATATATATTAAGCAAATAGTGGCTCAGCACTGCGGTTAATAAAAAGTAGAAGGTAAACGGGAGCACCAAAGGATTTGTCATGAACGTGAAATTCTCGCGGTGAGTAACTCCGACAAGCCCTTTTCCGGAAAGGGATTGGGTTGCAGTTCCGAATGTATGAAAGGAAAGTTCAAATTTATATGTGAATAAATAATTACCTAAATAATTGAAAAATTTTTCTATAAAAACTATCTCTCCTTTTTCCAATTCCTCCTTCACGAGTTCATAAATCATCCGATCATTCATTTCCGATAGCCTTTCCCAATCCAATTTTTCGTGGTATTTTTTATCATATAAATTCGAAATAAAGTCACTGAAATTATGACTGAAATATCCGAAATCCCAGTTCGAATTCCGTCTTAATTGACTTATTTCCCAAGTAAAATCGCAAATGAAATCCAGACTTAATTCTCTAATGAATTGTATGATGAAATCCACTTTGAACTCCTTGAAAAAATTCTGGCTAAAATTCTTGCTAAAATCTCGGATGAAATCTTGGATGAAAGTCCGGCTAAAATTACGGCTAAAATCCCGGATTACATTATTGTTCAAATGCGAGCCAAAATCTTCACCGATATGCCAGTCTATAATTTTAATAGAATCCATGCTTAAATTACTAATCTTTGTGATTAATAGGTCACGATATGGCCCCGGTAGCTTTTCATCCCGGGAAATACTCTTTTCAAAGGTCCAAAATATGTTTGCAAGAATTTTGCAGAGCCAACTGTTAAAGAATTTCTCATTCAATGGATATGTCCACTTATTTTCAGAGAGAAATCGTTGGTGGGTTATTTTTGAAACGTGAACAGGCTCTGTATCTTCTGCCAAAGGATAAAACAACCTCAGCGGATAACTGACCTGGGCATAACCGCCAAAGTCACAGCAAATGTTTTTTATTCCCTTTAGTCCCTCTAAATGTTCCCGGTTGATCTCGATAAAATTTCGCCGCTCTTGGTAAGCGCGGAACAGTTTGGCCCAGTGGCTGATGATATAACCCTTCAATTCCTTTCGAAGTAAAGGCCATGTTAGCAATTTTTCCAGGTATTCACTGGTCTTGTCAGCCGCACTATTATAATATGTAACCCATTGGCTTTCCTCCAGGTTTTTATAAATATACTCGGCAACCCATTCCTTATAGCGGTATACCGGCAAATAAGCCAACAAAGTCGAATACTCTTTGTTCCCGGCCAGCGCTTCCACTAGAGGGGGGTCGATTTTATATAACTTTTCATATAGAAATATGGAATCAAATGCTTTTTCAGTCGGCTCATTTTTCACGGCTTCCAAGATCACGCCCTTTAAAATATTTTTCCCCTCTCTAGAGAACTCGGCTATTTCTTTTAAAATGGCAAAGTCCATATCTTCCTGGCGTCTTTCCAACCATAGATTAAATATTTCGCATGTAATGCGTCTTATATCCTCGTGGGCAAACCTGAGATTGTCGCGAATCGCCCGGCCCAACAGGAACCATCCGTTAATAGTCGAGTCGCCGGTCGATTTCTCAAATACCGCTGCGCTGAAGGCATCTATAAAGGAAGGGCCTGTGGACCGGTCAAAAAGATAGAGAGCCAGCAGGATGGGTTCCTCCCAGGTTGGATATTCCAGGTAACCCAGCAGCCTCGCGATGTGGTCATCCTGGTTTTTGCTTTTATCTTCGGCAATCCGATATGCGCACAGGTATTCAAGGAAGGAGAGGTGTACAAAGGCAAAGACATTTTCGCCTTTTTTATTTCTACCCTTTTCCACCAACAATCCAGCCCGGTCACGGATATAGTCGAGGAAAACCCTTACATCTTCCAGGGCGTTTTCTTCGGTCATGCGTTTTTCATTATACCTGGCTTTAAACAGCACCTGCGTCAATTCCCTCTCTTCGATCAAACCCCTGACCTTATCTCGCGCTTCCCGGTTCCTGGCCTGGATATAAAAGGCGGCGTCGGCCAGCATTTTCAATTGGTCCCCGCGCCTTAAGTCCCTCTCTTCCAGGGGGTTCTTGTGACCCAGGGCCATATATTTCTGCTCCTGCCAGGTATTTAACAATAATTCCAGGCATTTTTCATACAATTTGGCCCGATCATCCGGCAGGGAGCCTTCAAACTGGTGTACCAGGGTCATCATGGTGAGGAGCAGGGGGTTGGTTTTTAAGCGCTGCACCCCCGGATTGGTCTCAATAGCCTGCCGCAGCGATTGTACCCGGCCCTGGCGCAGTTGTTCGTCTTTGGGCAACTGGATATCATACCACTTCGCAATGAAATCCCCGGCCTGGGTTGGGGATACCGACGCCAGCCTGTAATGGGCAAACATCTCGGCGTCGAGTTTTACATCCACCGTATAGCCCACCAGCCGGGAAGTTACCCACACCGGGCTGTCCGGGTAGCGGAGGGAAAACTGCTGAATAATTTTGGAGGTCCGGGACCGTCCGCTTTCGGAAGCCACCTCGTCCAGGCCGTCGAACAGGACAATGGCCTGGCCCAATTCCAGCAGGGCGATAAAAAAGTCTTTATCCATATCGCAAAAGGAATAATCGGCTTCGGCTTTGTATTTTAAAAAATCGATAAAATTGAAGGCTTCGGCTTTCCTTTCTTGCTGCATCCGCACAAATTCCCGGATGGGTATGAAAAAAGGAATTCGTCGTTCATAGCCCGGTTTATCGACGGAATCGGGGGGGTGGCTGTGAATCCAGGCCAGGTATTTGGCCAGGGTGGATTTGCCGCTGCCCGGGTCCCCTAACACCACCACCCGCTGAGAATTCTCTAAGATTTTATGTAAAGCGGTGGTTTTCGAAGACTCTTCTTGAGCGATGAAATCCAGGGGGATATATATTTTTGCCAGTTCCGGCTTTTCCAATTCGAGCTGTCTTTGATAGTGGCGGGTGGGAAGACCGAGAAAATGAAGATGTTTTACTTCTGCGGAGATGGCAGAACGGTACTTTTCTTTAATGGTTTTAAAATTCTGTGCTGCCCCTCCGGTTTCCACACCATAGTAATACTTCTTCAAGGCGGGGTAAGCGTCCAAAAACACCTGGATTTCGGTATGCCCAAAATGATAGACATCGATCCGTTTTTTTTTGTGGAGACTTTCCAACCATTCCTTTTCGGTCCCTGTCAAGTCGTGGGGCGTTACCAGGACATAGGATTTGAAGTTTTTACCGGAATCCAGAAGCCTGTCAAAAGAATTTTTTATCTGTCGGCCGGCGTCGTCTTTATTTATTTCCCCAAACAGCCATTTAAATTGGAATACCACCGGGCCTTTCATACCTGGGTAATTTTGTTTAACAATCCCGTCGATGCCTTTATCCTTGTGAGTTGGACCCGGTTCAAAGACATAGCCTTTTAAAAAGCCGTCATGGATCAGTAATTTCTTCATGAGCCGTTCGAATTCAAACCCGGCTTCCGGCCCTTTAGCGATCACGGATGTGAGAGGCGGCAGATTTTTCATTTTCGATCTCCATTCTTCGTAAGCCCCAGGTTTATATTTGACACCAGCCTGGCGCAGGGTAACTATAACATAAAAAAGAAAATCTCTCAAGTCCAAGCCCACTCTTGATTGTAATACAGAATTTTAAAATAGTTCTACCTTTAAAGTTTTTCTCCTTACTTCTTTTTTCATTTAAAATGCCCACCTATTCTTCCAGCACTCTAATGGCTAAGGGATTTTTTGCGAGTGCTCCCTATCCTGCGAAACTGCCGTGACCATTTCCACACCTTCCGTGGTCGTTTCCGCATCTTGTTTGCCAATTTCCGCAAAACAGATGCCGATCGAGGCAATTTTTTGTCGATCTCCGCAAAATAGATGGAGATTTCGACATGCCTTTTGCCGATTTCCACAAACTGGATGCCAATTGAGGCAAAATTTTGCCAACGACGGCAAATTTTTGCCGATTGATGCCAAACTAGTTGCCGGTTTCCGCATCCTGTTTGCCGCTTTCCGCAAAACAGATGCCGATCGAGGCAAATTTTTGCCGATATCCGCAAAATAGATGGCGATTTTAACAGGCTCTTTGTCGATATCCGCAAACTGGATGCCGATTAAGGCAAATTTTTGCCGATGACGGCAAATTTTTGCCGATTGATGCCAAACTAGTTGCCGGTTTCCGCACCTGCCGGGGCCATTCCCGCATCTGCCGCCGTCATTCCCGCACTTGCCGGGGCCATTCCCGCACTTGCCGCCGTCATTCCCGCACTTGCCGGGGCCATTCCCGCACTTGCCGCCGTCATTCCCGTACGTGCCGGGGCCATTCCCGCATCTGCCGCCGTCATTTCCGCACTTGCCGAGGCCATGTTTATAAGTGCCGGAGCCATGTTTTAATCTGCCGGGACCATGTTTAAAACTGCCGGCGTCATGTTTTAATCTGCCGGGACCATGTTTAAAACTGCCGGCGTCATGTTTTAGTCTGCCGGGGCCATGTTTAAAACTGCCGGCGCCATGTTTTAGTCTGCCGGGACCATGTTTAAAACTGCCGGCGCCATGTTTTAGTCTGCCGGCGTCATGTTTGAAACTGCCGGAGCCAAGTTTAAGTCTGCCGACACCAGGTCTTAATCTGCCGCAGTCATGTTTATGTGTTAAAATGAAATCTGACATTTCCCCACCGCGAAAATGACGGGTTCTCCCCCTATGTTTTTCTCTTCGCCCCCTTTCTCGTTTAAAGGGTTTACCGCCGGACATTGATTCCTTCTCATCGGACATCGATACATTACCAACCGACATTGAGCCGCGAAGGACGCTAAAGTCCGCGAAGGGGGTAAATATGGGGGGTGCGCGAGAAAAACCCATTTGAGAAGGCGGTTGACTAATCAATGCAAATCGGTTAGAATGGTCCGTTGGTAAATACCTTGCAAGGAGTTTCAATCATGTTCCTATTCCTCATTTTAGCGGTTTATTTTCTGCCTACAATCTATACATATGTGCGCCTGAAAAACTTGTTTTCCCGCCGCCTGGATAAAATACTGTTCACCCTCTGCTATATCACCTTTGCCCTGGGATTCTTTATCGCGGAAATCATGTCCCATCGCGCCGACGCTGGCGCAGGCCCGGCGCGATATATAATCCTCATCGGTTATTATACCCTGCCTTATATGCTATACCTATTCCTACTGACCCTGCTTTCCGATATACTGCGCGGCGTGAACCGCCTGCTGAAAATCGTTTCCACCGAAATCACCCGGGACCGTAAATTCCAGGCCGTTACTACCTGGATAATCTTTCTTTTACCGGCTCTCATCGTAGCCTTCGGCGCTGTACATGTGAACACCATCCGAGTCAACGAATACCGAGTAACAGTGCCGCGAAAATCTGCCGTAATCGATCATCTAAAAATTGCCATGGCAGCGGATTTTCACCTGGGTCAAATAACCGATAAAGAATTCCTGGAAAAATTTACCGACAAGGTCAATGCCCTGCACCCCGATATCGTACTACTCCCCGGCGATATGGTCGAAGGACACCGCGACGATGGAGAAATTTCGGAATTTGCACAGCAATTCCGGCAAATCAAATCCAAATACGGCATTTATGCATCGCCTGGAAACCATGAATCCCACAGCCGAGACAATAAATTCAAATTCTTCTCCGACGCCGGTATTAACGTCCTGGCAGATTCGGCTGTAACTATCGATAACTCCTTTTACCTGGTGGGCAGAAACGACGCCCATTCAAATAACCGAAAAAGCATCGATGAATTGCTGGCGCAATTACCGGGGAACCTACCCGTTATCGTTCTCGATCACCGGCCCACCGATATCGAAGAAGTCAGCCGACGCGAAGTGGATATCCAACTCTCCGGCCATACCCATAACGGCCAATTATTCCCCCTGAATTTTATAATCAATAACCTCTATGAATTGGGTTGGGGACACAAGAAAATCGGGAACACCCATTTATTCGTCACCAGCGGCGCCCAGGTCTGGGGACCACCCGTCCGAACCGCCGGCGATTCGGAGATAATGGTGATAAATGTTGATTTTGTTGCCTCCGGCGGCAAGGGAACCCTTTTATAAAAGGGTTCCCTTGACCCTCCCAAAATTTTTGTTTAGGTACGCTTGTTCATTTGCCCAAAGATTATCAGAAATAAAAATGGATGCCGGCTGAAAAATCGATGCCCTTGGCCTCGGGAATATCCGGGTCAGGATTGGCAAAATACGTTTCATTAAACAGGTTGGCCACTTTCAGGTAAAGAAACAGGCTGGAAGATAAATAATATCCCCCTTTGAGGTTTACTAAATCGTAAGCCGCATTGCCCACTTCCGCCGGACCGGGATCGCTTTTCTTAAAGGAATGAAGATAATCGCCTTCAAACCAGAGATGACCGAAAAAGATTTTCCCTCCCAGGAAAATACGTGGCGCGGGAACATCGTTAAGGGCCGCGCCATTAGCGTTAGTCTTGCCTTTGTAGTAAAAATAGTGGCCGAACAAGTTTAGATTTTTGACCGGTGAATACTGGACCTCAATCTCGCCGCCCTGGATTTTACCTTTCATGACATTATCATAGGTATAAATATCATTCGCCCCTTTATACAATTCGATTAAATTGTCCACCTTCGTAGAGAAAACGTAAAGCCCAATAAAACAGTTTCTAGTGATGAATTTCAATCCCGCATCGATATCGAAACTGCTTTCCGGTTTCAAGTTCGGGTTGGCCACTACGTATTTACGACTGGTAATACCCGTATAATAAGCTTCGCTGAGGGTCGGAGTTCGGAACGCACGACCGACATTGCAAAACAAAGAAACCGAAGAACCGAACTTTTTAATGACCCCAAGGAAATAAGAAGCTGAATCCGTATCCTTTTTCTTCTTGACGCCATCCACATCGCCGGCAATGGAAAACAACGTATAACGGACGCCGGCGTTGATATCGACCGTAGGTACGGCGTTCCAATTCAAAGCGAAAAACCCGGCATAGTCATTACGCTGACCATTGTTGAGGGGATACGTGGTAACAATACTATCCCCGCTTTTTGCCCTGTTTACCATATCCAGGTTCTGCCGCGAAAACCATTCCGCGCCCAATTGGTAAGAGAACGACTCGCCCAGGGATTTCTTTAACGAGGTCTTTAAACCCATATTCACCCCTGTCGTATCGGCATAGTCGGTGGTTTTCTTCTTGGTATTCTCGTTCTGCACATAGTAAGTGGACGGGTTCACATACACTGAAAAATTCAATGTGCCGTTCTTTACCAGCGATTTTTCATTGAAACCCAAACGGATGAAATGGTCGCTTTCAGAAGGTACGAAGGAATATTTCGTCGGGTCATTGGCGCGGTCCGGTTTGCCGATATCCTCCCCATATCCGCCCACATAACCCAGGTAAAAATCCCGTTTTTCATTGATGTAGGAAACATCCAGGAGACCGGAATAGTAGCTGTAGCCGGAGTGATTAATCTTTTTGTCCGGGGTGGAGTAGTCTTCGGCTTTGGAATACTGGAAGCCGGAATAAATGTACCATTTACCCGCGTTCACACCGTAGGTGACGCCGCTGTTGATGCGTTTGTTGACAGAATTGAGGTTGAGGTTGAGCGAATTCAACTGGAGGTTGGGTTGGTCATGGTCTGTGGGGCGGGTCAAAATATTGACGACGCCGCCGATGGCATCGGAGCCGTAAAGCACGGATGCGGAAGACCGTACTACCTCGACCCGTTGGGCCATTTCCGGGGGTACAAAAGAAGCGGAACTGCCTACCCGCCGGTCATTGGTAATGCGCTCGCCGTCCACCATGACCAATACCCTCTGCCTGGCCAGGCCGCGAATACTGGGGGTGACGGAAAATCCGCCCTTTCCTACGAAATGAACGCCCGGTGTATCGGACAGCGCTTCAACGATATTCTCAGGAACTTTTTCCTGCATCTCATAGAGAGATACAGAGGATTCGGCCATAGGGACGGAAATAGTTTCCGCTTCCCGGTCCAACGCGGTTACCGATATCTTCTCCCGGATGTAGTCGTCGGGTGTAAAACGAATCTTAAATACCCGGACCTTATCTATCAACCGGACTGCCGTCTCTTCAGGGTAAAATCCCTGGCGGTCGAAAATCAACTGGATATTTTTTTGGTCCATGTCATCCGGAACTGGAATTATAAACTTTCCCTCGATGTCGGAAATAGTCACATTCCGCGTATTCTTGAGGGTAACTGTAACCGAAGCCAGCAAATGGCCCCGGTGATCCTTAATAATACCTCTGATTTCCGCGGAAAACAACACCGTGGAAAACAACATGATTGCCATACAGACAATCGCAAAACATTTGTGTGGGGTTTTCATTGTTCCTCCTAATTTATGTGCTTATTTGTTTATTTATGCCTCCGGCGGGTCAGGACCCTTTTGAAAAAGGGTCCCGACACCTCCTAAAACTTTTGGTTGTTACGACCGTTCAAAATTTGAGTTGCCGGTTAAAACATCGGAAAACTCATTGCCGTGCAATCGGGTGCAGCAGCATGCTGCCCTCCTAAAACTTCTGATTATAACCGTATCCGGACCCCGGCGAAAATCTCACGTTCCGGCCCGGGTTGATAAGAGTTGCCATCCGGGTCAGGCTCGGTAAAAGCAATATACTCCTTATTGGCCAGGTTCCTGCCAACCACATAGATTTCACCCTGGAACTTCCTACCCTGCCAGGTATACGCCAACCGGGCGTTCAACAAACCATAACCATTGATCCATATCTTATTGGTGGCATCGACATAGGCCCTCGACCACAACATTTCATTGACCCCGATGACCCAATTCCGGCCAATACGATAACTAATGTCGATTACACCCTGGTGAACCGGGGAATTGGGCAAGCGATTCCCTACCAGGTCACCCGGGTAAGTCATGCTGGTATAATCCGTATACTTGAAATCGGAATAGGTATAAGCCACCAAAATGGAAAGCGGGTCCACCGGGAACCAATTGAATAAGGTTTCCAGTCCCCAACGGCGACTGTGCCCGGCATTGCGGTAAAAAGTTTCCAATGGACGTGTCTTAATACGGTATCGCTCGAAATCATTGTCGGTTTCCAGGTTAAAGATCGTAATATCGTATGCAAACCGGCGGGTCGCGGCGCCCCGGATACCGAATTCAAAACCATGGGATGTAGCCGGCATCAAATGCGTATTAAATCCACCCTGGGCGTCGGGATTGGCGTAAAGTTCCTCCGTGGCCGGCGGCATAAAACCCTGCCCCCAACCGGCATAAAAACCGAGACCGGGTGTGGGATTCCAGGTTATGCCGATCTTCCCGGTAGTCTTATTGAAATTGACGTTCCCGGAAAGGTCCAAACCATTGGCTTTACGTAAATCTTCCAATTTGTTGCCCATCCTGTCATAGCGCACATTGAGCAGCACGGCCCACTGTTCGCTGAGCTGCAAGCGGTCCAGCAGGTAAACGCCGAACCGGCGCTGGTTGATTTGCTGTTCTGAAAGTAATTCAGTCCCTTCAACGGCCAAGCCCAGGTTAGGATGACGGTGCTCGTCGATATGCTGCCAGTCTAAATCCATACCCACGCCCAGCAGGTTTTTGACCGTCCCGCTGCCGGTGCGTAATTCATATTGAAGCGATGACCCGGGAGTGGCATAGACGCGGTGCTGGACCGATGACGGCACGGATTCATCCCAGCGGGTATCGCGCATATAAACGCTGAAACGAAGACTCTGGTTATCGCTTATTTCCAGTTTGCCAATGACGCCGCCGGTGATACGGCGCGTCTTCTGGTACTCATTAAAGGTGATAGCGTCGGGATTAGCCATACGGCGGTCTTGCGCCAACCAACCCAGGTTCAAGCCTTCGGCGTTTTCATTGAAAAACCCGGCGCCCATGACAACGGCTTTCAATAAGAAACGGGAAGACGCTTTCCAGTTTACTTTACCAAAAAGGTTATTGGCCCAGAATTTAGTGTGATCGCGGTATCCGTCGCCCATGGTGCGGGCAGCGGAGAAACGGTAATCGAATGTTTCGCTGCCGCCTCCGGCTTCCACCATGGTTTTCCAGAAACCATTGGAACCGCCGTAAGCCTGGAAATTACCGGACAGCGGACCAGGAACTCCGTCGCGGGTTTCGATATTGATGATACCCCCGGCGGCGCCGCCGCCGTAAAGTGAAGCCGCGGGTCCGCGCAAAACTTCGATTTTCTGCACGGTGGCCCAATCGACGTCAAACAAGTCCGGGGCAAATCCCGTGGGATCATTCAACGGTATCCCGTCCAATAAGACCTGGATGCCGCGGATGCCCCGTTCGGTTAAGATGCCCTGGCCGCGGATTGACATGTGAACCCGTTCCCCATTGGCCTGGTTATCGATTTTAATGCCGGGTAAGGTTCCCAGGGCCTCTTCGGCGCCGACTCCCCTGGGCATGAAACGCAGGGTCTCTTCACCGATTACATTGGCTGCACCCGGGGTCTCCAATAATTGCATGGACGCCCTGCCGGCATTGACCGTGACGGTCTCCCTAATCTGCTGCTGGGGAACCAAAAATACTTCCATATGCCCTGATGGACCGCGAACATTTACTTCCCGTTTCTCAGCATAAAAACCCTCTTTCTCGAACACGAGAATAATGCTTTGGCTTCCTGTGGGGCTGGGAATGGAAAAAGTTCCATCGGTGCCGGTGTACCATGCCTGGCCATCCAATCCCTGGATAGTGATTTTTACCTTATCCAGGGAACGACGACTTAGGGCTTGTACACGGCCATCGATGGATCCTACCGCGGCCAGAAAAGCCGCGGCTAACATCAACAACAACACGACTACTAAAATTCTTTTTTTCATTGTATCACTCCTTCGTGGATTTATATATGAGTTAATAATATGTAGCCGAGGAATAAAAAGTGATAGTATATAAGGCTGGTAAACACCCTTTAATTTAAAAACGCTTAGACGACAACTTTAGGGAAAAAGTTGCAAAGAAATTTTTAAAAATAAAAATTTTTGGAGGTCCAGGGACCTTTTTATAAAAAGGTCCCTGGTGGTCGAAGACAATATTATGATTTAATATTCAGGCGGTAGTTCTTTGACCTGGGCAAAGGTAAATACCGGGCCGTCTTTGCAGACAAAATATTTGCCTACGTTGCAGCGTCCGCATTTACCGATGCCGCATTTCATCCTGTTTTCCAGCGTTGTGAAAATATTTTCCGGCGCAAATCCCAGTTTCGTAAGCACGGGGAAAGTAAACTTGATCATAATGGGGGGGCCGCATACGATGGCAATGGTGTCGGCGCTGGAAGGGGCCGCTTTGTCCAGGACAGTGGGTACGAAACCGATTTCCCCTTTCCAATCGGGGGTTTCGCCGCCCGGGTCCACAGTGGTAATAAGCTTGACGTCGGGGCGTTTACCCCAATCTTCCAACTCGTGTTTGTAGACCAGGTCGTTGACGGTCCTGGCGCCGTAAATGATGGTGACGTCTTTAAAATTCTCACGCAAATCCAGGGCGTTCCAGATGACGCAGCGCATGGGCGGCAACGCGATACCGCCGGCAATGAAAAGCAGGCTTTTACCTTTCCAATCGTCAATGGGGAAAGTATTGCCGTAGGGGCCGCGGAATCCCATGGCGTCGCCTTCTTCCAGGCGGGAGAGGGCGGAGGTCACGCGACCGGCGCGGCGGAAAGTGCATTCGATATACCCTTTGCGGGTGGGTGAAGAGGCGATGCAAAAGGTACTTTCGCCTTCACCCAGGATGGAATATTCCCCAAACTGTCCGGCTTTGAAGTTAAAATTCTTGCCCTCTTCTTCGTTGGAGAATACCAATTTAAAGGTTTTGACATCAGGGGCTTCCGCCGTGATCTTCTCTATTTTCATTATATAGGGTTTATAAAGGTTTTCAGCGCTCATAATTTTTCCTCCGCGATTTCTAAGAGGTGTTCAAGGATATTCATATCGGTGGGACAGGCCCTGGAGCAGCGGCCGCAGCCGACGCAACCCGATAATTCGTATTTTTCGGGGCCGTATGAGAATTTGTGCATCAGGCGTTGACGCCAACGCTGAGCCTGGGTATGCCGGGGGTTATGGCCCGATGTGTGCAGGGTAAACAGGGAGAATCCGCAGGAATCCCAGCACCGCAGCCGTTTGCCTTTGCTGCCGCAGCGTTCATCCTGTATGTCGAAACAGGAACAGGTAGGGCATACGTAAGCGCAGGCGCCGCAGCCGGTGCATCGAAGCGACTGCCGGGTCCACAATTTTTCATTATCGAACAGGGCGTCCATCTTGGCTCTCATTTGTTTGGCGTCGAATTTCGGGGTTACTTTGGCCAGCAGGGCTTCTTTGTCGATATCGCCGCCGCCGGCGGCGAACAACCCGTCTGACGATGCGGCCAATTGTTGTCCTTTTTCAGTCAGGATTTCCGCCAGGTAATCGCCGTTGGCCAGGGGTGTGAGTAAGATATCGCTCCCCTCTGTGCCGCCCGGGTTCCCGCCCACGGAGGTGCAGAAACAATAGTCGTCGGCTTTGGTGCAACTCATGCCGATCAAGGCGACTTGCGCCCAGCGGTCCAGGAACAGGTCGTCCTTGTAATCCGTGGCAAACACCGCATGAAGGGCTTTGAAGGCGGCGGCGTCGCAGGGGCGAATCCCAAATACCACGGTGGGTTGGGGTTTCGACTGCTTTTCTTCCAGTTTGGTCTCTTTATCCACGGTGCGGAAAGAGAGCATCTCTTCCACGGCCGGGAAAACGGCCCATTTGGCCGATGCGGTGCTCTGGACGAAATCCGCGGCCATTTCCTTTGCGGAGGTTACCGGCTCGAAACGAATTTGATCCCCGGTTTTCCTGGGGGCCAGGATTCGTTTGCCGGCGGCTGTCATTTTCTCAAACAATTGTCCCAATGATTCTTTTTTTAATATTTTTCTTTCAGTTGCCATTTTGCTTACCCCTTAGCCTTACTTGATAAAATTTTCTTTATCGTCGGGTTTGAACGAGGAGAGGGGGTTCTCGACTTTCAGCGACATCCCGGCCTGCCAATCGAATTGGCGCTCGATATCGGCGGCCAATTTCTGGGTCAGCAGGTGGATGGGGAGCCCCAGGGGGCATGCCCTACCGCATTCGCCGCATTCGACGCAGCGGCCGGTCAGGTGCATGGCCCTCATGATATGCCACTCCAGGTTACCCAGGTGGTGCGAAGGCGCCGGTATCCACTGGGGTTGATTGCATTCCACGGTACAGCGGGTGCAGTAACACATGGGACAGGCGGAACGGCAGGCATAACACTTAACACATTCGGCTAATTGTTCCTGCCAGTACTGCCAGCGTTCCTCCAGGGGTTTTTTATCGATCTCTTCGATCCTGGCCCTGTCTTCATTTTTTACGGAGGTGCCGGCGGCGGCTTTCACATGATCTTCCACGGCCTGTAAATTGGCGAATTCGATCACGCCGCCGTCATCGGTCATTCCGATCACAACGATATCCGCATCGGTCAACTGGTTCTCGGATGCAAGTTGCAAGATAGAACGCAGTACGCTTTTGGATGCGGCGATTGCTATTTTGCCCAGCGCTTTTACTTCGGGCTTCGTTAAATAGACCGCCAGGTTTTGTTGACAGCGGCCATCGAATATCAGTCGATCGATTTCCGCCGGATTTTGTACGAAGATGGCGCGGGCCCTTTCCGGGGAACCTTCGCCATACCCGATAATGACCTTGACCTGGCCGCCGGTCAATATTTCATGTGCTTTCTTTCTTAGTGCTTCCATTTTACTGCCTCCAGGTGAAACGGTTATACGATACCGGCCCCGACCAGCTTTTGATAAGAGTCGTAAGGCCCCAGTTTCTTAATTTCAGCGTCCACCGAATTGACCAACTCGGCCCACCTGGCGCCTTCCGCCGCCGATACCCAGGCGAAATGGACGCGGCGGGAATCGATGCCCATGAAGTCCAGCAACCCGCGAAATACCATCCAGCGCCGGCGGGCATGAAAATTACCCGAGGTGTAATGACAATCGTTGGGATGACACCCGGATACGATGATCCCGTCCGCTCCCTGGGCAAAGGCTTTTAACAGCAGCATAAAATCGATGCGGCCGGTGCAAGGAAAACGGATGATGCTGACATTGGGCGAATACTTGATACGGCTGGTGCCGGTTAAATCGGCCCCGGCGTACGTACACCAGTTACAAACAAATGCGACTATTTTCGGTTCAAAGGGCGACGACATCGCTGTCCCTCCTATTCAATACGGCCATGACTTCGGCATAGACCTGTTCATGGGTATAACCCTGTATATCGATTGATTTTGAACGACAAAACGCGACACATGTCCCGCAGCCCTGGCACAGACCGGGATTGACTTTGGCCACGGTTTTGATGAGTTTGCCGTCGCGGCCGCGGATTTCTTCTTTTTCAATAGCCTGGTATGGGCAGGCGGACTGGCACATGAAGCAGCCGACGCAGGTGGAAAAGAGCGGCGGCGCGCAACGGTTTACCACCGCGATCAAGGGGTCGCGGGTAAGCTCGTCATTGGAAAAAAGCCCGGCCACTTTACTGGCTGCGCCGGAAGCTTGCGAAACGGTTTCCGGTATATCCCGCGGCGCCTGGCAGGCCCCGGCCAGGAATATCCCGGCGGTGTTGGTTTCCACGGGGCGTAATTTGGGATGGGCTTCGGCAAAGAAATGATAGGAGTCGTAACTGACGTGGATTTTCTGGGCCAGTTCTTCGGCGCCGTTGTTGGCGACGCCGGCTGTTGCCAGCACCACCATGTCGGCTTCAATTTCCACCGGCATGTGCCCCATTAATGTGTCGGCGCCTTTGACGATCAATTTGCCGTTCCGTTCATATATCCTGGACACGCGTCCGCGCACGTAATTCACGCCGTCTTCTTCAATGGCCCGGCGCACGAACTCTTCGTACATCTTGCCGTTGGCCCGGATGTCCATATAGAAAACGTAAGCGTTTCCGTGATGGACTTTGTGCTTGTACAGCATGGCGTGTTTGGCGGTGTACATGCAGCAGATTTTGGAGCAATATTCGATGCCTTTGGCTTTATCCCTGGAACCGGCGCAGGCGACGAACACCACGGTTTCCGGCTCTTTACCGTCCGAGGGTCTTTTCATTACGCCCAGCGTGGGACCGGAGGCGGAAGCCAACCGTTCGAATTGCAGTCCGTTGATGACATCTTTATATCTACCGTACCCGTATTCGGGGAAGAAATCGCTTTCCAGTACATTGAAGCCGGTGGCCAGCACGATGGCGCCCACATCCACTTCAACGATTTCGTCCTGTTGGTCGTAGCGAATGGCGCCCGTGGGGCACACTTTTTCACATAATTTACACTTCCCCTTGAGGAAAAAAGTACAATTCTTTCTATCGATAACCGGCTTATTGGGAACCGCTTGCGGAAAGGGTACATAAATGGCGGTGCGGAAATCCAGGCCGGCGTTGAATTCGCTGGGGATTTTTTTCATGGGGCATTTCTGGGTGCACATCCCGCAGCCGTTGCAGAGTTTTTCATCGACGCTGCGGGCTTTTTTGCGGATTTTGACTTTAAAATTCCCGATAAATCCGTCCAGGCTTTCCAATTCCGAGTAAGTATAAAGGGTGATATTGGGATGTTGGGCGACTTCCACCATGCGGGGGGTAAGGATGCACTGGGAGCAATCGAGGGTGGGGAAGGTTTCGGACAGTTGGGACATATGGCCGCCGATGGAGGGATCGCGTTCTACCATGATGACTTTGTGGCCGGCGTTGGCGATATCCAGGGCGGCTTGAATGCCGCCGATGCCGCCGCCCAGCACCAGCGCGGTTTTGGTAACCGGGACTTTGATGGGAAAAAGGGGTTGATTGAGTTTTACTTTTTCCACGATGGTGCGCACCAGGTCGATGGCTTTTTCCGTGGTTTTGTCGGTTTTTTCATGGACCCAGGAGCAGTGTTCCCTGAGGTTGACCATTTCGCAGAGGAAAGGGTTCAGGCCGGCTTCGCCGCAGGCGCGGCGGAAGGTCGGTTCGTGCATTCGTGGGGAACAGGCCGCTACCACGACGCCGGTAAGGTTTTTTTCTTTGATGGCTTCCTTGATCATGGTTTGCCCGGGGTCGGAACACATATATTTGTAGTCTATGCTGTGTACCACGCCGGGAAAGTGGGAAGCTGTTTCGGCAACCTTAGCGCAGTCGACTGTGGCGCCGATATTTTCACCGCAGTGACAGATAAAAACACCGATTCTCGACATTTTTATTTCTCCGTTTTAACGAGCCCGGGCTTCGGTTCCGGGCGCTGCTTTTTCTACCGGGATATTGACCGGGACTCGATGGCGCTGCAGTCCCAGTTTTTTCCTATCTATACCCATGGCCAAACCAATGGCCTGGGTGATGTAGATCACAGGGATATCGTATTTTTTCTTAGTGAATTTTTCGATGGCGGACCGCCGCATATCCAGGTTGGAGTGGCACATGGGGCAGGCGACGATAATCGCTTGCGCGCCCCGTTCGACGGCGTCATTAATGATATTGCCGCTGAGTCTGGCCACGGTGGGGGTGCGCGAGACGGAAAACCCGGCCCCGCAGCATTCGACTTTAAAGGCCCAGTCGATGGGGTCGGCGCCGATCTTTTTCATGATGGCGTCCATGGTTTGGGGGTCTTCTGGGCGGTCGAAATTCAAAATTTTATGGGGTCTGACCAGCAGGCAGCCGTAATAGCAGGCCACTTTGTGGGCAAAGGGCGCTTTGATTGCCGTTTGCCATTTCTCTTCCGGGATGCGTTCGATCATTTCGATGATATTGATGATCCTGGCAGTGCCTTTGTATTCGGTCCCGATGATCCCGGATACTTTTTTCTTGAGGTCATCATTATCCAACAGCTCGTGGCGGGTAACGAACAACCGGCTGTAGCAGGCGGCGCAGGGTACTACGACTTCCTCCATACCGGCGGCTTCCGCGGCCGCCAGGATGCGGGCAGGGAGAGCCAGGGAGAGCTCGTGATTGAGATTATGGGCCGCTGTAGCGCCGCAGCAATTCCAATCGGGCACTTCCAACAGCTCGAATCCGACTGCGTCGGCCAGGGCTTTGACCGATTCGCTGTACTCGCGGGACGAACCTGTTAACGAACAGCCGGGATAGAATCCGATTTTCATCTGGGTTCCTCCTTTTTCTTTTTCAGCGTTCCCGAAAAAATCCTGCTCATTTGTTTTTTGCCTTTGATCATTTCCGGGATGATGTGCAATTTGCCGGCCAGGTACATCCACGGGGCTATCAGTATGTCCTGGAGCAAGTGCCGGGTGCGGGCTTTATAATCCACGATCAGGCCCATCTCGTACAGGCGTCCGGTGGTCCGGATGGAGTCGAGGAAGGCTTTGTGGAAGGCGATGATATCCCTGGCCCTGGGGTTGGCGATACCTCGTTTGAGGGCTTCGCCTCTCAGGTAGTCCATTACTTTGGGGAAATCCACTTCCTGGGGGCATCGGGCGATGCAGGTTTCGCAGGTCAGGCACAGCCAGATGGACATTGACCTTAAAACTTTGTCTTCCAGGGGTGGGGTTCCTATTTGAAGCATCCTGAGCACCTGGCTTGGCGGATAATCCATCTCTTCCGCCAACGGGCAGCCGGCAGAACACTTACCGCATTGATAGCATTGGGCGACTGAGACGCCCGTATACTCTTCGATGCAGCGGTTTAACGTTTGACATTCGCAACCATGAGTAGTACTTGACATGGAAAATCTCCTGTTTTGAAAAGGTGAAATTTTATCTTAATTTGTTGTATTTGGCAAGTCTTTTTTTTTATTTTTTTATGGCTTTCTTCATATATGCGCATCAATATTGATTAAAAAGAGTTAAAAAAAAAATTTTTTTAAGATGAAAATAGCCACCAAGGCACCAAGGCACAAAGAAACACCAAGGGGTTTATTATATATCGGTAAATGTTTGTTTGATAAGATTGAGCATACGGGCATTTTCGGAGTGTCCGGTTTTTTGGGCGGTGATTTTGCCCCGGATGGGTCTGCCCAGGAGGTAAAAATCGCCGATGATATCCAGTATCTTATGCCGGGCCAGTTCTTCTTTGAAGCGCAGCTCCGTGTTCAGGATTTTCCCGTGATCGATCATAATGAAATTATCGATGCGTCCGCCTTCGGCCAGGCCCATCTGGGAGAGTTTGCTTAGTTCGTCCACGAAGCCGTAGGTGCGGGCCGGGGCGATTTCCCGTTCAAAATCTTCAAAACTGTTCATGACGAAATGATAGGTCATTTTTCCCAGGGGTTCGGGGTAAATAGTGGTATAAGTAACTGAAAACCGGTCCGCGGGTTCTATTTTAATAAACTTACCGTCCTCTTCTTCTTCGCCCACCATCAGCGTTTTTGTAATAACGATTTCAGGGATAAACTCTTCCTGGTCCACTATGCCGGTATTGCGGATGAATTCGCAGAGCTGCGCCGCGGAGCCGTCGCCGATGGGGACTTCTTTATTGATCTTAACAGCCAGGTTGGTAATGCCGGCGGCGTGGAGGGTGGCCATGAAATGTTCGATGGTTTTAGCTTCCAGGTCATCTTTGCGGATGGAAGTGGCGTAACTGGTGGTATCCACGAATTCGATTTTTGCCGGGATATAACCGGTTGCCGAGATATTTTCAAAGCGGATGCCTTTGCCGGTGGGTAAGGGTTTGATGACCATGCCGGTTTTTTCGCCCGAATGAAGGCCCAGGCCGTAGAAAATATTACTGGCCCGGACGGTTTTTTGTTTTCGCGAATAGGCGGCTTCATCCAGGTTAAAAGCGATATCGGAGGAAGCTTCTTCGCCCATGATTTTCTGTTTACTATCTGTTTTAGATTCCTTGAGGATGGTTTTCAAGCGGACATTTTCATCCAGCACCTGGCGGAAATCAAGGCCCCTTTTGAGGACCAGCATGACTTTTTCCAGGCTGAGGGGTTTTTCCAGGAAATCGTAAGCGCCTTGTTTAACGGCGCGGACAGCGGTGGAGATGTTGCCGTGACCGGAGATCATGATGATGATCTGGTTCGGGTCGATGGCCAGTATGCGCTGCAGTGTTTCCAGGCCGTCGATGCCCGGCAGCCAGATATCGAGGAATATCCCGTCGGGTTTGATGTTTTTGAATTTTTCGATGCCTTCTTCGCCGGAGGCGGCAAAAAAGGTTTTATATCCTTCATCCTGTAGTATCGACGCCAGGGAAACCTGGATGTTTTTCTCATCATCGATGACCAGGATTTTTTTCATATTTATTTTATTTTCATTGTCCATTTTTTTACCAGGTAATGAATTATAGCACAAAGGGGGGAAATTACAAATGACATACCGGAAATTCTGTTTCAATTTTCGTATTGATTTTGGCGCGATTTAATTGTATTATATACTGGCAAAGGAGATTGATATGAATGTGACTGCTACTTACAATAAAATAAAATATGTGACTGATCCGGCAGGAAAACGAAAAGAAGTCATTATACCTTTTCCAGTATGGTCCTCGTTAACGGAACAATTGGAAGCTTTAAAAGAAAAACAAAAGATATTATTGGGCCTTCGGCAGGCCTGCAAGGAAGTTAAAAAACAGCAAAAGGGCGCCCTGAAAGAAAAAACCCTGGACGAATTTCTTGATGAGCTATAAAATCATTCCAACTGAGTACTTTATGCAACAGGTACTTGAACTCAAAAAAGCATATCCCCACATTCGCCAGGATTTAAAAGAACTGGCCAACATGTTAAAGCAAAATCCAAAATCAGGGACTCCCCTGGGGAGTAAGGTATACAAAATTAGGTTAAAAAATTCTGATATTAAAAAAGGAAAAAGCAGCGGATATCGTATTATAACATATGTTATCGATGAATTTCAGATGATAAGACTCCTAAATATATATGCAAAGCCTCGAAAGGCAACAATTTCGGACAAAGAAATAATGACCATATTAAAGAACGAAGATATCGTTTAATAAAAATAGCCGCTAAACCTGCGAAAAACGCGAAAAATGTGAACAAAGAACGAGACATTCAAATTATTTATCACACGGACTGATACGAATTGGCTATTCTTATCCCATTTTCATGCTGCCGCCGGTGGAATCGAGCGATTGAATCCGCTGTCCACCGGCTGGGCGGCAATTTTTTCAGACCGGGATTCATTGTCGTGCCCGGAGTGCAGCGTGGCGATAAAAATACCGTCTGCGCAGCGCGGGCAAGTATTAAGTCTCACCTCGATACGATGTTCCAGTTTTTGGGCTTCTTTTACGGGTAAAGCCCGGGCGATGATTTCCTGGAAAGCCGGGACATTTCGCTCCTGGGCTGCGTTAATTAGCAGTTGGGAAGCGTTCATCCCGTTTTCCAAAGCGGATTTCATTTCCTCGGCATAGGCGTTTAGCGCGGCGGTGTCTTTTTTAGGGATTTTCCGGTTGGGAACCGCGGCGGCAAGCCACCATATATCCTTTTTACGCATGTAGACGCCGCAGCGTTCGCAGTATGCTTTGGATTTGAGCATAAGCGGGATAACCAGGCCGCCGACGGCAAAACCGGCCAGTTCCAGGAACCGGAAAAGATATCCAAGCATACCGAGTTCGCCGGTGCTTGTTTTGGACCTGGATAAACTAAACGTCATACTGCGTGTGGCGGCGTCGTAATACTGGAAGAAGCTTTTTTGTCGAAGCGCCGGGTATTCCTTTTGCATGCCGGTGAACTGCACATATTGGGCGCTGCCGTAACCGATAACCAGCAGCGCCAGGATGATCGCCAGGAGGCTGCCGTTCACTTTGCGTCCCATCAGCCATGATACCAGCCCGTAACCGCAGCCGGCAGCAATTCCCACCAGGATGGCGCCCGCCGGGATAATAAATAGCGTGTACCAGCCCATGATATTGAAATCCCCGTCGACGTCCGACAGTAAATAGACGCCCAACAGGGCTAACGCCGTGGTGACAATGCCCGCGGCCATGATCCGGAAATCGGGAATTTGCATTGAAAATTTATGCCGGTCGTTCATAACAAACCTCCTGTAATAGAATATTTTCGTATGGTATTATTTTAAAGAAGTCCGGTAAGGAAGTCAACCTTTTATCCCGGTGCATTTGTTCCTGACCATGATTCAGCAATAGCCTTTAAATCCGAAGCACGTTTCCTGAAGCACGAAATTCGAAACAAATTCAAATAAGCCCACGAATGACACGAATTAACACGAATAAAAAAACAAGCCACGGACTGACACGGACGAACACGGGACGAAAAACAAGGTCCACAGATTACACGGATTGACACAGATTGTTTTACCACTTACCATTCACTACTCACCAATAACCACTCACCACTCACCACTCACCACTCACCTGTTTTTGATTTTGTACCTGTCTTTTTGATTAAAAAACGTCATGTCTGCGTAACCCGCATAAATTTTTCCCGAATGCGTGACGCCTGCCGGGATAAAATAGCGGTCGCCCTTAGTAAAGGTATGTTTTACGCTGTCGATAACCAGATCTATTTTACCTTCAAGGACAACTCCCCATTGACTTTCATGTGCATGCTGGGGCAATTCCACATCCTCGCTGAATTCCATGAAAATAATTTGGTGTTCGCTTCCCTGGGACAAATAAGCGCGAATTCCTTTTAACGGTATATCTGCTCCAGGAAGATTTAAAACCGGTCCGGGAAATATTGAAGCCATTATTATTCTCCTTATTACTCGATGTGACGTTTCTCTATTTTACTTCTCTCATTGTAAATGAAATACCATTTAATCACCGTGTTCCAATCTCTCGGCGTGTATTTTAATAAATTCCGACATGCCTTTCATAGGTTCACCCCCAATTTTTTCTATTTGTCATGGTTAAATCCTCCGTATCGATCTACTTTTTATCATAACACGGGTTCAATGTCAATGAAAATTTTCCTGTCATGAAAATAGGGGGCCACGGAACCGCTGTGAATATAAAATTCTTAGCCACAGTTGCGGACGGATACGGAAAAATCGGGAAGCGAGGAAGCGAGGAAGAGCGGAAGAGCGGAAAAAAAGTGAAAACAAAAAAATAGCCGCGAAGAACGCGAAGACACGCGAAGAAAAAATAGCCCACAAATGACCAATGCCCAATGACTAATGACCAGAACAGGCCCACGAATTAGACGAATTCAAACGAATGGGAAAATGTGTGTTAGTTCGCCCGCGTTTTTTTCTTTCTTTGTTTTTCATATTTTTTCATCCTTCATCCTTCTTCATTCATCGCTCAGCATTCATCGTTCATCATTCTATTCTCTTTAATCATTCATCATTCATCATTCTATAAACGATATTAACCAACTATATCCTGTCGATAAAGAAAACAGCAAAAACAGCTTAACCGGATATTACCTGGTTTACGGTTACTTCATCGATCCAGGCCAGGTAAGCGGGATTCCCTTCCAGCACCGGCAAGGCGATGATTTCCGGCGTTTCATAGGTATGCAGGACCTTTATACGTCCTTCAACCCTGGTGTAGAGGTCTTTGCGGGTTTTGACGGCACAATACCATTCTTCAGCCCGTTCGATTTTACCTTTCCACTCATAGGTGCTGGAAATAGGACCCGAAACCTGCACGCAGGCGGCTAGTTTTTCTTTTACCAGCGTCTCCGCGATTTTTTCTGCCGCGGCCCTGGAATCCGTGGTGGTTATAATTTGTACATAGTCGCTCATGGTTATCCTTCCTGTAAAAACCGTATCTTAAATCAAAAAAGAAAAAAAATCAAATAATGATGATTTGACAAAAAAAATTTATTTTATTAAGATATTCCCGTAAAGAAAAAATGGCGCCCCAAAGCTTTTCTTCTGAACCGCAAAGCTTAAAAAAAACGGGGAACACTACAAAAAGGAGGGTAATATAATGAAAAAATTGGTTTTATTTTTTATTATTGGTCTTTTATTTTCAACTCAAGCTGCGACAGCCCTGGATTTAAAGTTGCTGCGGGTCGAAATCCCTACCGAAAAAAACAAGCTCCTTTTCAACCTGGAAAACCTGGAAAAAATTCTTGGCGAACTAAACCTGCAGGATATGTCCGGTAATATTAAATTCGCCGATAATGCCGGAAATGTTCTTGCCATCCTGGGAAAATTCAAAAGTGGGAAAATTAAATGGGAACAAAAGTTGGTAAATGAAAAATTCCTCGAAGTAAAATTGGGTAAAGATGCTTATCCGGCGATTGTGGGCAAAATCCGGGAAAAAGCCAAAGACCCGGGTTATCAACTGCAGGTGATCGCAACGCAGTTCGACCTTGAAAGCGCCCAAAACAAACTGACCCCGACTTACGAACGCAAAGGGAAATTTATCGAAAAATCAGACTCCCTGAAAACTGTTGACATTACATTTACAGAGCTGGTGGATTTGGTGGTGGGGATGGAATACCCCATCGAAGTATCGCCCGGCGAAGAAATCGGCAAACGGTTGTCCGTCCGGGTTGAAAACCAGGGAAATATCCCGGCCAAAGACTTTAATATCGAATTGGTCCTGTCCAAAGATAACCAGGTCCCTGTAAAACCGGCAACCTTCTCTGAAAACTTCACTGAAGACATGCTGCTCAAAGACGGTAAGCAAACGGTCGATATCCTCAACCCCGGTGAAAGTAAAACGCTGACTTTTAAGGATTCGGTGATGATCCCGGCGGACACAACCCCGGACAAGTATTACCTGGCGGCAGTGGCGGACCCGGATAACAAGGTGGATGAACTCTCCAAAGACAACAATACGAGTGTTAAATTTATTATGGTTTCCAACCCGGCGCCGAAACGCTTTATCGTGGATATGCCCGATACACAACTCATTTACCAACCGGCCTCCTTCGGTCTTCAAATTGTCTACCGCGGCGATACCCTCTCCGACGGTAAAGAGTGGAGAAAATGTCAAATTCGCGCTTATATCCATCAACTCAAACACGCTGTGTGGGAAAAGAACTGGCACTGGGAAATAAACACCTTCGATAGGGGGATATGGAGAATCAAAAATGCCGAATTCTGCAAAGGCGGCGGCGATGGCGATGAATTGAAAATGAAAATGGAGGTGCACGGGGGATCGAAAGTCTTTCCTCCTTCACAACTTATTCTTAAACTCGCGAAAACTCAATTGGAATTCGAACCGGCTGCGGGGAAATTCAGGCTTCACACCTTCGGCGAGTCCATCGCTTATATTCCTTTCTGGAAAGTAGCAAGGGTGAAAGCGCATCTATATCAGTTCTGTTATTCCCTCTGGCAGGATTTCTTCTGGGAAGTGGATACGTTTAAAAAGCAGGTGTCCCGCGTTACCGGCGGTACTTTTGGCAAAGAAGGCGGTACAGCCGCGCCGCTAAATTTAAGCGTCATCGTTGAAAACTGATTGAGTTATTGCCCCCGGCGGGCGCACGGCGCGTGCACCCTATTGCATGGCTGATGCGTTTTCCGATACTTTACCCGGTATTTCAAATATAATTTTATCATAGCTGATTTTCAATTGGACTGGTATCGATAATATCGTTCAATTTTATCTCGGGGTGATGATAGCGTTCATACCCGGGCGTTTTTTTACCGTACTGTATCGATTGCCGCGGGCACCACTGGATGCACGACAGGCATTGTTCGCAGCGGTGCAGCCACACGGGTTTCTCCCCTTGCAGGACGATATTCCGGGCCGGGCACACTTTGATGCAGATGCCGCAAGAGTTGCATTTTTCATCCACCCAGAAATCCCGGTCCATCTTCGGGATTATGCCAAAGGTCATCTTATAAAGCGCTGTAAATATTATCCGCTGCCAGAGCGGGCCTTTCTCCACCGGGTACTTTTCCTTCATCTTGATCATCGCGGCCACTTGTTTGATCTTGTCACCCGTGATCTTAATGAGTGCTTGCTGCCGTTCGACGGGTCCCGGCCCTCCCCAGGGAATGTAATTGCTGGGCAGGACAATGTCAAAAGCGGAGGATAGTGTAAGCCCATATGAAGCGAGGACCTTCTTGAGCTGCACCAGCGTCCGGGATACTTGCCCGGCATTGACGCCGGCGGCAAAATAATAGCAAGAAGGATGCTTCTCCATTTTCTTTAAGAATTCCAGTACCAGGTGTGGTATTCCCCACATATGGACGGGAAACACAATGCCCACAATATCCGGAACGGCGGCGGCGGCGTTTGTTTCATTGGCCGGCTGATCCGGCTGCACCATGGAGCGAAGCTCGGTATCGCCGATCTCCGCGGCAAATTGCCGCGCTGTCCATAATGAATTTCCAGTGCCGGTATAGTAATAGATAATCGTTTTCATGGTTTTCTCCGTAAATCGATAGGAAAATCGTTTTTATTCAGAGGGGAATTATAGGCAGTTTCAACAACGAAGTCAAGGCCGCCAACTTAAGGCAGGGCTACGTCATTCTCTTTTTGGATTAATTTTTAAAACATAGGAAGATGCGCTTCAAATAATAAATCCGAAGCACGAAGCACGAAATTCGAAACAAATTCAAAATTTAAAAATTCAAAATTCAAAACAAAAGCAATTCGCCGCCGGAGGCGGCTGTTTTCGTTTTGGTCATTTGGTTTTTGGTCATTTGGATTTGTTTCGGATTTCGGATTTCGAATTTCGGATTTCGTGCTTTTTAGAATGACGTATCCCTGCACCTTAAGGGTAGAGAATTTAGTCTGTCCCGGTTGTTCCCAACAATAAAAGGAAGCGTGGAAGTCTTTTTTGTCTATTGCTCGAAATACAGACGGATTCCCCACTGGTAGCTTTTTCCTTGCGGATAGTACACTGCCAGCGTCGGGTCAAAATAGAGGATATTGTTTTTTACCATATCGCGTAATAGTTCTTTTAACTCTGGGCCCTCGATAGGCAGGGTTTCGAAATCCGTACCGCTTACGATTTCTTTTTTATTAACTACCTCCAGTACCTGTACCTTGTTTTTATCAAATTCGGTGTAATGGGCAATAATGCCCCGCATTTCCTTTTTATAAGCCGTTAAGACTTCATCGAGGGGATGATCGAAAAGCCTGGCCAATATCTCCTGGATTTCCCACATGCTGCCGCCGACGGTTTCCCAGATTTTATCGGCATTCCCCGAAGTCAGGGTATAATCTTTAATTTTCGAATATTTATCCAGGTTCAGCAGCCATTCCATAATGTCTTCTTTGGTGAGATAGTCTACCTTATAAAACCGGGAACATTTTTTGAGTTTGGAATCGTTATACACAGTATTTAAAAAATACCCATCTGAGGAAGCAATAATTATATGAGCTAGGTGGGCCTGCTTGGTCATGGCCACGAAAAAATTGAACAATGCCGTGATTAATTGGCGTTCTTTGTCGTCATTAAGGTAAATTTTATCCAGGGCCTGGAGCTCATCGATGATCAAAACGGGTTTAATGCCGTTCCGGGTAAGGTCCAGGAGTTCGGCTTTCATAACTTTGAAAGGATCGGCCCGTTTTTCCAGGATTTTTCTTTCCACCGAAGCATCGATTTTGAAAAAACCGATGTTGATATTGGACGTCAGTGATTCTTTTTTTTCGCCCCGGGTTTCGACGCGAAAAAAGGATTTAAGGAAATCTTCGTATACGTTGGTGAAGGTCTCGCGCAGGTCCAGGAACTTGACAGCCAGTTTTTGGTGTTCCTGGGTTTGTTCCAGGAATTTATAGAGCAGGGTGGTTTTGCCGGAGGATTTAGGGCCGTGGATAAAAAGAATCGATTCGGGCCGTTCATTAAGGCAGCCTTTTAAAAAAGCCAGATCTTTTTCCCGGTTTATAAAGGCGACATCTTTCCGATATTGCATTTCATGTTTTTTCATGGAGAAATTATAATCCCCCGGCAGTTTTTTTTCAATCCCCCCCACGGTGCGGAAATTTTAAAGGAATAGGCAAGATATCTGAATCTTGCTTGTCCTCTTCCCTTCATAAAACATCAAAGGCAGTTGTACAGAATTTCTTAACTATCTATCAATCGATTTTCGAACGTCTTCAGGATCGATCCCCCGGAAACGACATTTCTGCTCGAATTTTGGGGTAAAAAATTGGCCTGGCACCTAAAATCCCCAAAACGCATAGTCGGATTCGCACTAATTTGGATTAGGATTCCGGCTTGTACAATAGAGGGATTTATCGTCAGGCCAACTTTAGCCCGAAAGCTCCTTCCCCTCTTTAACACCCAATGAACTAATACATAACCGGATATCGATGCTTTTTAAAGAATGTCCGGTTGCCGCTGCGATAATTAGAGCAAATCTTTCAAGTCCTCAATAGTCAATTTGGCTTTTTTTAAGATACTGTTAAGCGTGCCTTTCTTCAACTCTGTATGAAGGGGGACAATCACGGAAATATTTTTATATATATTATGCATAAATATGTGGCTCCCTCTCTGGTGATCTACAATATAACCTATTCTACGTAATGCCTTCACCAATTGTTTGCCGGAGAAAGTTTTACTCAAAGGCAGACCTCCAGTTCTCTCAGAAGAACTCCTGGTTTTGCTTTGATTTGATTTAACTTCTCGAGCCCCTCAAGATAACAGGAGATGGCTTCCTGGGCATTTTTAAGAGCCTCTTCTTCGGTATCGCCTTGAGTAAAGCATCCATCCAGGGCTGGAACAGTTACATTGTACCCACCTTCTTCCGCTGGCTCCATTATTATGTTAAAGTGCATATTCGATTACCTCCATGGAATACAATAGAAGAAAATCCCTTAAAAGTCAATAACTTGATTGAATTTTCTTTGTTTTCCCAGGTGGCAAGCGCCATAATACAAGTGGTGGAAATCCACTAATCTATTTCAATCTTCCTGTTCTCGCCTTCTTCAATCGCCGCTTTCCTCAAAAGTTCCCCCGGCTCTTTCACGTCCATAATCTTATCCCAGTCACACACACAGCGGAAACCCAGGTTGATGTCGCGATATTCAGGCGGATACCATACTTCCTTATCCGGGTCAAAAGTTTCTTCTGTCCAGGCGCCGCCGCAAACAAGGTGGTCGCCTTCATTATTGGTGGTAGATGTCCATTCCCAGGCATTGCCTGTGCCAAAGGGGCTTTTGAGGAACAGGCCTTGCCAGGTCGCGACACTCTACCAATATGCGCATTGCGCAATACCTTTTCGGATAGGGGTCAACTACTTAATTGCTCACTTTTCCAGCATTGGGTGGCCCAAATACGAAAGCGGGTGGCAATAATTATTTTTGACCTACCCCGGTTTCCTTCTCTTGCGCCGGGGACTCCGACGCCTTCAACCCTACGCTCTACGCTGCCCCATGCTCCTTTACAAAAACCTCTTTCCCACTAAAGGCAATGGCCAACTTTTTAATGTGTTTTATTCCTCTTTCCACCAGTTCGGTTTCGTATTTCTTTGCTTCGATCTGCGCCAGGGCGGTTTCAATTGCACTTTCTACCGTTTCATTATCATCTTTGTCTACGGACTTGAATTCGATCACATAACCGGTCTGGGTAATATCTTTGGGGATAATCATAATATCATACCTGCCGTACCCGGATTCACGGTTGGATTTTATTTCATGGGTATTGGATATCCAGATCAATAAACCGGCCACCAACGCATGATAAACTTTCTCCGGCTCGCCGCCGAAATCGTGGTAACTAAATACCGCCAGGACGATTGTCTTCAACATTTTTTCGAAAAGTTTGATATCGCCGGCAATCAATGCTTTGAGCATGATCTCCAGTTGCTTATTCTCGACCATCGTGGAAAAATAGTTGTCGATAACAGCGGTATAGGTTGTTTTTACTTCTTCATTGGGAATAGAAAGGGTATAAAAAAACTTCCCGGAAGCCGGGTCCCTTCTTTTGTCGGTCTGTTTCAGGTATCCCCCCATTAATAGGAAACTCCACAACAAGTCCTCCCGATGGCTGATATTTTTTAATATGATATTTTCATCGATGGGTTTTTCAATGGACTCGCCGCGGATGAGTTGTTCCAGTTCTTCTTTGAGTTCTTTCCCCCCAGAGGTGAGTAATTTTTCAACAATTTGGTTATCGGAGGTATTGAGCCAATAGGGTACTAATTCTTTTTCCTTACTGCGCAGGAAATTGAGTATAGACCATGGATTATAAATGACCATGCCGCCGAACCGGTAACCGTTATACCACAACTGGACCTGGTCATACATGTGGGATACCTGGAAATCCTCCAGCATGGTTTTGACTTCCTCTTCAGTGAACCCGAAACAATCGCGAAAATCCTCAGACAGCAGTGTATACACGCCGGGATTGTTAAAGCCGGAAAAAATCGATTCCTTTGCAATCCGCATTATACCGGTTACAACTCCTTTTTCCAGGTATTGATCGGTGTCTTTCAGGCCCCCGCCCAGGAAGTTACGTATAAAATTAATGATATCGTCATAATAACCGTATTGATAACCGGCATGCACCGGGGCGTCGTATTCATCGATCAATATAACCGCCCGTTTATTATAATACCGGCTTAAATATATAAGCAGCCTCTCCAGGCTGTTTGCATAGTCGCTTTTATTTCCGGTTAGATCGATGATCCCCCGGAAATAATCCCGTTCGTACGGCAGCAGTTTCTCGCTTTCAAGCAGGTAGTAATGCCGGGCATACTCGTCCTGGATAAGTTTTTTTATATTATCCAGGCAAGACTCCCAATCCGTATCCTTTATGTCTTTGAAGGATAAAAGAATAACCGGGTATTTGCCCATTTTATCCGTGTACTCCCGTCCGGCGCCGGAAATAGCCAGGGAATCGAATAAATATTTATAGGAAGACGACGCCGGTACCCCCGGTGCCCCCGGGGTTTGGGGTTCTTTTGCCGAAATAGGCGCAGGCGGCTGCGAATCTGAGTCCGGGTCCCAGGTCACCGGGCAGCAGTCGTAAAAGTATTTCAACATGGAAAGGTTGAGCGTCTTCCCGAATCGCCGGGGACGGGGAAGGAGTAATATCGTATCGCCGCTGTCGATGACTTCTTTGATGAGAAGGGTTTTATCCACGTAATAGTAGTCTTTTTCAATGATTTTTTTAAAATCCGACACCCCAATGGGCAGCTTTTTCATTTTCATCTTCTTTCACCGGGAATCATTATAGCATATTGAAAAATCATTGGCAATAAACGCCGTTTTCGCTTCCTCCTCTTGCGCCAGGGACTCCGGCTTTTTGTTCCTGTACTTATAGAAAAAAACCAATACTTCACGCCGGGTATTAGTAAAAGAGTGGGGAAGAGCGAAGGTGCGCCTAAATATCGAAAACTTTCCCGAAATCGAATTCAATCCGACAGGGACCTAAATCAAAAAACATCTTTCTGTTTTTGAACTCCTCTTCTGCCCCATATTTTTCTCCTTGATTTTGCAGTGAAAATACCACGGCGCTTTTTGTTTCCGGGTCTACGATGCAATAATACTTCACCCCCGCCTGCTCATACAAACGGTATTTTAATATCCGATCTTTTTGGGAAGTCGAAGGAGAAAGGATTTCAAACACAATGACCGGGATAACTTCTAACCTGGTTACACCCATTTTTTTACGGTCCCCGCATACCACCAGGACATCCGGTTGAACAACCGTGTCATCTGCAATCGGCCAATCCACCGGGGGTAAAACTTCACATCGGCGGCAATCTTGAAGTAAGTTTCTCAATTGCCAATTAATCCTGCTGCTTATAACTTGATGGCCTATCGACGGCGCCGGGGTCATGGCATAAGGAATTCCTTGAATCAATTCCCACTGCCCTTCCCAATGCACATAATCTTCATATGTATATTGCGGAAGATCCTCGTTTCGTAACGCTTCTGCACCCATTAACCGCCTCCTGTATTCCCTATTTTGCCTTATTTTTCCAATTTTGTCAACAAATGTTTTTTCTATAATTCTTCTTCGCGGTCCTTCGCGGCTCAAAAATAGACGGCGGATACAGGACAGATTAACCTGGTAACCCCCATTTTTTCCAGCGGCGCGGGGGGCCGTTTTGTATGACCGTACCGGGAGATTGAACTTCCTAACAGAATCCGGCTCGGAACCTACAAAGATTACTCCTCATGCAGCCAGGGGGCTTTTTTGAAAAATCGCCCCCTGGACCCCTAAAAAACTTTTGGTCTTTGAAAACCCCTGAGTTTTGGAAACCGATTGAAAAAGTGAAACCGCATAGGGAAGAGATTTTTCGCCTAACATGTAGTCTCTCTTCCAATGTGGATTTTTTTTGATTTGCACTTTTGTCAAGAGATTTTCTTATATTAGGAAGAGATTTCGATCACTGTGCCCCAGGTATACACGTCTTCATCTTTCTTGATTCCCAGAGCTTCTTCCATGAATTGTTTTTGCCATTTAAGTTGTTTACTTTCATAGAGAACAGAAGATAATTCATAAATATCGGCAATATCTGCGATTTGATCTTCATCCAATTTTCCTTTCAAAAAATTTTCATAGTCTGCCTCTTCCATTTCAACAACAATTACGCCAACATGGAACAATTCAGAATAGTAACGAAGTTCTTCATTAGCTTTTTTCTTAAACCCAACTGGGGCTGCAAAAGCAAAGTATGACCTATTAGCCCATCTGCGATGGGAAACTGCCTCAAAAAAAAGTTGTTGAAAATTTAGAGGGGATATTTTTACTTCAATAGTATTTATTTCGATCTCTTTCTTTCCAAGATGTTCATCAACTTTAATTCCAGTTATATCTGGATTTCCCCATTTCCCCATTATTTTCTGGGAGGAAGTATTTTTTGTTCTGAATCCCTTTGTTTTCAGCCAAGTCTCAACTATTGGATAAAGTTTCTCTTCGACCTTTAATTTTACTTTTTCATTAGGAATTTCATCAGAAGTATCTGCATAATTGTCTTCTAAATAATAACCGTTATATCCGGTTTTTTTCCCAATTCTCGAATTTTCGTCTCTCAAAAATGCAGAAAGATATTGACGAAAATTGGCTAAAGGTATTTCTTTTGCAAATTCTTTTTTTTCTTTTTTGATGTAAGCATAAATCTCATCTGCTTTCTTCCTGTTTGAAAAGTTTTTAGCGTTTAGTTTTTCTAGTGACTCGGTTGCTAATTTTAGCGCATCATCATATTTTGTTCCACCGCGACTCATTTTATACTCCTTCCTATTTATTGTTCATTTAAATTTAATTGTAACATGTCTCAAATTTTTTGTCAAATAAACAGTTACTCCTAAATCGAAAATCAAAAGCCGCATTCAAAGACCAAAAATTGAGGATATAGGGTTGGCAAAAAAAATTCATTTTTTTGAAAAAAACGCCTCTCTAATAGTTCCTTTTTCTATGCCTTCGGCAGCCAGGAACCCTTTTGAAAAAGGGTTCCTGGACCTCCTAAAACTTTTGATTATTCTACTTTATCAGTGCGTTTTTCTGCCAAAATCCTTAAACAATTGGCAATGCGTATAAGACTGTTTCCGATATTCTCCAACTCATCGGCAAGGACTTTGTTTATTACTACCGTTGGCGTCGGTGTAGGAGTTGGCGTTGGAGTTGGCGTAGGGGCCGGTGTCGGCGTCGGGGTGGGAGTCGGTGTAGGAGTTGGTATTGGTTCTGTCGCAGGCGTAAGCTCAATAAGCTCGGCATTGATGATCGCTGCTTTTTCAATGTAACACACCGGGTCGCTAGCTTTTGTAAAAATTCCCACGCCGATGATCCTTTCCGCTGTTTGCAGCAATCCAAAGAACCCACCTTTGGATGGGTATTGACCCAACTGACCCCAGGTTGCCCCATTGTCTTTGGATATCAATGTCAGCATATCCCCACCTGTGCAAACGACAACATCATCGAAACAAGTTATACCCATGATATTTGCGGCGTCGCCATAAAACGGTTCCAGGTCAAATACTTGTTCCCAGGTATTCCCGCCGTCTGTGCTTCTACTGATGGCATGCGCCCCGGCAAAAAGGGTACGGGTTTGCACGTTATATGCCAGAGCACGCGCCCCACTGGATTGAGTTTCCACCTTACTCCAACTAACGCCGTCGGCGCTGCGCCATACCTTTGTAGGACTCCCGGTATAAAAGGCTTCGTTAAGAAACTCGATGGTACGCAAGGCGCCCAGTTTTTTATCCTGGTTATGTATCCATGTTAAACCGCCGTCTTTGCTTACATGATACCCTACTTCCTCATCCGCGGCAATCACCAGGTTATTTTTCCCGAATGCGACTTTAAAAATCGATCGATCCACATTTTTCTTTTGAACAATCGACCAGGATAAGCCATTGTCGGTGGAAGACAGGATGACACGGCCCCGGCCGACAGTGACAAACTTTCCTTTTCCGTCCGTGGCCACCCCAAAAAAATGGAACCAGTCGCCAAGACCACTATCGATGACCTGCCATTTTTTACCGCCATCCGCGCTTCGATATATCTTTCCTTTATCATCGGTTATTACGATGACGCCGTCTTTGCCAACGGCCCCATCCCGCGTTACTCCCGGCCCGGGAATAAGTCCCGTTATCCAGTTTGATTCTTTTTTCTGATTCATTATTTATCTCCTTTACTGAAATCTATGATCATCTCTTGCTGTTGATTTTCCACTTCAAGATTTGTCTCGATTGTGATATGCTTTACTTTACCGGTTTTTATGCTGAGGATATGCGCGTCTTCATCAAAAGAAATACTGGCGGCATCGATAATCGATATTTCTTTCTCTCCAGGTATAAACAGGATTCCGGCATCGCATTGCCATTGTTTATTTTTAAGTGTAACCCTGTTCTTTCCGAAGATCAGTATGTGGCTGGAAGCAAAGCATAATGGCTGTGAAGCCAGCAATTTTTCCGTGAACCTTGTATAGTCTTTATTGTTGAAAAAGATTTTTACCTTTTCTTTCCCTTCGGATTCACCTGTTGACTCATCCACAACCAGCCTGTTTTGTCCGGGGTACATATAGTAGGTGGTTAGATTTGTTTTCTCCTTATTCGCTGTTGGGTTTATAACCCCGGTAAGCATGAGAACAACCAGTATCCCGAAGACTATTAAAATTGAAATGACTCCAATCTTTTTGTTCATTGTTCCTCCTTCATCCTTCCTATCATTTCTTCCTTTTGGTGATACTTGAATCCTTCACCATGTCTTTTGTGATGCTGGAATCCTTAACCATATCTTTCGTGATGCCGGCATCCTTCACCATTGTGATCATGGCCCCGATCTCATTATCGATAATGGGCAGCCCCAGCTCTACAAATTTTTTCGGCTCGTTCAAATATATATAATAACAGCAAAACTGGATGATCTGCATCCGGTCATACAAATCATTAAAGGTAAGGTCCTTATTAAACATCGCCGACTTCGCTTCCGCGCTCTCTTTGGCCAATGCAGCGTTGGCTTCACGCGCTAAAACGATCGATCGATGGCCCTGCCGTAAATCCGACACTGTGAAATTATACTCTCCTATCAACTTTAAGGCGGCAGGATCGCCAATTATCTTATCATACACAGCCATGGCATCAAAGAACCACTCTTCTTTGTTTTTCGGTTCTTCCCGGCCCGTTAAACCCAACGCTGCTTGTTTCTTTGCATCGTATTTCAAGATCAGTTTCAAAATGGCTGTATGCTTTTTGTAGTTGAAGACGGCGGCATTATAACTTTTTTCAGACTCCGTTTTTGCCTCGACTGCTTCTTTTGTCTCTTTTTCATATTCAGCTTCAGCAGACTGGGCATTATCGCCGAGATCAAGACTCTCTTTGATATACTCCTTGCCTTTATTGAAGGCTTTGAGAAGTTTTTTCTCGAAAGTTGTATCTTTCGATAGTTTACTCAGCAGCTCATTTGATTGTTTGACAAACCCTGTGCTAATCGTAATTTCTTTCATTGTTCATCTCCTTTTATATTGGAAGTTATTTTATAGGTACATCAATTCAGCCAAATAGGGGGCGATTTCCAGCAGCAGCCTGATATAATTTTCCTGCATGGCATTGTGATACTCTGTTTTAAGGCATTTTACGGCCAGCTTGCCTACCACGTTGTTTTCGATTTTTATCGGTATATCCAGGAAATCGGGGTCCAGTATATTTATCTCGTTTATAAAAAAATCGAACGTGTTATCCGCTAAGGTTCCTGTTTCGATGGTCTCTACCTGGCAAGCGCCGTTTACTTCAGCTTGATACCATTTTGTCCCTTTTTGGGGGTCTTTATTAATGAGCATTACCCATAAGATGTGTAGGTGGGCAATTCGTAAGAAGTTTACGATAATGCCCGGGTCTTTTACCCGGCCCGATGCCACGCTTTGTTTATAACCCTTTATCGCTTCGATGATCCTGTCCCGTTGTTCTTCCTCAACCATTTTTATGGCCGGTTTGATTAATGTTAGCGTTTGAGCGCTGATTTTATCCAGCAGGGAAATTTCGTTATTATTAAAGGTATGGGGTTTTTTTTCATCGATCAGGATGAGGTAGCCGAGTATTTCGTCATTAAGGA
>Ga0315278_10000429_pt1 | contig 36875 bp, 24 predicted proteins | sample YL17G06_0_MG_FD_203880 | JGI IMG/M metagenome (GOLD analysis project Ga0315278, IMG submission 203880) | Sediment microbial communities from Yellowstone Lake, YNP, Wyoming, USA - YL17G06_0 | ecosystem: Environmental > Aquatic > Freshwater > Lake > Sediment | place: USA: Wyoming | collected... | reverse complement strand
GGCTTGAGGAGGCGGAGGAGCAATTCAAAAAAGGGATTGCCGCCGATGCCAAAGATGCGCCATTGTTCCAGGCATATGCAATAATGCTCAAAGATATGGGGCGGCTTGAGGAGGCGGAGGAGCAATTCAAAAAAGGGATTGCCGCCGATGCCAAACATGCGCCATTGTTCCAGGCATATGCACTCATGCTCAAAGATATGGGGCGGCTTGAGGAGGCGGAGGATGCATTTAGGCGGGCCGTTAAATTTAATCCGGATGTAAGATATAAAATAACTCTTTTAAACTATCTATTCTATTGTCGTGACCATATCGATGAGGCTGAGTCAATGGTTCATTTTATATTAAAAAACAAAATAATTAAAGGTACAAATAGAACCAATCTAAATTTAACCCTCAAATTGATACAATGGAGAAAAGAGTACCTGGACGGAAAACCCGGGGCCCTTGAAAACCGGGCAAATCTTTACCAATATGCCAGGGAATTATCTAATCATAATAATTATGCTGCCGCTGAAATCGCATTAAAACAACTTTACGACCGACAACCCTCCGATTTCTCAACCTGTCAACGATTGGGCCGTTTACTCATTCGACAGGGGAATAATGATGGTATTAAATATATAGAAAAAGCCATGGAATTAAACCCGGAACCGGATCGCGAAACTTTATACAAAATACTTTATTCAGCCATAAAAGCGGCACATTACGATTGGACTCAAAAACAATTGGCTTTATTTTTGCCCAAAGAGCCGGAAAATAGCCAACTATTACTGCTCCAGGCAAAACTCCTGGCAAAGCTGGGCCGGGTTGAAGAAGCTCAAATTATATTCATTAGAGCTTACGAACTGGCTCCATCAGGCGCTGTACAAAAAACTATTCTCAGGGAACGCGCCCGTATTTTACTTGACCGGGATAATCCCGGTAACCGGACGCCGGCGGAAGTCCTCTTAGAAAAGGCCTGGGTAATGGAACCGGGTGATATCGGCGTCTTTAAAATGACACAGGAACTATATGCCGGGGTGAACCGTCCGCCTGGGCTAAAAAATATTTATCGATCGATAAGGCAGCGCCTGGAACCGGGTGATATGATCGATGTTAAATTGTATCGATTCATTGAAAACCGGGAGGTCCAATGTTTTTATTACGGAGTACCTTGCATCCTGCCATGGCGCGGCGCTGCCGGAAAAAATAAAGTAGGTGCAATCATCCCGGCAATCTTTCGCGGCTTGAATGAAAAAGACCAGTTGAACCTGGATTGGTCAAAAACACAGTGTCCGCCCGTTTAAATGACCCGGGCCCCTGGCCCACCTTATATTAAAATAAATCCGCAGCACGCCTCTTGAAGCTCGAAGCACGAAACAAATTCAAAACAAAAACAGGCCCCTGAAAAACGTGAACACACGAACAACACAGAAGTTTTTTGTTTGTTTATTTGTAAATTGTCTTTTTGAAATTTGATTGTAATTTGTGGTTTGTAATTTGTGATTTGCCCTTCTGGGTTTGGTCATTTGGATTTGTTTCGAATTTCACGTACCGCGATTTCATGCTTCATGTTTCGCGATTTATTTTTTCCCGTGTTCGTCCGTGTCCGTCCATGGCTTTATTTTTCCTAAAGGAATGGTAATCCCCCAGGGTCACTTTATCTTTGACCTGGTTTTCTCTGCCTTTGATATACCGGTTGTATATCTCCACAGCCCTTTTGGAATTCCTGCGATTGACATAGATTTTCAGCAAAGGTATAACTGCATAATTGAGTGAGTCTTCATTCAAATCTTGCCCTTTCCCCAGCAATAGCAATTGCTCTTCCAGGAGTTCAATTTTCAAATCTTCATCAGGATAGAGTTCTGTTATTGAATCATCGATTTCAATGATTTCTTTCTTCTCTTCCACGGTTCCGGTAAAATGGAAATCGGGCAAATCCCGCATTTGATAGAAGTCGGAAGCTATCCGGATGATTTTTTTCAAGCTATCATTATTGACGATGAACGCAATAGGCAACAGAAACTTCTCAAATGCGTCACGGGCCTTGTTGAGTTTGGATAATTTTTCCTGGGAATTTTGAAGTATCAATAGGTTCATGCCGCTTAACAACAAACCGTTACATGGGGTTTCCGACAGGAACCGTTCGATTTGAGAGTAAATAGAAATTTCGTTTTCCTCTAATTTGAGATGACCGATTTCTTTGCCCCTCCCCTTAAGTTCATCCCTGATGTTGAGAATAAGCTGTTGGGCCAGCGGCTCACTGTCGATTACCAGGAAGATATACTTCGGAATTTGATTCTCAAAAAATCGGGATATGATGGAGAACTCCAGTTGGGTATCTTCCATGTTTTTTATCTTCCGGGAGATTTCAGATATAGGGTCTTCGACCCCCTGGCTTCCTGGGTGGCCACATAGGCCACATAGTAATCTTCGTAATTATTCTCATTTAAGGCTTTGCTATCCAGTGTGCTGTCTATCTGGTTGAGGTTTCCGGCAATCATCGGCATTTTTGCTCCTTATTAAATAATTATACATCGATTCTATCATAATGGGAATATTTTTTCAATTTTGTCTAAAGGCTACCCGATTGTTGGCCAGGGGCTTGGCGTTCCCATACTAATAAATCCGAAATCTTAAATCCGAAGCACGCCTCTTGAAGCTCGAAGCACGAAACAAATTCAAAATTCAAAACAAAAACAGGCCCACGAATAAAAACAACACCTGTCCACAGATTACACAGATTATCACTGATTGTTTTTTCTGCTCTTCCGCTCTTCCTCGCTTCAGCGCTTCCTTTTTTTCTTCATCATTCATCAGTCATCATTCTCGCTTTTCCCCCGCTTTTCCTTTTTCCCCAGGACTGAATTGTTACTTTTTATGCTATAATATTGCTTCGAGGTAAAACGTGTATAATGATTTTTTCGGATTTAAAGAAGGACCTTTCCAACTGGTTCCCAACCCGGGCTACTTTTTCCTGGGCAGGAGCCACGAAGAAGCCATCGCCCATCTTAATTACGCCATCGCCCACGGGGACGGTTTCGTGGAAATTACCGGCGAAGTGGGAACCGGCAAAACAACCCTTTGCAGGGCTTTCCTGGAAGACCTGGATGAAAATACGGAAGTGGCCTATATTTTCAATCCACGCCTCAATTCCATCGATCTGCTGCGGTCTATTAACGACGAATTCGGCGTCGACTCGACGGCCGATAATGTCAAAACTCTTATCGATTCCCTTAATGCGTTTCTCATGGAGAAAAAAGCCCGGGGAAAAAACGCCCTGCTCCTGATCGATGAGGCCCAAAACCTGGACAAAGACGTCCTGGAACAACTAAGATTGCTCTCCAACCTGGAAACCAATACCGGCAAACTACTGCAAATGATCCTGGTGGGACAACCCGAATTGCGGAAAATGCTGGATTCTTACGAACTCAGACAATTGCGGCAGCGAATAACTTTAAGCTGGCAACTAACCCCGCTCAGCCGCCATGAAACCAGGGAGTATATCCGGCACCGGGTGAAAATCGCCTCCCTGAAATCGGAAGATATATTTACCGAATCGGCATACCGCATGATCTATAAATATTCCGGCGGCATTCCCAGGTTAATCAATATCGCATGCGACCGCGCTTTACTTGCCGCCTACGGTTTTAACCGGCCCCAGGTTACCGGGGGTATTGCCGGGAACGCCATAAAGGAATTGAAAACCGGCCGAGAAAACCCTCTCCATAAAATCATGGACGGGAAAATATTGACCGCGTTCCTGGCCCTGCTTTGCCTGGCGCTGATGGGCGTGCTGCTGTTCCAAATACCCACGGTTTTTCACCCGGAATCTTCGGAGAAAATGGAAACGGTAAACTCTGCGTCGGCCCATGCGTCGTCGCCCCCGGAGTCCACCGGGAAACCGGGACCCGCGACAAAAACGCCCGCCAAATGGATTGATTTTCTCGGTAATTTAACGGGCCGCTCATCCCGGCTCAGCGCGCTAAAAACAGCCATATCCCTGTGGGAAACAACACCTGTGCTCAATCGTTACCTGGACGATATGGATGATGACAGCGCTTTTTTCCAAATTGCCGCCGCCCAGAATAATTTTTACATTTTAACGGTTACCAACGATTGGGACCTGGTAATGCGCTTAAACCTCCCGGCCGTGCTGTCGTTTTTGCCCCCGGGGGCGCTTTCTCCCCGGTACCTGACTCTTATTGAAATAAACGGCAATGAACTTGTTTTCAAAGGCGGAGAAGGAGAAAAAGGGGAAATCATAAGAGTCACCCCGGAGGAAATGAAATCGTACTGGCCCGGCATTGCTTACATCCCCTGGAAAGATTTCCTTAATTGCAGGGGCGACATTCCCCTGGACGCCCCAAAAGAATCTGTTTTTACCCTTAAGATGCTGCTGCGGGATATTGGGTTCACGGGGATAAAATTGGACCACGTCTATGACGACGACGCCAGGAAAGCCGTGGAACAAATCCAGGAAACACACGGCATCGTGGTAGACGGTATCGTGGGGGCAAGAACGAAAATTGTTATTTACAATCAGAAAAAAGAATTAAAGATACCCCATATTATTCATTTAAACAAAAATTGAGGAGTATTAAAAATTGAGTTCTATATTGAGGGCCTTAAAAAAACTTGAAGAAGAATCCACGCCCCGGGAAAACGAAAGCCAACCCGCTGCGCAAAAAATAAAAAAGAGCCGCTTAAAGTACCGGCATTCCGGGGCTTCCCCGGCGATTAATAAATTCCTCGTTGTATTGGCGGCTTTTTTGCTGTTGGGAATTTCCGGGTGGTTAATCATAAACCGGGCAGGGAAACCCGGGATGGAAAAACAGCAGGATACTCCTTCGACGGGGTCTCCCTCGATAAGTATACCGCCGCGGGCCCCCGCATTAAAGGAAGCGTCGCCCAGGGAATCACCGGCGGAGGTAATTAGCGGTGAGCAATCGAAACCTTCGCCTGTTATGTCGGGTTCGGAAAGCGACCGCTCCCCAGGGCCCACAAAGGCGGAAGCCCCCATTCAACCGGTTGCCGGCAATACGTTTGACCGGGAAGCAAAGTCAAAACATCCCTCGTTAAATCTTACCGGGATACTCTGGTCCGAAGTTCCGGGGAGGCGTCTTGCATTAATAAACAACCGTTACCTCAAAGAAGGTGAGAAGATTAATGAGGTAACATTAATTCGCATCGAGGAAAGGGGGGTCGCCTTCCAGTCCGGCGCAGAGACCTGGACAGTTGAGTTGGAAAGATGAACGGCCGGCGTCGTTGCCTGATTTTTCAATCTGTGAAAATTCGTGTGAATCTGTGGACTTATGTTTTTTTCGTGTTTTTCGCGTGTTTCGTGGGCCTCCCCCACTGGCTGCACAACAAAAAAGAGATCAATCCAATATGAAGAAAAGCGTGTCGCCGATTTTTAAATTTAACTCCCTGGCCCGGTTGCCCCGCAATTCCAATACGTACTGCGCAGGTACACGGGAAGGATAACTTTGACAGGGGTCTTTCTCACACGGCGGTACATTAATGTACATATCCACTACCTGCCTGCTCTTGTTGAGAAATATGAGGTCCAGGTGCACGAACGTATTCTTCATCCACATGCTGTGATAATCTTCCGCATTATTAACGAATAACATTCCGAAATCATCCGGGATGGTCTTCCTGAACATCAACCCCACTCTCTGCTTCTCCACGGTATCGGCGATCTCTACCGTAAACTCCACGGACCCGATACACAAGGGGATCATCTTAACCTGTGCGTGGATACAACCGGTCAGGGCCGCCACTATCAAAAAACAACCGATTGCTGATTTTATATGTTTCATCTTTTCTATGCCTCCGGCGGCCAGAAACCTCACCCTCCGTGAGGGTCTTTTGAAAGAGGGTTTCCGGACTTCCTAAAACTTCTATTTATTTTAAACGAAAGGCACAAATGAGACGCCGATTAATGTCTCCTCTTTGATTTTACCTTTCTCTTTCCGGTAACGCACCATGCGTTGAAAATAATCGCCCACGGGCGCCACGGCGATTCCGCCTTCCAGCAATTGGTCAAATAGGTTTTTGGGGAACTGCGAAGGCGCAGCCGTGAGCATGATGCGATCATACGGCGCATACTCTTCCCAACCATTCCTGCCATTGCCGATTTTATAAGAGATATTATCGTATCTCATTCGCTTCAAAATCGCTTCGGCGTCAAGGGCCAGGACTTCGATAACCTCTACCGTATAAACATGGGCGGCTATCTCCGCTAAAACGGCCGTCTGATACCCACAACCCGTGCCTAACTCCAATACCGTTTCCACGCCCCTCAACTCCAGCAGTTCAGTCATGTAGGCGACAATATAAGGCTGGGAAATGGTCTGCCCCTTCCCGATGGGTAACGGCCCATCACTGTAAGAGGATGACCCCTGGGAAAAAGACACAAATTCATGCCGGGGAACCTTTCGCATCGCTGCCAAAACCCTGGGGTCCCTAATTCCACGGGAATGGATCTGGGTCTCTACCATCCACTCCCTTAAAGTCTCATATGGGTCTGTTATGTTCATATCTTATTCCATGGCCTTCGGCGACCGGAAACCCTTTTGAAAAAGGGTTTCCGGACTTCCCAAAACTTTTGCTTAACATAATTTCATTATCCTTTTTTCTTCACTATCGCTAACGGTTCCTTTATAAAATATTTTGCCAATATTTCCTTGAAACCGGCATAAGCCTGTGGAACAATCATGGGTTTCTCAATAGCCAACGCCATCCTGAGCGCAACAACCCCCGGTTTGGAAGCTACCGCCCGCTGCTGATAAAACCCCACGTCGTTTTTAACCGTCACCTGGGGCGATAAGAACGTAATTTCCAGGCCTTCCGGCGTTTCCACCTCGAGGTCCACCCGGAAACTAAAAGGCATATCCAGGTACAGGGGGTATTTTCTTTCTTTTAAAGAAATCATCTCCCCGGTTACATAAGGAAATTGAAACTTCTCCAATATATACCGCTGTTGGTAAATCGTTTTCAAAAAGTCGCCTTCCACCGACACAACAGCAGTTAATTTTCCCGGGGACAACAGGGTTATCTTTTTTATTTCCAGGCTCGAAATCGGTAATAGCCCCTTGATTACATTTAACAGGGCTTTTGGGGTATCTTCCAGCGCGGCGCGGTACGGGTAAAAATACCCGCTTACCACCAGGTTCAGCTCGCCGCCGGTTTTCTCATTATCCTTACCGATCTTTATCTTACCCGAGATATCCACCAGGTTTTCACAGTCGCCGATGGACCCGATGGTATAAAAAGATTTTTCTTGCAAATTGTATACGGCGACGCCGGCCGCATCGTATGGGAAAAGATGGTCGCCATTTTCCCAGGGATTGAGATAAATGGTTCTATCGGCGTCTGCTTTAATTTTGATGAGGAAACCGTCGAATTGCAGCATGGTGGGAACATCCCGCGCTGTCAGCGCCGTTTGACCGCCGCTGGGCAGCGGCAGCGCCAGTATTTCCGCGGGTATGTTAAGTTGCTTTAAAAGTCGATAGAGCAGGTATGCTTTTTCGATGGCGGCGGCGTAATTGGAATCGAAGACCTCTTGCAGTTTTCGTACCGCAAAACCATCCAGGTCGGGGCCGATGGTGCAATTGGCGATATCATCGCTCACCAGCGCCTGCGCCTGGAAATAAAATTCATCCCTATTGGCGGCGTTGGCGGAGGATTTCATCGCTTCCAATTTTTTCACCAGTTCCGCCGGCGCGGGTCCGGCTTCCTCCACCGGTGGGAATACGACGCTCCAGTCGGATGCGCTGGAAAATACCATGAACGCCTGGCTGTTGGTTTTGTTCAACGGCTCCTCGATAAAAGCCCCCAGGTTTTCAAAGGTAAACGTATAAATATCCCGGTTGGCGGCGGTTTCCTTTCCCGGTTTTGTTTCCGCATTGAACAGGCGATAGTTTAATTTCATGCCGGGGGGAACAGATATTTTCAGGGCCAGCCGTTGGATGGGGAAACGGTCCGTGATAAACTCCTTGCCGGAAAAATAGGGCATAAAACCCGGCTTTGTCGTCAGCCGGTACTGCAAATCGACAACCGCCCCCCTTTCCAGGCCCGTGTGGGTCACTACCATTTCCCGCAAATGAGAATAGTGAGCAAAGAAATGGGCGGACGCCGGCAGCACTTCATTAAATGCATTGGGTGGGGATTGCACTTTTCGGCCGTCTTTCATGGTGGTCTCGGATTTCAATACTTTAAGCTCCTGGTAGCGCGGGTTGTAAGCGATAAAAGTTTCGCCGCCGGCGCGATTGACCGCCATGTAGGTCTCCAACTTGAGGAGGTGACGATACTCTTTCTCCCAACTGCCGTCCGGGTTCAGGGTAAATGCGATTTCCTTTTCCAGGTATACGGCGTCCGAACCGCCGTTATCGGCAGCGGTAAACGCAAATAACGGGAAAATGACAAATAGCAGGATAACCACAGCGCCGATGAATGTGATGGATGTATTTGATTTTCTCATGTTCTATCTCCTTTCCTTATCTTGGGGGTATTATAACCAGGACGTCGCCCCCCGGTTTCTTAAATTCCAGCACGCTGTCTCTAATGCTTTTCCAGTCTTCCGGTTGACAGACCCGTTTCTTTAGTTTAATCGTTTTAGCGATGAGAATAGAGTTTCCTTTTTGCCGGATATCGCCGGTAAAAGAAGCGCCGCTGCCGTCGATATTATTCAGCGGCGCAAGATCGCGATCCAGCAACTTAAAGCCCCCGGGCAATTGCAGGGTTTCGGTTACCTCCACCACCTGTGAGCAGCGCATGTTAAAGGGATACACCCGGTCCCCGGAAAAGGGTTCCAGGCCGCTGAAAACCAGCACATTGGCATAAGGTAAGCGGGAAGAGAGGGGGGTGAAACAGGTTTCCCCGACGCCGGGGGGAAAATAACGATCGATTTCCAGGGAGAAAGTTATTTTCATCGGTTTCGAGAGGTCGTAGGGGTCGTGGTAAACCAGGTTGGAGATATTGGCTTCGGGGTGAATTTTAGAGAATTCGGCCTGGAATCTCTGGGGCCAGGACTCTTTTAAGCTCCTTTGAAAGCCGCGCCTTAAATTGTTATCCGATTGTCCCTCCGCTTCTATTTCGATGTTTGCTTGCAAATGGCCTTGCGGGGAGAGGCGGGAAGAGATTTTATATTTCAAATAATGTTTTTCCGGGGGGCTGAGGGGGGTGCTCAATAAGTCCGCCCCTTCGGGGACGCCCATCAAATATTCCTGCTGCTGTTCGGCGGAGGACCAGAGTTCCCTGACCCCGGGCACCCAGGTGGGGTCCAGCAGGTGGTATTTGCCGTCGAGTTTGACCAGTGTGACGCTGTGATTAAATTGATCGGCGGGGATGCGGTCGATGCGGCTGCCGGCCATGGTCATGGCCGGGTAAGACTCGAAACCCGCGGCCCTTAGCATGGTAACCAACATACCGGCTTTGTCTTTGCATACGCCGCAGCGGTCCCGGAAGGTCATGGTTCCTTTATGCAGCGTAAAACCTTCGCCTTCGCCCATGGATATCCCGGAATAACGTATCTCTTCGGCGACCCAGTGGGTGAGGCGGGAGATTTTTTCCCAATCATCGGCGGCGCCGCGGATGATCTCCTGGGTTTTCTGTTTTATTTCGTCGTCATATTCGAAGGACCCGTAATCTTCATTGACTTTATGGAACCACAAAGATTTGGCTTTCCAGTCCGGGGAAGTGGATACCAGCAGCTTGGGTAAAAAATCCGAAGAATCGGCGCTGCCGGGTTCCCTTTTAATGGGCCGGATATCTTTTTTCTCCCAATAATAAACCGTGCGGTCCCCTTCCACATGGGCATAATGCCGGGCATCGCCGTTATAAAATTCGTACTGGAACCTTTTATCGGCGGGGATGGAGACCTCGTAGGTCTTGGTTTTGATGGGGATAGTGGAATAGAAAGGTACAATATCGTAAAAATGGCCTTTCATGGGTGGGATATAGCGGTCGTCCTCTTCTTGGTAGAGCAAGGCATAGGTAAACCCTTTGCGATAAGTTTTAACCCAGAGGCCGTCGCCGGGTTCCAGGCGGCCCACGGGCAGTAATATTTCCCTGCCGCCCCAGTAAATGGCGCGGGCCGGGGCGGGATAATCAATCACTTTACTCAACGGGATATCGATGATCCGGCCGTCTTTTTTGATCACTTTCGCGCCTTTGACTTCGACATAGGCGGTTTGAGGGTCAAAAGTGAAAACCAGGGATTTTAACTCTTTTCCCCCGGCGGTGGTCAGGACTTTGTAAAGGACTTCTTTGTCCACATGGCTCAGTCCGGAATCCATTACGTTGACGTAGGTGCGGTCAAAAACCAGCAGTTGGTTAGACCCGGCAAAGTCTGCCGCTTCGCCAGCGCCGGCCACCAATGCCGACAGGTCGTCCTGCCCTTGTATCGTCACTGTGACAAATAAAACCAGCATCAAAATCAGAAATACTTTTTTCATTACTTCCTCCAGGTAATAAATATACCTCTTTTTTAAGTTTTTTTCCAGTATCCTTGTTTTCTTTCTCAAGGTGATCAATTGTTAATTGCTAATTATTAAAGAGATATACTACTGCTTTGTCAAATCTCGATTGTCGGATAGAAATAATAAATTCGAAATCCGAATATCGAAATCCGAAACAAATCCCAATGCCCAAAAAATAAATGACCAAAACAAGAACAAATGCCCGCGAAAGGCGCGAAAAACACGAAAGGGTTCATCGTAGGGTCCTGCTTTTGTTTTGAATTTTGAACATTTGGATTTTGATATTGTTTCGAATTTCGTGCTTCGTGCTTCGGGTTTATTAGTTTCCGTCATTTTAAGCTTGACGAAGCGCTAACTAATCCCCAGTAGCGGGTAAAAATACATCCACCGTGGTTCCTTTTCCCTTTTCCGATTTAATTTCGATATGCCCCTCATGCCGCTTTATAATGGAATAACAGAGGGTCAATCCCAGCCCCATCCCTTTCCTGGTAAAATCATCTTTGGTAGAGAAATAAGGAATAAATAGTTTTTTAATGTTTTCCGCGGAGATACCTATTCCCTGGTCCTGTATGGATATCTTTACATAAGGCCCTTCTTTCAACAACCATTCATTTTCAGGTTCCACCGGCACATCGTTGACAGAAATCGTTATTTGTCCATCTTCTTCTTTGCCGGCCATTGCCTCGACTGCATTGCGGAGCAGGTGGGCAAAAACTTCTTCCAGCCGGTCAGCGTCGCCGCTGAGAGGAAAAAGGGTTTCTCCTGCTTCCAGGCGGCATGAAATTTTAAGCTCTTTGAGGGCCGGGACTTGATCTATGGCCTTTTTAATGAGGTCGGAAAGGGTTATTGGGCGTTTGAATAATGGGTCCCCTTTAAATATTTCCTGGTAGAGCTTGACCAGTTCAGCGGCTTTCCGCAAATTTTTACCGGCCCTCTCCAGTAATGGCATGCATTTTCTTTCATTGTCCACGACATGGCAATTTACCGTTGCCCCTTCAATAAAGCCGTCAATCATCTGGATGAGGTTCATGAAATCGTGGGTAATCCCGATGGAAAATATCCCGATGGCTTCCATTTCTTCTTTTCTTAAGAGCGCTGCTTCTATATTATGTTTAAAAAGGGCAATTTCGATATTGCAGTGTAATTCTCTTTCGTTGACGGGTTTTAGAATATACCCGTAGGGTTCGGTGATTTTGGCGCGCCGGATGGTTTCTTTATCGCTGAAAGCGGTAAGGTATACGACGGGTATCTTGAATTTTTCCCGGATTTGGCGGGCCGCTTCCACGCCGTCCATTTTCCCGTCCAGTTTGATGTCCATGAGCACCAGGTTTGGCCGATTTTCCGCGGCCTTGCGGATGGCCTCTTCGCCTGAAAAGGCAATTCCTGTTACGATATACCCCAATGCTGTCATTTTTCTTTCAATACCTCTGGCTAAAACACCTTCGTCCTCGACCACCAGGATTTTGGCTTTTTCCATGATTAATTCTCCTTAATATTTTAATGGCTTACAATTCATGCTTCGGTTGGCCTGGGAAAAATAATCTTAAATTGCGTGCCTTGATTGCGCTCCACGGTTACAGAACCTTTCAATTGCCGGGCCAATATATCTACCAGTTGGAGCCCCATCGACGGTGCATTCTTGATGTCCATGTTTTGCCTGAGCCCGATTCCATTATCGGAGATTTCCAGGGCAATCTGTTGATCGTCACGGGTTTGCATCCGGATGCAAATCTCACCTTCCCGGCGTCCGCTGAAGGCATGTTTAAACGCATTGGTGACCAGTTCATTAATGATCAATCCACAGGGGATGGCGGCGTCGATACTTAAGGGAATATTTTCCACCCGGGTTTTCATACGAATGCTGCAAGGGCCGCCGCTGAACGCCAGGGTTAAATGGTCCCCCAGCTTATCGATGTATTCCTTACTATCGATCCTGGTTATGTCTTCGGATTGATACAGGGTTTCATGGATAAGGGCCATGGATTTAACCCGGTTTTTACAACCGGACAGGAAATCGATAAATTCCGGTTCTTGAATGGCGTCGGTTTGCAGCTCAAAAAATTCGGATACGATGGCCAGGTTATTTTTCACGCGGTGATGAATTTCTTTGAGTGATGCTTTTATCTGGTCTTCTGCCTCTTTCCGCTGGATGGCCATGGCAATCTGGGTGGAAACAAATACCAGCATATCCATATGTTTTTCTGTATACCGCGGCCCCTCTTCATAGACCTGGACCACCAGTACACCGATGGTTTTATTGTCCGTGGTTTTCAAGGGGACGCCCAACCAGTCGATGGCGGGCGCACCGAGAATTTCGATTTCCCCCTGGTTTTTCAACTCCGCCAATTTTTCAGGGGGAGCCAATAGGGGTAGGCCGGTGCGCAGCACATATTCGGTCAATCCTTTTTTTTTCCGGCGGGGCTGCGGCGGGGGGTCTATTTGATCGACAAAACATGGGAAAGAAAGGGTCTCATTTTTTTCATTGTATAAGGCAATATAGAAATTTTTGGCCGGGATAAAATCACCGATGATTTTATGAATTTCTTTAAAGAGATCATCCAGGTTCTGGGCATAACCGGCGGTTTCGGAAATGCGATAGATGGCTTCCTGGACTTTTTCCAACTGCTTGCGTTGGGTAATATCGATAAAAGATACAATCCCGCCGATGGGGTTACCGTTATTGTCCCTGACCAGGCTGGCGGACAACTGGGCATCAAAGAAGGAATTATCTTTTTTCCTGGCTAACATCTCCCCTCCCCAACCTTTCTTTTCCATTAGTAATGTTTTCACCAGTCTTACTGCCTCTTTGGGGTCGGCAAAAAAATCCTTGAAGTGCTTATGCAACACCTCATCCTGGTTCTCATATCCCAATAACTGTAAAAATGCATTGTTCACATAATTGATATGACCGTCAAGATCGGTAAAGACAAAGCCATTGATGGAGGATTCAAATGCATAATCTTTGATCATCCGTTCGATATTGACCAGGTAATCGTGGAGGGCCAGGGCCACCCTGCCGGAAATGGCCCGGGCAATGGCTAGATATTTGTCGGTATAATGATGGCTTTCTTTTTTATAAAGCCCCAGCCGGCCGATGCAGCGGTCTTGAAAAATCAAGGGTTCATAACAGAAGGAGTCGATGTTTTCCAGCGATTTGGCGCTTTTAATAGGGAGACTTTGGCGAAATTCGATGACCTGGGGATCTTTGGTGGCATTGCCGATGATTTCTTCCCGGCCTGAAATAATGGTGCGTACCGAAGAAAAGGTCCGGGCGTCCAGGGGTAATTCCCGCGGCGCTGTTTCATAACAAATCCCTTTTCCCAGGGGTAACAACCGGGCCACATTCCCATCCCGGTAACGGATCGTGACGCTGTCGCTGCAGGTAAGGCGGCCGGCTTCTTCGATTAATGCCTGGAGCCTACTTTCCGGGGTTCTCTTCTGGATAAGTAAGTTATCGATTTCCGAAAGGATATTTTCAATCCCAGGGATGGCGGATTCCTGGTGCATCGATTCCAGGGCTTTCAGGGCTTCTTCCGCATAGCCGGGCAAAATATCCAACTTGTCCTCTGTACAGTGCCTGCCCCCTTTGACCGAACTGACCGATAATAAGCCCGCCAGGCGCTCTCCTTTCATTAAAGGCCAGTGGATAAAATTCTCCAATAACTCTCCCGGGTATACCGGGTCTTCATTGCCGGGAATATTGCACACTATTCCTTCACCGGTTTTCTTGAAATGCCTGATGGAGTGCTGGAGAACAGGAAAATCACTCACTTCGATGAGCGCGGATTCGATTTTCTCCGGGTACCCGAAAGACCCGACTAACGTTAGCCGGTTGCCTTCGGAATTGGCCTCATAAATTGTTACGCGGTCAAACCCGTCCTGGCGCTCATGCAAAGCCCGGGCGATGTGATACAGCCGCTCCTTGAGGGGCATGGTTTTTAGGCGTTCGCTGTCGGTCAGGTCTTGCGATGATTCCAGCACGGCAATGGGTTTTTTGTCTTCCAGGAGAATGGGAACCCCATTTTCATCCAGCATGGGCTGGGTCCAGGAGTAGACCCATTGTATTTTATGAGCATCCCGGTCCACGGGATGGAGATAAATCCGTTCATGATTTTTCCCATCCCGGAATGTCTCATGAACAATGCATCCCCGGCAAGGGGGGGGACCGCCGGTATTACGAAATGCAGCGGAACAGGCGCTTCGGGGTAGTTCCTTAAGATTTTGAAACCGCTTGTTGGCCGCATTCATGTACCACACTTTGTAGCCCCGGTCGATCAACGCCACCATAATATCCAATTGGGTCAACAGAGACGGCGCATTTCTTTGGGCGTCATAAAATTTACCGATGCGTTCACTTAGCTGGCTAAGTTGACTGATTTCCGCAACAAAATCCCTTACCTTTATGACATCAGCTTTTCCCCCACCGCGGTGCATGTAGCGGTGGGCGCCGGCTTCATAGGCTTTGGCCCGACTGAATTCGATGGTTTCCGGGTTATCCGACGGGATATTGGTAAAGATGATAGGGAAAATATCCCGTTCATACGAGCATATCCGGCGCGTGGTTTCAATGCCGTCGATATGCCCGGGTTCCAACTGCTGATCGATCACTGCCACATCGAAAAAACCCGGCTGGGATTGCACCAGGTTTTCGGCGGCCTCCCCTGATGCCGCTTCAAATATCTTTTCTTTCGGCAATCCGCTTTTGATTAGACCTTCGATGAGTTCATTGCGCTTGTCTTCATCGTCGTCCACCAAGAGAATACACATGTCTTTGCTTTTCATTCGGTTATACCCCCGGTAACAGAAAGAAGATAAGTAGTTGAGAAGATAAGTGCGGGCCAATCTTTTTATTTTCTCTTCTCATCTTCTTCTCTTCTTCGCTTCTTCTCTTCTATATTTTCCTGGAGTGGGAGTAATATTTCAAAAGTAGTCCCGCAAAAGAGGATGCTTTTTAATACCCGGATTTTACCCCCGGCCTGGTCCAGGATATTTCGACAGATATCCAGTCCCATGCCGCAGCCGTCCTCTTTGGTGGTAAAACCTTTTTGAAATATTTTTTCAAAATCCCGCGTATGAATGCCGGGACCGGAATCATGAACGAGTACCCGGAGAAAATCCTTCCCCTCTCCAGTATTAACCGCCGCACATTCCACCAGGACATACCCTTTTCCCCTGGCAAAAGAAAAACGATCGATTTGCTGCGCGGCATTCAAAAACAGGTTATACATGACCTGCTCAAAGGGCGTCTGTTTTATTTTAACTATTCCCTTCATCCCAACGCTATCTCCCGGGGAATTTATAATGATTTCCGTATTTAACGCATCGGTTTCAACTTTAAGAATCCCGGAAACTTTTTGCAGGATCTCAAGGACATTGACTTCGGTTTCTTTCTCATGCTGGCTGCGGGACATGCGGCGAAAAGTTTTTACGATTTCTTTGGCCCGCTTCAATTCACCCCCGAGATGTTCCAGGTATTTCCTGATTTTTATTTTGTCGTCCGTACCGATGACGTTATTGGTATCGATAATTTCAAAAATAGCAGGGAGCCCGAATTCACGATTCAAGGCATTAACCAGGTCGTGGGCCATGCTGCCGTAAGTTTTGCCGGCCAGGTAAAAAGGATTCTCGGTGCGGATGGTTTCCTCCAATTGCTGGATTTCCAGGGCCTGGGCTATTCGGTCCGCCGTGGATTTCACCATGTACCTGTCTATATCATTGAAATGATTCTCATTGCCGTGAAAGGCAAAAAGGCCATACTCCAATTCCCGTGTAACCGGGATACGATAAGCGATGCAGGACTCGTACCGCAGGGCGGTGACCAGCCAGCGATGTTTCGAATACCTGGGGGTGTTGGTTATTTTACTTTCAAAGATGATTTCATTCTCGATGGCTACATCTTTTACCGGGCTGTAGCGAAGCTTTTCCAGGTATTCGTCAATGCGGTCCTTCATGATACCGGAATAAGCCTCAAGGCTTATATCATAACTCAACGGATGGATACTGAAAAGGGCGACCTCTTCGGCCTCGATTTCATTTTTGAGATCGGAGACCAGGTCATACAGGGACCGGGTTTTAGGTGTAATCGGCAGGGGGGGTTCTTCTTCCCGCGGGGCCAGGTTGAAAAAATCGCTTATCTTCTTAGGTTTTTCCACCAATGCCCGGCTGATGGCATAACTCAATTCTTCAATTCCGAAAGGTTTATACAGGAATCCGGCGACCGGGAGGTTTCCTCCCGCGGATGAAATTTTACCCATATCCACCGGGTCCCCGGTGGTCATAATAATACGGCAGCGGATTTGGACCCGGGCAATGGCTTTCGCCGCCTGGAAACCTACATAATCGTGGTTCAAGGCCAGGTTAATATCTACCACGGCAATATCCACATCCGGGCATTCCGGGCCTTCCAGGAAACTGTTCACTTCATCCCTGGACCCAGCCCGGGTGGTCTCGATACCACAGCTCTCAAGGTAATCCCCCATCTCCTTTAAGAATAATTCATCGTCATCCACCACCAATATATGCTGAATCCCGGGGGGCATACGGGTTATCCACTCCTGGTTTTCCGTGGGTCCGGCTTTTTTCGCCCCGGCCCCGACGACAGGGCCTTTTTGAAGAATAGGAAGAAACCCAGGGATATAGGTGAGGTATTTTATATATTCGGCGGGATCCAGTTTTACCAGCCGGTGTTGGAAATCGATTTCACTTTTTTTTATACATCCGGCAATGACATCGCCGGCGGAAATGGTTTTAAAGTGCTTCCAGGTGCGAGGAAAAGAGACGTTGCGATATATGTCGGCCAGGTCCACAAAGCCCCTGATGCCGGATTCGATTACGCCATAGGCGTGATTTCCCGTTACGGAATGGACTTCCATTTCTTTTGCTTCATTGTCCGGCCAGGAATCGACTTTATTCCATGGGTCATTGCTAAAGCGGATGTGGCTGACCAGTTGATGTTTTCCGCCCAGTTCTCTGCCGTAGACTACCACCTCCAGTTCCTGGCCTTCGGTGCACAAATTTTGATCGGAAAGTTTCCGGGAAGGATTGAACCGGGTAGAAAGCTCCTGCCCCGGGAGCCATGCTTTCGCCTGGTTCTCAAGGAGGACTATCGCTCCCCCGGCTTTAATCTCCACTATCTTTGCTTTCGCCATCCGTTTCCTCTCCAGGTAAATGCTTTAAAGATTTATTTATAACTCAATGATTATTAAAAGTCAACCCTATTTTATTGTCCCCCGGAAATTTTACCGCAAAGTTACAGGAAGAACCCCCTGGTGGAATTTGGGATTCAGGCAGGAATGGTAATAATAAATTCGGCATATTCCCCTTCTTTGCTATTAAAATCAATGACGCCTTTATGCTCCTGCGTAATTATATCATAAGCAATCGAAAGCCCCAGGCCCGTACCTGTACCGGCGGGTTTAGTGGTGAAAAAAGGAGTGAATAGTTTATTCCTGTTTCCCCCCGGTATTCCATTACCGTTATCCCGGACACAGATTTCGATGTTTTTCCCCAGGTTCCTGCTTTTGATGGAGACCAATGGAGAAAACTCCGGGGCAGCCTTTTTTCGCTTTTCATTGACTGCAAAACAGGCATTATTGACTATATTTAAAAAAGCCCGGCTGAATTCCTGGGGTACGATTTTTATTTTTCCAATGGTAGGATCCAGGTCGGATTCAATCCTTACGTCAAAGGATCGATCCAGGGCGCGCATACTGTGATAGGCAAAACTAATATTTTCTTTCAGCAGGAGATTTAAATCCACCGGCTGGAATTCTCCTTTTTCCCCCCGGGAATAAAGGAGCATACTCTTCACTATGCCGTCGATTCGATTCCCGTGCTCTTTAATTTTTTGTAGGTTTTGTTCCATGATTTGAAGAAGGTCTTCGATGATCTTTATTTTCTCCTGGGTTAAGGCATTTTTCCCTTTCAGGAACTCGTTTTGAAGTTCTTTAACCTGTTCAAGGGAAAGACCGGCAAAGTTGATCATAAGGTTGAGGGGGTTTTTGATATCATGAGCGACTCCAGCGGCCAGTTGTCCTAATGATGCCATCTTTTCCGCTTGAACCAGTTGTTTTTGCAGCATTTTTAATTGTCCCGGGGCACCCGGGTTCCGGGTTAATTTTTTTGTGACCTTTTTAATTTTACCGGGGTCGGCCTTTTTTTTAATCATAACTCCGCACTCCGTCCATTATATCGTAGAGCCAGGATAGTCATATCATCAGTTTGAGGGGCGCCGTCGGTAAATTGGTTGATCGTGGTAAAACGGCTTTCGACAATCTCCTGGAGAGGCATATTATTTGCGCCTTCAAAGAATTTTTTTAATTGGTTTTCATCCGGGTTAAATTGATTTCCTGCCGGGTTTTCCGCATCGGTTAAGCCATCGGTATACCCGATAAGAGTATCTCCGTGTTGAAGTTGGATTTCTTTTACTTCATATTCGCTGTTTTCAAAATAAGCCAGGGAGAGCGATCCCCAGGGTTCTTGGGCAATAGACTCGATTTTCCCATCCCCATGTGCGATAAAGGGTGCGGGATGGCCTGCATATGCATACTTTATGATCCCAGTGGCAATATTAAGGACGCCGTAAAATAATGTCACTGAGAAGTTTTCATTTGCTTGATTTTCCGATATAAGTAGTTTATTCAATTGAAACAAGCATTCCCCCGGGTTAATGAATTGTAAGGCGGAAGATTTCAGGTGAATGCAGGTCCTGGCCATATACAGGGCGGCAGGAATACCTTTTCCGCAGACATCGCCGACGGCAATGGCAACCTGGTTTTCATCCACGAAAAAGAAATCATAAAAATCTCCGCCTATTTTTTTGGCCGGGATCATTTGGGCAAAAATATCAAATTCTTTATGTTCGGGAAAGGGAGGGAATTTGCCCGGCAGCATGGCTTTCTGGATCCTGGCCGCGATTTCCAATTCCCGGTTCATGGCCGCCAATTCATCCCGTGATTTTAATGCTTCCTTGATAATTTCCACCTGCTTTAACGCTTTATTTATAGTTATTTCAAGATCTTTAAAATCAATGGGTTTGGTCAGGAAATCAAAGGCCCCTTCGTTCATGGCTTTGCGAATTTTGTCATTATCCCCGAAGGCTGTTACTACTATTGTTTTGATAGCCGGGTTGTCGGTTTCATTGAGTTTATTAAGAAATGCAAGACCATCCATTTTCGGCATCATGTAATCCAGGATAATAATGTCGATACCTGGATTTATCTTCAAAATCGCCAGTGCTTCAAGACCATTACGGGCAAAGACAAATTCCCACTTTTTCTGTTGGATTTGTTTCTTGAAATTTTGCAGGATGATTGTTTCCCAATCCGGCTCATCGTCAACCACCAGGATTTTATGCGTCATCAGCGCCTCCTTTCCCTAAATGGATTCTCATGCCTTTTTTAAAACGATAGCATAGTATAACATAAATAATTTTTTTTTCAATAACCCTGCCTGGAAAAATCAGGACCACGTCATTCTAAAAAAGTACGAAATCCAAAAACGGCCCACGAATTACACGAATTTCCAGGAATTAAAAACGCCCGTCCACAGATTGCACGTAACGGCGATTATCACAGATTACAGGAGGTTTTTTCTTCTCTTCTTCTCTTCTATCTTTTTCCGCTCTTCCTCTCTTCCCCTTCCATATACAATAATTTGCCTGCCCCCTTATTTTCTCAACTGTCCCCCTACCCCTGCAAAAGCTTTTATTTAAAAAATGGGGAGTTACCGGACACACAACTCTTGACAATATTTTTTTTGTGTGTAAGATATAGGATGCGTAAGTAATTTTTTAAAAATGAGGAGGATGAAGATGGGGAAAAAAACAACGATACAGGGCATTGTGGTGGGATTCAATTCTTTACAATACCAGGGGAAGATCATTAACACCTGGACAAGCGCGTCCGATTCGGCCGCGGCCCGCCAACCCCTTAACCTGGCCCAACATGAGGGTGAGGTGGTAAAAATTAGCGGCGTCCTTCTTAAAGACTTATGGGAAACCCAATTTGAAGGAAAACTCGATAAAACCAAAGAAGCCGGATCGTTGAGGGAACTATTGCAGATCAGGGAAGACAATCGTGGAAACATCGCTAAGGCTAAATATCGGGGTTCTGCGCTGGGATTCAAATGGTCGATGAAAAAGAATACAAAACACCCATGTATCATCATTTTTGTAGCTAAAAAAAAGAACCCGGGGGAGGTTGATGAAACGGAATTGGCGCCTGATGTCCTGGCAGATAAAAACGGGACATGGTGCTTAACCGATGTGGTGGCCGGCGGTGAAAGCGGTAAAGTCAGCGACGAATCATTGCCGGGTTTAACCCCGAAAAATGAAAAGGTTGTCAAAGCCTTAAGTTCTAAAGGAAGCGATCTCATCGGCGGTATACGATTGGCCTTTGATATCGGCGATAACGAAGAAGGTTGGGGGACCGCCGGTATTGCCGTAAAAAATGAGGACGATGACATCGGCTTTTTAACCAACCGGCATGTGACCGGCGACAGCGACCGCGAAATATATCACCCCCATTTAAATAATCCTCCAATCGGGAATAACTACAAACCTGGAAAATACTCTGCCGCGGAATGTACATTCAAAGAATGGTACGGGATAGATACGGGCAACGCCGGGTCCATCGTGTTTACCGATTATGGCTTTATAAAGATCAACGATTCGCTAAAATCAAAAGTTCGATCCGGCATTTACGGGATTGGAAACGTGGGGCCGATAAAAAGAATCGATCTCGATACTATGGATATCATCGGTCAAAAGATAATTAGTGTGGGCGCCAGCAGGGGCGTCCAGAGAGGGTCCGTGGCTGCTTTTTCCTATGAATGGAAATTATTTGGCATAAGCTATTACGCCGATATCCTCATTATCGGTGAGGAAGGGGATTTCTCTTGCAGTGGAGATAGTGGAAAGATCATTGTTACCGATGATGAAGAACATTGCCCCATCGCCTTACATTGGGGAGGAGTCCAGGGACAATTCGACAATGAGGAAGGACCCGTACAAAATGTATGGGGTAAAGCGACCGAATTGGGAAAAATCCTGGAGATTTCAGGATTGAAATTATTAGACTAAAAAATAAGGAGGATAATTATGAAACCTAAAATCAGAGTTTATCTATTAGTGTTTATCTTAAGTCTTGTGCTGAATCCGTTCGGGTTGATCGGCGACCCGGACGATTCCAGCCCCACCGCGAAGAGTGAAATGGGGATCGAGGTCTTACCGGTTCCCCACCCCTTCTACGATTCGCAGGTATTGAGCGGCGCCCTTAAAATGAATGAAATCGAAAAAGACAAAATCTTGATTGTGCTGAAAACACTGACCAAATACTCGACAAATGAAGAACTTAAAAAAGAAATCTACGCTCAAACGGAACTAAGCGAAACGTTTGTAGAAGGACTGCAAGGCAAATTAGATGAGTTTAAAACTCCTTTCCTGGAGAACTACATCACTGCCTTAGAACGCAGCCTGGGCATTTACCTGGTGTCCCTGCAGCGGCATGCCGGAGGTGTGGCGAAACTATATGCACAGGCGGAAATCACATCGATGAAAGCGGCCCCCCCGCAAGTGGCGAAAACCGGGTTAGTGTCGCCCACAATGCTGGTAGATGCCCTGTCCTCGTTCATTGCCAAACGCTTTAAGGAAGAATTGGCATTGGCCTTCCTGGATAAATTCAAACTTAAACTGGAAGAAGTTAGAGAAAACGGGTGGGGAGTATTGTTCCCCTCTACAATCACCTTTTTAACAGGAACGGAAATATACAATTTTAAGGTATTCTTAGCTTCGCTAAAGGATGTTTTCCGCGATGACTTAAACAATATCGATTCAAACCTGGTGAAATATTTGAAGAAAATTCGGGATCCGAACAGGGGCAATAGCACCGATACAAAAAATGCAGCGACAATTATCGAAATAGTGAAAGACGAGAAATTGGTCAACTTTTCAATCTTCATATTGGAACTGGTCCATTCCGTTCGATCCGGGGAACATCCGGCGGAAATCATCAACAACCTCAATAAAGCCGACTCTCTCGGGCTGATCGACGGCAAGTTTGCAAACCCCATTCGGCTGCTGGCCATGGTATCCCGAACCCTGGGAAACATAGAGGGAAACGGTTGGATTAAGCCGGCGGAATTCAAAGTACTTCTTTACGATTCCAGCGGCCAATTGAGGAAACTGTTTATCGGCCTTATTTATGCCAGGGAAAAGGATGAAATGGATAAGATAACCTTCGGTGAAAAATCCCTGGAGGATATTCTTGAAAAAAATGAAAACAAGATCATATCCGTCAATGAATATATGGGCCGGTTCACCGTTATTGCGGAAGATATCCAGGAACAAATTAAAAAATTGAAAGCCAATGAAAAAATCGGGATCGAAGAATTCAATATCTACCTGGAAACCGTTTATGAATTGGCTGATCTTGGATTCGACATCAAGGAGTTTGCCGGGTATGATCGAAACGATGAGGATATAAAAAAATACCTGGGGTGCGCAAAAAACTTACTGGCCATTACGCAAAATATTATTGAGAGAGATTACAGTCTTGCTCTTGTAAACACCGTTAGTGTACTGGAAAAGATACTTCCCCCGGGTTCCGCCGCGGGAAAAGAGATTCTTAAATACGGGACCTTTATGATCAGTATGATTAACGCCGAAACTGCCGGCGATATGGAAAAGATATTGGAAGACGCCGCAATGCCCGTGGGCGGTTACCGGGTTGTAAGGTCCAGCCCGTTTAGCGTCTCCTTAAGCGCCTACCCGGGCGTTTTCGGGAGCAGGGAAATCGTAACCGCCAATATGCAAATAAAGGGTGAAAAAGCCGAATGGAATGCAAGTTTTGCGGCCCCTATCGGCGTCGTTTTCGGTTTAGGAAGGGGGAGCTTCGATAAGCCCGGCCCCTCCTGGAGTCTCTTTTTCCCCATCATCGATATCGGCGCTGTCGTTAGCTGGCGCCTGGGCGGGGAGGATAAAGGCATCCCCGATCTTTCCTGGAAAAATATAATCGCGCCGGGAGCGTTTATCATGTATGGAATTAAAAACACCCCGCTCTCTATCGGCGCCGGTATTCAATACGGCCCCCAATTAAGAGAAATCAAGTTGGCCACCGATGCGGTGATCGAATCCAGCGCTTTTAGAGTGGGGGTCCTTATTGCTGTTGAAATCCCCATTTTTAATTTTTATGCAAAAGGAAAATAAATAAAAAACATGAATGGATGAATAAAGGGGACGCCCCGATTGAAGTATAAACGGGGCTGTCCCCTCTTTCTCCCCCTTTTTCTCCCTTCGCGTCCCTTCGCGCTCTTCGCGGCTAATAAAAATTTGACAATTCTTTCCATTTGCTTTATGATTAACGTATGACCATGACCATGAACGAAGCAACAACAAGAAAAAAAACCTTTAATACCGCGGGCTTGTGTTTCCCGGAAAAACATTATATGGTGAATCCTCTAAAAAGAATGCTAGAGGTCGAAGAATTAATTGACCAGGAACTTTATTTCACCCTTCATGCGCCCCGGCAAACCGGGAAAACCACTTATCTTCATGCGTTGGCCCGGAAACTCAACGCCGAAGGTAAATACATCGCCCTGGTGGTTTCATTCGAAGAAGCAGGTTACAGGAGTATCCCGGTTAAGGAGGCAAACGATAAGCTGATCAACGGTATTTACCAGTTTTCCCTTCTCCAGTTGCCGGGCGAATTCAGGCCGGAATCGCCGGCGGGAAAACATTACGAAGGTATAAAAGATTATCTTCAAAACTGGGCCACGAACCAGGTTAACCCCATTGTTCTTTTAATCGATGAGATCGATGCCTTATTGGACGATGTGTTGATTTCAGTACTTCGGCAATTGAGGTCCGGGTACCAGAACAGGCCGAAATATTTCCCATCTTCCGTGGTTCTGATCGGGCTGCGGGATGTAAGAGAATATAAAACCAAAATCCGTGGAAATGAGCAATCCATGGGCACGGCTTCGCCATTTAATATTAAATCCGATTCCCTCCTATTGAAGAATTTTTCCAGGCAAGAAGTACACGAATTACTGGAACAACATACGACAGAAACCGGCCAGGTTTTCCCGGGTGAAGTAAAGGAAGAGATATTGCGGTTATCCGGGGGGCAGCCGTGGTTGACCAATGCCCTGGCCCGCCAGATCGTTTCCAGGATACTGGGTGATGATTATTCGAAAGCCATAACCCTTGATGTTGTAAAGGAAGCGAAAAGCCAATTGATTTTGCGGCGTGATACTCACCTGGACAGTCTTATAGACAAATTAAAGGAAGAAAGGGTCAAAAAGATCGTCCAGGCTATTGTAAACGGTGACAATATAATTTCCGATGTACTGGATGACGATATCATGTATGTAAGAGACCTGGGAATAGTGGGTCAAACCGACCCCCTGGAATTCGCCAATCCTATTTATGCGGAGATCATCCCACGTATTATGGCTTTTCCCATACAGGCAACTATTCCCAGGGAAATCCAGACGCCCTGGTTCATTAGCCCGGACGGTTCATTGGATATGGAAAAGCTGTTGAAAGAATTTCAAAAATTTTACCGGCGGAACAGCGGGGCCTGGTTGGATCGCTATGAATACAAGGAATCGGCCCATCATTTGCTGCTGATGGCATTTTTACAGCGGGTCGTCAATTCCGGGGGTGAGATTACCCGGGAGATGGCTTTAGGCAATGGCCGCATCGATTTACTGGTAAAATTCAAAAAGCAGGAATTTGCCCTGGAATTAAAAATTTTACGGGATAAATATACTATCGAGGATGGCAAAGAGCAATTGGGACGTTACCTTGACCGGTTGGGATTAAAACAAGGTTACCTGGTGATATTTGATCCCGGTCCCGCGGAATGGGAAGATAAGCTTTATTATCAAGAAATACCCGTGGGCGATAAAACAATCATAATGGTTGGGATTTGAAGAATTGTCATTGGTCATTAAAGCTTTCAAGGCCAGGGAAAATTCCCGGGGAAATTATGCGGTGGTAGAGGGGGGGTAGAGACGTTGCGCGCAACGTCTCTACGGTGTGGATCCAGGCCAAGCCTCGAAGTATCTAGTTAATCACCGATGGCAATGAATGTGAAATTTCGATCACAGGCGTTACCCTTACCTTCGGCATCTCCAGTTTTCACTTTACATTTTTCTACATTTACAGCAATCAATACTGTATTGTCAAAGGTACAGCCGCCATCAGAATGAAAATCATCCCAGCCTGGATAGTTCTGAAGTGTAACAACCGCAGGCACACTGGTAAAATGGGCACCGAATACAATCGTATACTGTCCAGTTTTATCATGTACGACATCAAAGCCTTCTCCTGATTTTATTGAACCGTCTGCATTAACGTTACCGTAAATAATTTTAATCATTTTTTTCTCCTCTTTCTTTTAAATGTATTCTCAAAAGTTTTCCCGGGTTATACTTTCAAAACCCATCCGATACGTTGGGAAAAGATAGAAGGTGAGATAAACTTCTATCATATTGTCACCTTTTCTTATCCATGCCAACGCCATTTCTTAAATCCAAACCGTACCTCATTTCAACCTTAATCGCGATCAAAGCCGACGATCATTTGATTCCCTCTCGTAGGTCTGTCAAATGATACGCCTATATAATAATGTAAAAATGTTTTCCAAGTGAGCAAATTTAGACCAAAATGACGGATAAAATCAGACCATTTTATTCAAACCAATAGCACAAATAGACCATCGATAGCAATTTCAGACCAAAATGCGGGGAAAAGAGGGAAACCGATTAAATGGCATATATATTGCTAATGTGAAAATAGGAGCCCACGAATTACACGAATTTTCACGAATGTTTTTTTTATCATTCATCATTCATCATTCATCATTCTCTCTCCTTCCTGGTATTCCGACGGCAATTGATGAAACTTCTCCTTAAAACATTTGGTAAAATATGCGGCACTGGAAAATCCCACTTCTAACGCCACCTCCAATATTGTAACGGATTTTTTCTTCAACAATTCCGCCCCCCGCTTGAGCCGGTATGCCCGGATAAACTCGTGGGCGTCTCGCCGCTTAATGCTTCGACCTTTCGGAATAAATTCGAATGACTCATGCACAGCTTCTTGCACAAGCTGTCCACGTTAAAATCAGGATCGGATATATTCTCGTTTATTACGGCCTGCAAATCTTTAAGAAACTCCCGGTCGATCTTCGATACCGCGGTTTTTACCGGTTTCAACGTCATCTCCCGGTCCAGGTTTTCCTGCAGCCGGCTGCGTATATCGATGAGATTCTTGATCCTGGCGCTTAATATCCGGGTGCTAAAGGGCTTGGTAATATAATCTTCCGCCCCGGTTTCGAACCCGGTTAATATGTTTTCCTCCCCGGCCTTTTCCAAACCCTGTTCCCCGTCTTTGGCTTCCACTACGGCGTAAAGCGGCTCAAGCGCGCCGCGGATGTACTCCCGCACATCGGAACTGTCTTCCACTACCAGGATGATATTTTTCCCCGGGGCTTCCGGCCCTTTAACGATTTCTTCCTCTTTCACCGCCCGCTCGAATTCTTCCTCTTCATCTTCTTTCGCTGCCGGGGCTACCGGGCCCGGGACCCCTAATTGCTTTGGGGCAGGAACCGATTCAACAATCTCCACGGATTTTAAATGCACCTTCCCCATGGGCAACCGGATAACAAACCGGGCGCCCATGCCCTGGTCCTGCTGAGAAATCGCTTCGATTTTCCCATGATGGAGTTCGATGATCTCTTTGGCTATGGCCAACCCGATGCCGGTGCCCTGGCGATGATACTCATAAGTGCTGTCCGCCTGGTAAAAGCGATCGAATATATGCGCCAACGCTTCCCGCGGTATCCCCGGCCCGGTATCCGAAACAACTACCTCGACGAAATCCTGCGCCTCCGTACCTTCCATGCCCGATAAAGCTTTCTTGACTTGAACGGCCATGGTGATCTTCCCCCCGGCCGGGGTAAATTTGATGGCATTGGACAGCAAGTTGGAGAAAACTTCTTCCAATCTCACCGGATCATAGTACAGGGAAATGTCTTCGGCGTCGGTTTGAAATTCCAACTCCAGTTCCTTTTGCAATGCCAACGAATCAAATGAGTGCAAACCCCTTTTAAAAAAGGAACGATATTCTTCCGGACCGCTTGCAGTTTCATGGCGCCGCTGTCAAATTTGGAGAGTTCCAACAACTGGTTGATCAAACCCAGCAGTCGCCGGGAATTACGCAGCATCAACCGCATTTTATTTTTTTGCTCTTTTTCCTTTTCTTGGGGACCGGTGAGCATTTGCTCTAACGGCCCCAATATCAGCGTCAACGGCGTACGGAACTCATGGGAGATGGTGGCAAAAAATCGGGACTTGATTTTATCCATCTCTTTCAATTTCACCGATTGCTCTTCCAATTCGGCGGTACGACTCCTCACCAACTCATTCAACTCCTTCTCCCTGGCTTTTAACCTCCCCACCCGGATATGATAAAAAGAAAATACCGCCGCCAATACAAATAATACTGCGCTGATGTAAAACCATACGGCCTGGTAAAAATAGGGCCGTAAATAGAATGATAAAGAAGTCGCTTCGGCGCTCCATATGCCATCTTGCTTGCAGGCGGTTACTTTAAATGTATAATGACCGGGAGCCAGTCCGTTATAGGCGGCATTGCGCAGGACGCCGACATCCACCCAATCATTGTCATAACCTTCCAGTTTTATTTTAAATTTTATTTTTTGCGGATCGATAAAACTTACGGCTGTATAATATAATTCCAACCGCTTTTTCCCCGGTGGCAGGGGGGCTTTTTTGAAAAACCGCCCCCCTGCACCCCCTGAAAAACTTTTGATATTTACAATTTCACCATCTACCATGAATTTTTCAATAATGGGCGACGGCGCCAGGGTATTCTTTTCAATACGATCGGGATCGATCACGACTGCCCCCACACTGGTGGGGAACCACAACCGGCCATCCCTGGTTTTACAACCGGGCCCGACAACCCAGCGGGATTTCATGCCGTCCTTCTCGCTGTAAGTCTCCGTGTTAACCTGTTGGGTTTTCCCTAAGGCAAAATCCGCCAACTCTTTTTTAGCGATCCGCGATATTCCATTCCTACCGGCCAACCACAAATACCCTTTATCATCTTCTAATATAGTACTTACATCGTTTTCAGTGAGGCGGCCCCGGGTGTCTTTCGTTTGCGCGGCGCCCTGGCCGGTCGTGTATACCGTGAATTTACCGTTCGTATTGTCGAACCGGTTCAAGCCGTTTTCCGTGCCGATCCAGGTAATTCCTTGTCCCTGAGTTGGTATAATCCCCTGTCCAGCGTTCCCACCCACAGGCTGCCTTCGCGGTCTTCGGTTATGGCATAAACGGAACCGCAGTCCAGGCCGACGCCGCCTTTTAACCGCCTCAAGCCGCCCCCATCCGTCCCTATCCAGATATTCTTATTCCTGTCTTTATAAAGGGTGTTGATGGGGGGTGAAGGGACTTCCGCACCGGTCCCATAGGCGGCGGCGATTCCATTTTTCAACTTAAAAAGGCCGCTTTCGCCGGTGCCTATCCAGAGATCTCCCGTGTCTGCCTCATAAAGACAGGCTGTTTTTAAATAGGGCAATACGTCATTGGGAGTATAGTTTTGAAAGGTCCCGGGTTTGAGTACTTTGACGATCCCCGCGGAAGTGGTTACCCAGAGGTCCTGGTTTTCGTCTTGATATATGAAGCGCACCTGGTTGTCGGGTAATCCTTGTTGGGTGGTATAGGTAGTGAATTTGCCGTTACTCAAACAGGTAAGTCCAGCGGTAAAGCTGCCGATCCACAAATTGCCCCAACGGTCTTCAGCGATGGCCCTTATCCTGGAAAGGGCGTCATTTTCCGCCGCGGGGGTAAGTGGTGAATTCCCCGTCTTTGAAGCGGGTCAGTCCACGGGTGGGCGCGCCGATCCACAGGGCGCCGTTTCGGTCTTCATAAAGCGCGCGGACAGCGTTGGATTTTAATTGGGGGACTGTATCCCGGGTGTAGACTTCGAAATGTATCCCGTCAAAACGTACCAGTCCATCCTGGGTACCGATCCAGAGGTAGCCGTCGGATGTTTGCCGGAGGGCAAAGACGGAGTTCCCGGGCAATCCGCTGTCTATGCCCCATACCTGCACATTGTAGGGGGCGATGGCTTTGCCGGGGTCCAGGGGCATGGTTCACGTTTTTCAAAAGAGCCCCTGGCTGCCGGAGGCGTCTTTTTCTATTTTCATTAATTGGCATTTTTGGCAGGAAATTTTGCCCAGGGAACCGGTGTCATAGGCGGCGTTGATGGGGCAAACCCGGCACGTTTCCACTTCCCGGCAGAGAAAACAATCATTCCCTTCCACCCGGTAAAAATCCTGCCGGAGTTCGGAATAATTGGCCTTGATCGCTGAATAACCGGCGGCGGTCTCATAATTTTCAATAAAATCACCCAACGCGCCGAAGGAATATTCCCGGTATTGGGGGTCATCTTTCCTGGTTTTAAAATAATCGTGGAAGAGAAAGCAGCCCCAGAGTTTTCCTTCGGGCGTCACGGCCATATGGTCTACGCCTGCGCCGCACCGGGATATTCCGGGTTTTGAGACGGAGGGCCGGAAATTTTTCACCGGGATGCACCCGGTTTTCTTGTAATAAAGCGCCAGGTAATCGGTGAGCCGCGCCATTTCTTTTTTTAAGGTTTCGAGGTCGGCCGGGCGCCATTTTTCGCCGGCTGATAAGCTGAAGGTAATGTCCGGCCCACCTTGCTCGATGATAAAGCGCAGGGAATCGTAAAAGTCGCCGGCGGTTTGCGGGGAAAACACGCTGTTGATTTCAAAGGCAATACCGGGATAAGCGCGGATTTGTTTCATCACCCGGAGCATGTGCGCCAGGGACCCTTTTTTCCTGCCTTTATCCTGGGCCAGGCCATCGAAGCTTAACTGCAAAGCGAAATGATGCTCGTTAAAAAATTCCAACATTTCCCGGGTCAGCAAGCTGCCGTTGGTGGTCATGGTGAATTCCAGGTTTTTATTTTCTTTTTTGTTTTTTTCCAGCAGCAGGCGCACGGCGTATTGTATTTTATCGAAAGCCAGCAGGGGTTCTCCGCCGTAAAACCCGATATAGACTTTATGTTTACTATTTAAAAAGGGATAGAAAAAATCCACCGCGGCCCGGATGGTTTCATGGGTAATGGTTTTTTTCTCTTTTTTTTGCAGGCAGTAGGAGCAGTTATAGTTGCAATCGTCGGTAACGATAAAAGTCAGGTTGGTTATCTCCATTGTTTCCTCCAACATTTTGCCACCAAGGCACCAAGGCGCCAAGGATTTTTTTATAATAAGACCCTTGGTGCTTCTTGGTGTCTTTGTGTCTTGGTGGCCTCGCCGCGGTCTAGGACCTGTCTGCGATGGGTCTGCCGTTACATGACAGGATTGGGTTTTCGTTTTCCGTACCGCCGTCCGCGCCGGCGATAATTTTTTGCAGTTGGTTGAGAGTCAGGATGGCGGTTCCTTTTTTATTGCCTTGCGCCGTTGACTCTTCCACGAATTCCCTTAACAGGGAAAAGCACTTTTTTAAATTTTCTCTTTTTAAATAACTCATTGTTTTTCTCCTTGTAACCTTGAGATTTAAGTATCTCAAACGGTACGCCCATATGATAGTGTAAATAATTTTTTGGAGGTATCAATGGGGATGCAAAATGATAGCAATCTCGTTTAAATAAAAATAGGGGGATAGCACCTATGTTGCAAAATGGTAATTTCGTTTAAAAATGGGCGAGAAAAGGGGAAATCAATCGATTGGCGCAAAAATTGTTTTCGGGTTTGATGAATCAAACCCCTACGCCATTATGGTATTTCATGGTAGGGGTTTGATTTATCAAGCCCAGGCGAAGGCGATTCATCAGGCCGTTCCCCGGCCTTCATTTTTTCCGCCCTCTGGTATTCGGAAGGTAATTGATGGAATTCTTCTTTAAAGCATTTGATGAAATAGGAAGAACTGGAGAATCCGACGTCGAAAGCCACTTCCAGGACGGTTTTGGAACTGGTCCCCAGCAATTCCGCCCCTTGTTTCAGGCGGTAGGAGCGGATAAAATCCGTGGGGTTTTCGCCGGTCAGGGCATTTATTTTCCTGTATAGGGTCACCCGGTTCATATAGAGCTTTCGGCTCAATTCTTCGACGTTAAACTCCGGGTCCGAGATGTTTTTTCCCAGCACTTTGTACAAATCTTTAAGAAACTCTTCATCGATGGAGGATACCTTTATCTTTGTGGGCTGCAGGGTCAGCCCGCGTTTGAAGGTTTCCTGGAGTTGGCGGCGTAAATCGATGAGGTTCTTGATGCGGGCGCATAATATCCGGGTGCTGAAAGGTTTGGTAATATAATCGTCGGCCCCGGTTTCCAGCCCCGCCAGGATGCTTTCCTCCCCGGCTTTGGCGGTTAAGAGGATGACCGGGATATGACTGGTGGCAATGTCGTTTTTTAAGGCGCGGCAAGCGTCGTAGCCGTCCAGCAGCGGCATCATGACATCGCAGATAATGAGGTCCGGGATAATTTCCCGGGCTTTATGCAAACCTTGCTCCCCGTCATGGGCTTCCAGGACGGTGTAGAGTGGTTCGAGGGCGCCGCGGATGTAAATCCGCATATCGGCGCTGTCTTCCACCACCAGGATAATATCCTTATCGGTATCTGCGCCCGCTATTATCGGTTCGGCGTTATGGATTACTTTGGGATGTTCCAAGGTGTCGCCGACGTCCGGCATGTATAAGCCGGGGATTTTGCGGCGGCCCCCGGGTGTTTCGGGCGTTTCGGTCGCTTCGGAGGTTTCGTCCGGCAGTTTCCAGGAGACAGCGGATTTTTCCACGATCTCCCCGGGTTCCAGGTGTGCGTCCCCCATGGGCAGCCGCACCACGAATTCCGCGCCGCCGGGTTCCGCGGGTTCGCCGGATTCTTCGCCCTTTTCATGGCTGCTGTGGGCGGATATGGTTCCGTGATGGAGTTCGACGATTTCTTTGGCAATAGACAGGCCGATGCCGGAACCTTTATGATGATACTCAAAGGTGCTGTCGGCCTGGTAAAAGCGATCGAAGATATGGGTTAATTGATCTTTCGGGATTCCCGGTCCCGTATCGCGGATGGATATTTCCAGGAATTCCCCCTTGTTGGCCCCGTCGTTGGTTACGCCCACTGCCATGGTGATTTTCCCGCCGGCCGGGGTGAATTTGACGGCGTTGGAAAGCAGGTTAACCATGATTTCTTCCAGCCTGGGGGGATCGAAGTAAAGGGTTATTTCGGCGGCAGCGGTGTAAAATGTTAAGACCTGGTCGTTTTGTTCGGCCAGGGAATCGAAAGAATATAAAATCCCTTTTAGAAATGGTACGATGTTTTGCCGGCAGGCCTGTAATTTAATTGCGCCGCTGTCGAATTTGGAGAGGTCCAGCAATTGGTTGATTAAACTTAATAGGCGCCGGGAATTGCGCATCATTAATTTGAGGTCCCGGGCCTGTTGGTTCTGGCCGCAGGTGGAGAGCATTTTTTCCAGGGGACCCATGATCAGGGTCAGGGGGGTACGGAATTCATGGGAGATATTGGCAAAGAAACGGGATTTGACGTTGGCCATTTCCTCGAGTTTTTCGCTTTGCCGTTTGATTTCTTTGGTACGTTCGCAGATGACCTGTTCCAGGTGCTGCTTTTCCCGGACCAATACCCGGGAGCGCCATTTGACGATAAAGAACACCATGAAAAAAGCGGCGGCGGCATATATGCAAAACGCCCACCAGGTTCGGTACCAGGGGGGCAAGAGATTAAATCGAAACACGGCTTCTTCGCTGATATGGCCATAAATATTTTTGGCGCGGACCCGGAAGACATTCAATCCGGGGTCCAGGTTGGTATAGTCTTTCCTGGTCTCGCCGCTCCATTCGGTCCAATCGAAATCATAGCCATCGAGGCGGCATTGATATAGGGTATTTTCTTCAGTTTCAAAAAAGGGGGCGGCAAAGGAAAAACGCAGGCTTCTTCGACTAAAAGGCAGGTCCGATGGTATATCCAGGCTTGCTTCGGGGTAAGTATCGCCCCCGGGAATAGGTGTGCCATTGGCCCATACGCCGCGAATAAAGGTGCGAAAAGTGGGAAAGCGGGGATGGTCTTCTGATCCGGCCCCGGTATCGAACCGTATTAACGCATCGACGCCGGCAAACCATACGGACGAGTCAAGGGGATCGGGATAAATGGAGTCTACATGATTTAAGGGGATGCGCAAGAAATCTTTAGCAGAAATACGATAGGTCCGGTCGGGTTGGGGTATGGCCACCATGTTCCGACCGTAGGAGTGGAACCAGATATTTTTGTTCACGTCTTCGACAATACGAAAGACGCTCTTGCCTTTTTCTCCCCCGGCGAATTCGTCCCCGAAAGTAAGGTCCGGGATAAAACCGGCAATTTTTTCATCCCAACGGAAGATGCCTTTCCCGGTAGCGATTATGACATGACCCGCGGCATAAAAGACATGGGTTTCTACCCTGGGAGGGAACCGGGAGGGGGGAACCCGCCGGACAACGGGAGCGGTTTGATTGTCATTGCCGGGAGTGGAAATTGAAGGGAAGGATATTTTTATCACCCCTTCTCCAGGAGAGGCCAGCCACAGGTCTCCCTGGGGGTCCCGTGGGTCGCGGGCAATGGTACGGATTTCTTCGTTGATCTCTTCGAGGAATTTGCCGGAGCTCCATTGGCGGGTCCGGGAGTTGAAAGATAAAGAGACGAGGCCGCGATTGGTCCCGGCCAGGATGGGGAATCGGTCATTTCCCGTAACATAGAACACATTGGCGGGGATGTTGCTGAGTACGCTGAGTAACTGGGGTGTGTTATTGGTTTCGGTTACCCTGAATACCCCTTTTTCGGTTGCAGCGAGAAGAGAATCGTCGTATGCTAAAAGGGCGCGGCAATAACCGGGTATCCCGGGAACAGGGTTAAATATTCCCTTTTCGTTCATGGAGAATAATCCGCTGACCGTTCCCGCGTATAAGCGGCCGCTTGAACCGAAACGGGCCGCGGAAAGCACCATGCCTTTGAGTCCGTGTCGTTGGTCGTAAATGGAAAAGGGTGAGTGGTATTCGAGTTTTGAGATGCCGTTATTTAAAGCGAACCACAGGTTATTGCCGGAATCTTCACAAATGTGCCATACGGTATTGTCCGGGAGGCCCAGTGAGGTATCGAAGAGCAATTTCAATTGCCCACGGTTATCGATGATAAATACTCCGCCTTTCCGGGTAGCGAAGGCAAAATTACCGTCAGCAAGGCGAAGCCCGTAAGTCAGTTGATTTACGGAAACGGTATCCAGGGCTTCCGTTTTAAAGGGGATGAGGGAATTATTTTTATACAGGAAAAATCCTTTTGTGGCGGTCCCGATAAGAAGGGCGCCAGTCCCGGGAGAAAATTCAACGATGGCATAAATACTTTCAAGGGCAAAGGCTTCGCCGCCGGGAAGCAAGCGAAGGCGTCCATTGAGCATTTCCATCAATCCCCGGTTTTGCTGGCGGACCAATAATTTCCCGCCGCATATAAAGGGGGGTGAAAACGACGTTTCGGCCTGCCATATTTTTATGCCGGTCCGGTCTAATAGGAACAGGAATTGGGTGGTACAGAAATAGATGCCGTGTCCGGTCGAATAGGTCCGCCAAACATATCCGAAATCCCTGTATTTAGCGTCGAGTAAGTGGGTTAAGCTTACATAACGGAGTACTCCGCTGTCGTCCGGGTCCAGGTAACCGATTTCGTTATTGCCGCCGATATAGATAGTACCTTGGCTATCTACTGTTATGGAGCGGGCATTTTTCCCGGGAATGGGAATTTCTTTCCAGGAGACCCCGTCGTATTCTAAGACTGCGCCCTGGTTTGCCGAATAGATGACGCCGCGTTTGTCCTGGATGATGAACCAATTTTGCGGTTGGCAATTATAATATTCCCGGCTGTAATTGCGGGAATATTTGGCCCCATAAGCGATGCCCGGACGGGGGTAGACTGACGTATCCGCACTCCAGGATAGACTAGACCGAAGCAGCAGAAAAAAAATAATTAATATTCTTCTACGGGTTTGGGCCTGGATAAACATGCATGGATTAACCGGGCGTTCCAGGTCCGATAGATACATCATCGCTTTGAGGATCGATGATGATTTTTTTGATAGTCAGGTTCCATCCTGCTTTTGTGGAATCGATTTTCCATGTGCCGCCCTTATAGTATGTTGGAAAGGATTCATCGGGAGTTGGATTAGGATTAGGATCACAATTTGAACCTGCGATAGGAGGAGGATAGATATAATTGCCCGGATTACTCGGGTGAGGCACTTCCAAAGAACATTCTGCCGTGGCCCCGGCAGAGAGTTGATAATCACCGTTTGGAGTATTTTGAGAATCAATCGATATTTCCAGGGCTTCATCTCCGAAATACATGGGAAAGGCAAGAGCCATACCTGCGTCGATTGCGCGTCCAAACCCATCCATAAGATTCCCTTGTTTGTCTTTGAGGGGAGTAGCCGTGAAAGTTCCATCATCACCAAAATAGCAATAGTGATGGCGGAAAGTAACATTTAATTTAACATTCGTTGATGGAGCAAAAAAATTCCAAACACTTACTACGAACGGATAAATTCCCGTTAATTGCATAAGAACCTCCTTTTTATTATTTATTTTTTTTAAATAAATTTTTTCGGTCATATAATAAAAAATCGAGGGCGGTTCGCAAAACCGCATTATTCCTCCGACTCGCCTGTTTTTGCCCTGGCAACTCAGTGTTCTTCCATTTAAACATCATCGATTTCACCGTAAGGATATATTTACCAAACTTCTAGACAAAAAGTCAACTATTCCTGGGGAAAAAATAAAGTCTATTTACCTTGTGCCTTGTGCCAACAAATACGCGGTGAAAGAACCGGTAAGTGCACCTATGCCGCGTTTACCTAAAATAAATTCGCCGGCGTCGATAAAATCGTGATCCTGGTTATAGTCGATCCGGATTCGCCTGTGTTCCAACCAGGCGGCGCCGCGGTAACCGGGGACATAGACCTGGCTGCCCCCTAAATGCCTATTATGCAATCATTGGATTTAAAAACATCTCAACCACGTTCCAAAATGAGTTCCATCCGGGACAGGCCAGAATGTCACTAAGTTAAGGCTATATTCTGGATTTATGAGGCTTTTCAGGCCAATGGATAATTGACACACTAACGTGGGGTCGGAATATTGTCCCATTCGGAGGCTATCCGAGAAGTCATGGATGTCTTGATATTAAAATTGTAGATCGTCGCGAACTGGCATTGCCTGTTCCCAAATTGGCATTGAAGGAACAGGCGATGCCAGTTCCCTACCAAATTGCGCCCTGCGTAATACCTTTTGGATAACCTCTTGCCAATGTCATCGGGTTCATTT
>Ga0315278_10000428_pt1 | contig 36950 bp, 44 predicted proteins | sample YL17G06_0_MG_FD_203880 | JGI IMG/M metagenome (GOLD analysis project Ga0315278, IMG submission 203880) | Sediment microbial communities from Yellowstone Lake, YNP, Wyoming, USA - YL17G06_0 | ecosystem: Environmental > Aquatic > Freshwater > Lake > Sediment | place: USA: Wyoming | collected... | reverse complement strand
GAGCTTGGCGATGGCTGCGGGATCCTTGGCGAATTTGTCCATGGGTCATGCCTCGTGCCGTAAAGGCTATCGAATGATCAGACCGGCGGAGTGGCGCGGATATTGCAACATGGTGTCGACCTGGGATTTTGCAACTGCAAGAACGGGTTAGCCCGCGCTATCATTCCGCATGTTCCTGTCCCGCAAGAGAAACGCAAGGAGTTCCCATGCCCAAGCTTGTCCTGAGCTACTTTGACTTCGATGGCGGCCGCGGCGAGGTCGCGCGCCTGGTGATGCACCTTGGCGGCATCGCGTTCGAGGACAAGCGCATTGCGGGCAAGGACTGGCCCGCGCTACGCGACAGTATGCCGTTCCAGTCGATGCCGGTGCTGGAAGTGGACGGCAAGGTACTCACACAGTCCAACACCATCAACCGTTACCTCGGCAAGCTTGCCGGCCTGTACCCGAAGGACGACTGGCAGGCGGCGCTGGTCGACGAGGTGACGGACGCGGTCGAGGACGTCTCCACCAAGATCAGCAACACCATGGCGCTCGAAGGCGAGGCCAAGAAAAAGGCGCGCGAGGCGCTGGCGGCGGGTCCCATCCCGCGTTTCCTGCAGCAGATCGAGGCCCGGCTCAAGGCGGGCGGCGGTGAGTGGTTCGTCGAAAAGCGCCTGACCGTCGCCGACCTCAAGTGCTTCCAGTGGATTCGCTGGCTCAAGTCCGGAGCGCTGGATCATGTCCCCGCCGACATCGTGGAGCAGCACGCGCCGCTCCTGGCAAAGCACCTGGAGCGGGTCAAGAACCACCCGAAGATCGTGGCGTACTACGCAGCGCGCGGGAAGTAGACCCACAGAGCTCAAACACTGCCGTTGACTTTCCGGCCTGATCTTGCTGAATGACATCCCGTATGGCAATATGTAGTACATTTCGCAATACGAACGGTGATGCATGGCGGCCTTCAGCCTGCGGCTCCCCGAGGATCTTGAATCGCGGCTCGACGAGGAGGCGCGGCGCGAGGGCGTAGCGCGGTCGGAGATCGCGCGCACCGCAATCTCCGAGTTTCTCGCACAAAAGGAGCGGCAGCGAACCATCGCTGCCTTCGTCGCGGAGGCACGCGCCGCCTACGCTGATCCGAAGATTCGGAGCAATGCCCTCGCCCTGGCAGAGGAAGCCTTGCCGCTGGACAACGAGGGACTACGCATCGCGGAAAGCCACGTGCGGCACGGCGGGGGCGCCGCTCCCAGGCAGCGCAGGAAGAAGCGTTGATGAGGCGCGGCGAGATCTGGACCGCTAACCTCAACCCTTCCCGCGGCGCCGAGATCGGCAAGATCCGGCCCGTCCTGATCATTCAGGCCGACGAGCTGATCGAAGCGGTGACGCCGATGGTCGTCGTGCTGCCGCTCACGACGCACGTGTACCCGGAGTTCAAGCTGTGGCGGGTCACCGTGCCAGCACGGGACCGTCTCCGGGAGGCTTGCCAGATCGTGGTCGATCAGCCGCGCGCGCTCGACCGCACTCGCCTGGGCGAAGGACCGCTCACGGTTCTGACGCCTGCCGAGCTCGCCGCGGTCGAGCGCAGCTTGCGCGTCGTGCTCGGCATGTACTGATCCACCGACGGATAATGGCGCGTCCGGTCGCAGGAGTACTATCGGCGGTCATGCACGCGTACGATTTCATCCTGATACTGCTGTCGTTCGTATATGCCGCAGCGGTCGTCCACCTGCTCTCGACGGCGGGCGAAATCATCATCGCGTCGAAGCGGATCACGCTCTCCTGGTTCAACGCCGGCTGGATGCTGGCGGCATTGCTCTTCACCTGTGCGTGGTGGATCGGCCTGTGGGATCTGCACACGTTGAAGATCTGGGATATCGGGTCGATTGCGTTCTATTTCTCGATGGCGGCTGGCATCTATCTGCAAGCGCGCCTCGTCTCGCCGCGTATCCCGGAAAAAGGCGAAATCAACCTCCAGGAGTTTCATCGCGAGGAAGGCCGGAAATACCTCATCGCCTACACGATTCTTGGCGTGGTCACGGTAATCACCAATGCCATGCTGGGCGGGACCTCCGACGCCTCACAATGGCCGGCGCAGAATCTTGTGATCGTTCCGATGACCTTGGCGACCGGCGTGGCCGCGATCTTCATCAAACAGCCATGGGTCCAGGGCCTGGCGCTCGCGATTCAGATTGGGGGCTGGATCTGGTATTTTGCCGCGCTGCAGACGGCGCTGGCGGGATGAGATCTGGCGCACGCGCCCTGTCAACGCCCGTTAGCCGCCCTTTCTGAGCTTCCTGAGTTTCTCGATTGCCCGCAACTGGGCAGCGGCGCGCGCCAATTCCGCCTGCGCCTCGGCGATTTCCATCGCCCCGACGCGATCGCGCAGCGCTTCTTCCGCCCGCTGCTTCGCAGCGAGTGCCGCGGCTTCGTCCAGGTCCTTCGCGCGCGCCGCGGTATCGGCCAGCACCGTGATCTTGTGCGGCTGAACCTCGAGCGCGCCGCCGCCGACCCAGAACAGCAGCTCTTCCCCGCTCTCCGTCTGAACCCGCACTTCGCCGGGCTTCAGCGTCGTGAGGAGTGGCGCATGCCGCGGCGCGATGCCGATCTCGCCACCCGAGGCGGGCGCGAATACCATCGTGGCGGGACCCGAGTAGAGTTCGCCTTCGGCGCTGACAATGTCGATATGAATCGTATTCGCCATGGCGCTGCTCAGGAAAGTGTCTTCGCCTTCTCGACCGCTTCCTCGATGCCGCCAACCATATAGAAGGCCTGCTCCGGCAGGTTGTCGTATTCGCCGGCGATGATCGCCTTGAAGCCGCGAATCGTGTCCTTGAGCGCGACGAACTTGCCGGGGCTGCCGGTGAACACTTCGGCGACGTGGAAGGGCTGCGACAGGAAGCGCTGGATCTTGCGCGCGCGGGTGACGGACAGCTTGTCTTCCTCCGACAGCTCGTCCATGCCGAGGATCGCGATGATGTCCTGCAGTTCCTTGTAGCGCTGCAGGATCGCCTGCACGCCGCGCGCGGTGTCGTAGTGCTCCTCGCCGATGACGAGCGGATCAAGCTGGCGGCTCGTGGAGTCGAGCGGATCCACCGCGGGGTAGATGCCGAGTGATGCAATCTGGCGGCTCAACACCACGGTCGCATCCAGGTGCGCGAAGGTCGTTGCGGGTGACGGATCGGTCAGGTCGTCCGCCGGCACGTAGATCGCCTGCACGGAGGTGATGGAGCCTGTCTTCGTCGAGGTGATGCGCTCCTGGAGCACGCCCATCTCTTCCGCGAGTGTCGGCTGATAGCCGACCGCCGATGGCATGCGGCCGAGAAGTGCCGAGACCTCGGTGCCGGCCAGCGTGTAGCGGTAGATGTTGTCGATGAAGAGCAGCACGTCGCGACCCTTGCCACCCGCCTGCTTCTCGTCGCGGAAGTACTCGGCCATCGTCAGGCCGGTCAGGCCGACGCGCAGGCGGCAGCCCGGCGGCTCGTTCATCTGGCCATAGACCATCGCGACCTTCGAGTTGGTCAGGTCCTTCTTGTCGATGACGCCCGATTCCATCATCTCGTGATAGAAGTCGTTGCCCTCGCGGGTGCGCTCGCCGACGCCGGCGAACACCGAAAGGCCCGAGTGCGCCTTCGCGATGTTGTTGATCAATTCCAGCATGTTGACGGTCTTGCCGACGCCGGCGCCGCCAAACAGGCCGATCTTGCCGCCCTTCGCGAATGGCACCAGCAGATCGATGACCTTGATGCCGGTTTCCAGCAGGTCCTGGCCGCCGGTTTGCTCATCATAAGAAGGCGCCGGGCGGTGAATCGGCAGGAACTTGTCGGTCTTGATCGGGCCGCCCTCGTCCTGCGGCTTGCCGAGCACGTCCATGATGCGGCCGAGCGTGCCGGCACCGACGGGCACCGTAATCGGCGCGCCGGTCGCCTTCACGCCGAGCCCGCGCTTCAGGCCCTCCGAGGCGCCCATCGCGATCGTGCGCACGATGCCGTCGCCCAATTGCTGCTGCACCTCGAGCGTCAGGTCGTGGTCCACGAGCTTGAGCGCCTCGTAGACCGCGGGGATGCCTTCGCGCGGGAATTCCACGTCGATCACCGAGCCGATGATCTGCACGATCTTGCCATTCATCATCATTGCGTCCTCAGTCTTAAACCGCTGCCGCGCCGCCGACGATCTCCGAGATTTCCTTGGTGATCGCGGCCTGGCGGGCCTTGTTGTAGATGAGCTGGAGCTCGTCGATGATCGTTCCAGCGTTGTCGGTCGCGCTCTTCATCGCGACCATGCGCGCCGCCATCTCGCAGGCCAGGTTCTCGACCGCCGCGCGGTAAACCTGCGATTCGATGTAGCGCATCATGTAACTGCTGATCAGCGCATCCGGCTCGGGTTCGTAGATGTAGTCCCAGCGCTCCTGTAAATCGGAAGCGTCTACGGTCTCGGCAGGCAGCATCTGCCGCAACTCGGGCCTCTGCGTCATCGTGTTGACGAAGCGGTTGCTGGCCACGAACAGCCGGTCGATCTTGCTCTCCTCGTACAGGTCGAGCATGGCCTTGACGGTACCGAGCAGGTCCGCAATACGCGGCTTGTCCCCGAGATGCGTGATCGAAGCGACCACGGGCAGCTTCAGGCGACGGAAAAACTGCATCGCCTTGCTGCCGATCAGGCAGACATGCAGATCCACGCCCTTGCCCTGCCACTCGCGCGCCGCGATAAGCACCTGCTTGAACACGTTGACGTTCAGCGAGCCGCAAAGGCCGCGGTCGGAGCTGACGATGATGATGCCGACAGACTTTATCTCACGCTCGACCAGGTACGGGTTCCGATGATTCGGGTTCGCCAACCGCAGGTGGCCGATGACGCTCCTGATCTTGTCCGCATAGGGGCGCGCCGCCTTCATACGCTCCTGGGCGCGGCGCATCTTGCTCGCAGCGACCATTTCCATGGCCTTGGTGATCTTCTGCGTGCTCTTGATGCTCGCGATCTTGACCCGGATTTCCTTCGTGCCAGCCATCGGGGTCTACCAGGCTCCCGTCGCAGCGAATTCGTCGCAGATCTTCTTGTAGCCGGCCTCGACTTCCTTGCTGAGCTCCGGCTTGTCGTTCACCTGCTTCAGGAATGCGGCATGGCTCGTCTTCGCAAAGGCCTGCAGGGCTTCCTCAAAGGCAACGATCTTCTTGCGGTCCACCTTGTCCATGTAGCCGGAGTTGACCGCATAGATCGAGAGCGCCATTTCGGCGACCGACATCGGCGCGTACTGCTTCTGCTTCATCAGTTCGGTCACGCGCTGGCCGCGCTCGAGCTGCCTGCGGGTCGCCTCGTCGAGATCCGAGGCGAACTGCGAGAAGGCCGCCAGTTCGCGGTACTGCGCGAGCGAGAGCCGGATGCCGCCACCCAGCTTCTTGATCACGCCGGTCTGCGCCGCGCCGCCGACGCGCGACACCGAGATGCCGGCGTTCATCGCGGGCCGGATACCGGAGTTGAAGAGATCCGTCTCGAGGAAGATCTGGCCGTCGGTGATCGAGATCACGTTGGTCGGAACGAACGCGGTGACGTCGCCGGCCTGGGTCTCGATGATCGGCAGCCCCGTCAGCGAGCCGGTCTTGCCCATGATCTTGCCATTGCTGATCTTCTCGACGTATTCCGCAGAGACGCGCGCCGATCGCTCCAGCAGGCGCGAATGCAGGTAGAACACGTCGCCCGGATAGGCCTCGCGACCCGGCGGACGGCGCAGCAGCAATGAAATCTGCCGATAAGCCCAGGCCTGCTTGGTCAGGTCGTCATAGACGATCAACGCGTCCTCGCCCTGATCCATGAAATATTCACCCATCGCGCAGCCCGAATAGGGCGCGATGTACTGCATCGAGGCGGGTGTGGAAGCAGAGGCCGAAACGACGATCGTGTGCGCCATCGCGCCGTGCTCTTCGAGCTTGCGCACGACATTTGCGATCGAGCTCTGCTTCTGGCCGATCGCGACGTAGACGCACTTGATGCCCGTCCCCTTCTGATTGATGATCGTGTCGATCGCAAGCGCGGTCTTGCCGGTCTGGCGATCGCCGATGATCAGCTCGCGCTGGCCGCGGCCGATCGGCACCATCGAGTCGATGGCCTTCAGGCCGGTCTGCACCGGCTGGCCGACGCTCTTGCGCCAGATCACGCCCGGTGCGACGCGCTCGATCGGCGAACGCCTGCTTGCCTTGATCGGCCCCTTGCCGTCGAGCGGATTGCCGAGCGAGTCCACCACGCGACCGAGTAATTCCGGACCGACCGGCACTTCGAGGATGCGGCCGGTGGTCTTGACCGTCGCGCCCTCACCGATGTGGCGGTATTCGCCGAGCACCACGGCGCCCACTGAATCCTGCTCGAGGTTCAGCGCGAGCCCGAAGGTGTTGTCCGGGAACTCGAGCATCTCGCCGTAGGCAACGTCGGCGAGACCGTGCACCCGGCAGATGCCATCGGTGACGCTCACCACCGTACCGACGTTCCTGGCCTCGGTGGCCGCGTCGAAATTCTTGATGCGAGCCTGGATCAGGTCGCTGATTTCAGAAGCCTTGATGGACATGTCTCTTTCCTTGCCTAATTCGTCAGCGCCGAAGCGAGCCGCGCCAGGCGGCCCTTCAGCGATCCGTCGATGACGAGATCGCCCGCGCGCACGATCGCGCCGCCGATCAGCGATTCATCGATCCGGGTGTGCATTCGTACTTCGCGCCCGAGCCGGCGCTTCAGTGCATTGGTCAGCCGCTCGCGTTGGGGTGCTGCGATCTCGCGCGCCGCGACGATCTCGACGTCGATCACATTCTCGACCTCGGCGCGCAGGGTCTCGAACTGCGCCGCGATTTCCGGCAGCAATGCCAGCCGGCGGTTCTGTGCCATCGCGCGCAGGAAATTGCGCCCCTCCGCGCCACCGGCTTCGCCCGCGATACCGGTCAGCAGCTCCACGAGTTCGTCGCCGGTGACATGAGGATTGCCGATCAGCCGTGCGACACGCGCATCCGATGCGACCGCGGCCGCCGTGTCGAGAAGCTTTGACCATCCCGGCAGGTCTGTGCGCTCGCGCGCATGCGCAAATGCTGCGCGCGCATAAGGTCTCGCGATGGTGGCGCGATCAGCCATGCTTCGGTGCCTGCTTGTCGAGTTCGGCGGCCAGCTCATCCAGGAGCGCCGCATGCGTCTTCGCATCGACCTCGCGGCCCAGCAGTTTCGCTGCACCGCTGACTGCAAGAGCCGCCACTTCGCGACGCAAACCGTCCCGGGCACGTGTCTGCTCGTTTGTAACCTCCGCGTGACCCGCCGCGACGATGCGCTGGCCCTCCGCGGCTGCCGCTTGCTTGGCCTCGCCGACCAGATCGCTCGAGCGCTTGTGTGCGATGTCCACGACCTGCACGGCCTTCTGCCTGGCCTCCAGCATGATCGCGTCGGCACCGTGACGAGCGTCGGCCAGATCACGCTGGCCCTTCTCGCCTGCGGCGATGCCGTCGGCGATTTCCTGGCGGCGCTTCTCGATCGCGTTCATCACCGGCGGCCAGATGTAACGCATGGTCAGCCAGACGAAGACGATCATGCCGATCGTCTGCCCGAGCAGTGTCAGGTTGATGTCCATCGAACCTTCTCCCCGGCGATCAGCCGCCGAGCGCAGCCTTCAACTGCCCGACGAACGGGTTGGCGAACGTGAAGAAAAGCGCGATACCCACGCCAATCATCGCGACCGCGTCGAGCAACGCGACCACGATGAACATCTTCACCTGCAGCATCGGCGCCAGTTCCGGCTGCCGCGCAGCACCTTCGAGGAACCGCCCGCCCAGAAGGCCCATGCCGATGCCGACGCCCAGCGCGCCGAAGCCGATCAGGATCGCCACAGCGATCGCGGTCATACCAATCACAGTTTCCATCTCTAGTCTCCTGGTCGAAAGTCGGTCAATGAGTCTCGTGCGCCATGCTGAGGTACACGATCGTCAACATCATGAAAATGAAGGCCTGCAGCGTGATTATCAAGACGTGGAATATCGCCCACGCCAGCTGCAATGGCACCTGGTACAGGCCCATCAGCGCCAGCAACAGGAAAATCAGTTCGCCCGCGTACATGTTTCCGAACAATCGCAGCGACAGCGAAATCGGCTTGGCGATCAACGATACGCCTTCGAGAATCAGGTTGAACGGGATCGCCGCCCAGTGGTTGAAAGGCGTCAGCGTCAGTTCCTTCGTGAACCCGCCGATGCCCTTGATCTTGATGCTGTAGAAAATCGTCAGGATGAACACCGAGATCGACATCGCGAAGGTGACATTGACGTCCGTGGTCGGCACGACCCGCAGGTGTGGAATGCCCGCCTGCGCCGCCGCCAGGGGCAGCCAGTCCACGGGAATCAGGTCCATCAGGTTCATCAGGAAAACCCAGCAGAAGAGCGTCAGTGCCAGCGGCGCGATCACATCGCTCTTGCCGTGGAAGGTCTCGCGCACGCTCTGGTCCACGAATCCGACGACGATCTCGACGAGGGTCTGAAGCTTGCCGGGCACGCCGCTGGTCGCGCGTTTCGCGACGCGGCCGAACAACGTCAGGAACACGAGGCCGAGCAGGACCGCGAAGAACATCGAATCGACGTTCAACGCGAAAAAATTACCGCTGCACTGGTTCCAGACCCACTCGCCGTCAGCGCGGCAGACGGTCAGGTTCTGGAGGTGATGGACGATGTATTCGCCAGCCGTGTGTCCCGCTTCCGCCATGATCCCCTATCGTCCCTTGTCGAACAGAGCTGCGACCGGCAAGGCCACCAGCGCCGCGATGTACCCGGCAAACAGGAATTCCGGGTGCAGCGGCCTCAAGGTCACGAACACCGCGGCGAACATCACCGCTGCGATCGCCAACTTGCCGGCCTCACCGATCCAGCCAGCCCTCAGCAAGCTCTGCGCGCTGCTTGCTGCCCGCGGCGACATCAATCTCGCCGCCAGAAATGCGTTCGGCACGACGCCGATCAATCCACCTAACAGGGTGGGGACTGCCCTTTCGCTTCCAAGCCAGATCCACACGATTGCCGCGAGGACCAGGCCGGTCATTAACTGCGCAAGCAGGATGTTGCGAACGGTCCTCATTCCCCGGTCCCGGCAACAAAAACGCCACGTGGCCCACCAGTGCGGTCCGTGGCGTCTTCACGCATCGCTCGCCGCCGCTCGTGCGGCGAAAAGCCGCGGCATTATAGTGGGCGCCTCCCCGGGACACAACAAAATGGCAGCTCCAACGGGACGCAAAAACCGCCGTATTTTCCGGCTGTTAGCGGATGTGGGCGAGGATCCCGTCCAGCTCGTCGAGGCTATGGTAAGTGATGACCAGCCGGCCCTTGCCCTTGGCCCCGTGATGCAACTCAACCTTCGCGCCGAGCTTGTCGGCGAGGTCACCTTCGAGCCTCCTGATGTCCGGATCCCGTTCCATGCCGGAGTGCCCCGAGCGTTCCGAATCGCCAGCCGCGAGCCTTGCGAGCAGCCGCCGGACCAGCGCCTCGGTGTCGCGAACGGAAAGGCCTTTTTTTGCGACCAGCGCCGCGACCTCAGCCAGCTGCCGTCGATTGGTCAGGCCGAGCAGTGCGCGCGCATGGCCCATCTCGATCTGGCGCTGCTCGACCAGGGTCTTGACCTCGTCGGGTAATTCCAGCAATCGCAGCAGATTGGAGACCGCGACGCGCGAGCGGCCCACGGCTTCGGCCGCCTGCTGGTGGGTCAGCTCGAATTCCGTGATCAGGCGCGACAGCGCGACCGCTTCCTCGAGTGGATTGAGGTTTTCACGCTGGATGTTCTCGATCAGCGCCATCGCGACCGCGGTTTCGTCGTCCACGCGGCGGACGACCGCCGGCACGTCGGCGAGCCCCGCCATTTGGGCCGCGCGCCAGCGCCGCTCGCCGGCGATGATTTCGTAGCGCTGTGGGCTGCTTGCAGAAGGAGCCCCAACTGGACGCACGACGATCGGCTGGACGATGCCTTGTGCGCGGATCGAATCCGCGAGTTCGGCGAGCGATTCCTCGCGCATGTCCTGCCGCGGCTGGTAGCGCCCCTTTTCCAGCAGGTCCACGGGCACGTGTGTCAGCTGGTCCCGCGCCTGGGGGATCATGTCTGCCACCGGGCGCGGCGTGCCCTGCCCGAGCAATGCCTCGAGCCCGCGTCCCAACCCTCTCTTCTTGTCGGTCATCGCCGCGAGTCTAGCTGAAAAGGGGACGCTACCCTTTTCCGTACCGAAACGAAAAAGGGTAGCGTCCCCTTTTTACTTTTTATCCGGGAATGATCATTCGGGCGATGCAGCCGCTCCGGTCGGTGCGATTTTGCAGTGACAGCGAGCCGCCATGGGCCTCGGCGACCTGCCGGGCCAATACGAGCCCGATGCCGCTGCCGCCGGGCTTGGTCGTGAAAAACGGCACGAACAGGTTGTCGGGATTCGCGACACCGGGGCCGCAATCCTCGACTTCGAAGACGACCCCATCCTTGCCCTGGAATACCCGCAATTCCACCGGTTCCGCAGCGCCTAGCGTCGCCTCGATGGCATTGCGCACCAGATTGATCAGGGCCTGCTGCAGCTGGTCCGCATCGCCCCGCACATTCAGGCCATCAGGCGCCGTGACGCGCACGCGACCAGCCTGTAGCGCGGCAACCTGCCGCAGCAAGTCCGGCGCATTGCAGTCGGCAAGGGTCGGCTCCGGCAGCCGGGCAAGCTCGCTGTAGCGGGAAAGAAACCGGCGCAGCCCCTCCGCACGATCGGCCATCACGGCCAGCGATTCCGAAAGTTCCTTGCGTTCATCCGCCTCGAGTGGGCCGGCGGCAAGGGCATCCCGGCTCGTCTCGATGACGGACTTGATCGGTGCGAGCGAATTATTGAGCTCGTGCCAGATCACGCGGATCAATTTGCGCCAGGCGCGCCTTTCCTCGTCGCGCAAGGCCTGGCTCAGGTCCGTGACGACCAGCAGCCGGAACTGGCGGCCGCCATCGCGGAAAGTTTCGCGCATCACCTGCCAGCGGCCGCTGCGCGCGGGAAATGCAAAGGATTCGCTCGCGACGGCCGGGCCTTCCACGAGATCCGCGACACCGATTTCGGCGGCGGACAATCCAACCAGCGTCTCAGGGCGACGCCGCAAGAGCTCGCCGGCCGCGCGGTTTGCCAGCCGGATGATGCCCTCGCCGTCGAAGGCGAGCACGACCACGTCGATCTCGGCCAGCACCTTGTGCAATAAGGCCGACGCTTCGAGCGCCTCAAAGCGCTGCGATCGAAGTGTTGCACCGAGTCGGTTGGACTCCAGCACCACGTCGCCCAGTGCATCGCCTTTCCGCGCATATCTGCCACGCACGGCGTAATCACCGCCGCGCAGCGCCTCGAGCAGATTCGCAATCGAGCGCAGCGGCTCGATGGTCGCGCGATAGACAGCGATCGCAAAGCCCAGCCAGATCCCCAGCAGTACCACGACGATCAGCCGATATACGGAATCGACAATGTCGGCGTTTCGCAGCAGCACCAGCGCAAGAAGGGTTGCTGGCAATCCGCCGCCGAGCGCCAGCACCACAATGCGGGTCTGGAATGACAGGCGCAAGCCGCCGGTGACCGGCCGGGTCTTCAGGGGTTTTCTCTGTGTTTCGGGTTGCTGCGTCACGGTTGACCTAGAGCTCGTCAGGCTTGAGACCCAACTTGTCGAGACGCCGATACATCGCGCTGCGCGACAGCCCGAGCGCCTCGGCGGCCGCCGGCACACTGCCGCCATTGCGCTTGATCGCAGAGCGGATCAGCGCACGTTCCGCGTCTTCGAGGCTCATCTCTTCGAGTGAAGGCGGCCCGGCACGAGCCGCAGACAAGCGCAGATCTGCGACGCCGACCTGCGGGCCTGCAGTCAGCAGCAGGCTCCGCTCGACCACGCTGTTGAGCTCGCGAACATTGCCCGGCCAGCCGTATTGCATCAGCGCGGTCAATGCCGCCGGCTCAAACCCGCGGATGTCGCGGCTGTACTGCGCCGCCTTCTTTTCGAGCGCGGTGGTCGCGAGCTCGGCGATCTCCTCGCGCCGCTCGCGCAGCGGCGGCAACCGGATCTCGACGGTATTGATGCGGAACAGCAGGTCCTCGCGAAAACGGCCGTCGGCGATCATCGCCGGCAGGTTGGCGTTGGTCGCCGAGATGATTCGCACATCGGCGCGCTGGGTGCGCGAGGAACCGACGCGTTCGTACTCCCCGGTCTCGAGCGCCCGCAGCAGCCGTGCCTGCTGCGCAGGCGGCACATTACCGATCTCATCGAGGAACAGCGTGCCGCCGTCGGCCAGCTCGAATCGGCCCGCGCGGTCGGCTTTCGCGTCGGTGAACGCCCCACGCACATGGCCGAACATTTCGCTCTCGAACACCGATTCCGGCAGGCCGCCGATGTTGACCGAGATGAAGGACTTCTCGGCGCGATCCGACCAGTCGTGCATCAGGCGCGCGAGCAGGCTCTTGCCCGTGCCCGGCTCGCCCGTGATCAGGACGCTCGCATCCGAGGGTGCCACCTGCCGCGCCAGGCGCACGACATCCTGCATGGCCGCCGAGGTCGCAACGAGTTTCGCGCCGTCGCTCGCGCGCAGGATCGCGTTCTCATCGGCGAGGCGCCGGCCCTGGCGACGCGCCTGGGCGAGCGCGACCTGGTTGCGCAGCACGCTCATCAGGCGCTGGTTGTCCCAGGGCTTCTCGATGAAGTCATTGGCTCCATGGCGCATCGCCTGCACCGCGACATCGACGGTCGCCCAGGCGGTCATGACCACGACCGGCATTTCAGGATCGCGCCGGCGTAATTGATCGACGAGATCGAGGCCCTCCTTTCCGGAAGTCGTGTCGCGGGTGTAATTGAGGTCCATGAGCGCGACGTCGATCCGCTCGCGGGAAACGACGTCGAGGACGCCCGCGGGCGAGGTCGCGGTCGCGACCTCGAATCCCTCGCGCTTCAGCAGCAGCCGGAGCGCAGCGAGTATGTCCGCCTGGTCGTCAGCGATGAGGATGCGCGCCTGCATGAGCCGCGATCCTGCACGGCCCTTACTCGTAGCGCAATGCCGCCGCCGGATCGATCCGCAGGGCGCGCCGGGTCGGCGTCAGCGTCGCGGCCACGGCCACCACCAGCATCAGCACGAGCACCAGGCTGTATATCACCGGATCGTAGGGGCTTTCGTCGAGCAGAACGCTGCCAAGCGCGCGGCCGATGAATGGCAGGAGCGCCATGCCGAGCACGATGCCGATCAGGACCTGGCTGCCGCTTGCGCGCATGACGAGGCGCAGAATGCGCCGGTCATCCGCGCCGAGGGCCCGGCGCACGCCAATCTCGCGCGTCCGCTGCCCGACATGGAAAGCGAGCACACCAAAGAGCCCGGCGGCAGCGAGTGCGAGCGCGACGCCTGCGAACACCGCAAATATCGTGCCGATTATGCGGAACCCCGCGGTCTGCACGACCATCGCCTCATCAAGCGTGCGCACCCAGTAAAGCGCCAGGTCGGGATCAGTCTGCGCGAGCGCCGTACGCACGCCCTGGATCAGGCCGCGCGGATCACCCTCGCCACGGACCGCAATACTCATGAAACGCTGTGGGCCCTGCCCGATCGACACATAGATCGTCGGCTTCACCTTGCCATCGTCGTCATGCACGACATCCGGCACGACGCCGACGACTGTGCGCCACTTGGAATCCGGATCGAGTTCAAAGCGCACCCGCGCACCGAGCGCCGACTCCCCAGGCCAGATCTGCTGCGCCATGGTCTCGTTGATGACGATGCTTTGCAGCGTGTCGGCGCGATCCCGGCTGTCCAGCAACCGGCCTTGCTTCGCCGCGAGGCGGAAAGTTTCGAAGAACGAAGGACTCGCAACGACGCCCTGCACATCCGGCCGCGTGCTGGCATCGCCGTAGTCCCGGCCTTCCACCGAGGCCGGGCCGCTGTTGGTCCCGTGTCCGGGCAGCGACACCGTGACCGCCGCGGCATCGATTCCAGGCTGCGCCTGGATACGCTGCAACAGCTCTTCCCAGAAGCGAACCTGGTCCTCGTCCTTTGTGTAGGTTCCCGCGGTGAGACCGACGCGCGCGGTCATGATGTCTTCGGTCTTGACGCCGACATCGCCGCTCGTAACCGTCAACACACTCTTCGTCATCAGCGCGGCACCCCCCAGCAGCGCGCAAGCCAATGCAACCTCGAATACAACCAGCCCCCACGCGATCCTGCCGATGGCAAGGCCGGTGCCGGTTCGCCCGCCGTCGCGCAAGAGCGCATCCAGCGACGGCCGCGAGGCGCGCAACGCGGCCGGCAGCCCGGCGATCAGTGTGGAGACGAGTGCTGCCGCGACGGCGACGGCCGCCACGCGCAGGTCGATGTCGAAGGCCCACCAGGTCGGGCTGTCTTCCATCATTCGCGTGACTGCCAGACGCATGCCGTCGAGCGCAATGGAACCAAGCAGGAGGCCCAGCAGCGTTGCGATGGCACTGATGACGAGCCCTTCCGCAAGCATGTGCGCGATCAGACGGGACCGCGAAGCGCCCAGCGCCGAGCGGACAGTCGTCTCACGCACACGGTAGGCCGAACGCGCCAGCAGCAGGTTCGAGACGTTGGCGCAGGCGATCAGGAGCACAAAACAAACCGCCGCGAGCAGGGTCCAGAGCAACTGGACTCCGTTACTGCCCATTTGTGCGGCCGCCATCGGCACCAGGTCGAAATACCGGTCCCAGCTTCGTGTCTTGTCCTCCGCCTTTATCCGCGCGGCCACCGGTGCCAGTTCCTGTTGGGCCAAATCGAGATTGCCGCCAGTACGAAGCCGCCCGAAGACCTCGACGCCACTTGCGTCCAGGCGCGTCTTGCGAGTCGGGTCTTCCTGGTTCGCCAGCCACAGCGAGGAGCTGGCCGGGAACGTGAACCCCTTCGGCATCACGCCGATCACCTCCGCCGAGCGGCCATTCACGTGAATCACCCGGCCGATGATGGCGGCATCAGCGCCGAACCGTTCGTGCCACAGTTCGTTTCCCAGCACGACGACGGGTGCCGCGCTCTCGATCACGTCACGCGGCTCGATCACACGGCCGAGTTCCGGCTTGACACCGGCGACGTCAAAAATCGTGCCGCCCGAAAAGCCGCCTTCGTAACGTTCCGCCTGTCCGTCACCCGTGACATAAGCGGTGCCAACATAAATCGATCCAAGCGCCTCAAACTGGGTTTGCGCGTCACGCACCAGCTCGTAGTCCTGCGGTGGCATGGAGTCGTTGTAGTCGTCTTCGTGCATCGCGAGTGTCGCGATCCGGTAGATGCGATCCGAGTTCGGGTATGGCGCCGGCTTCAGCATCAGCGTGTCCGCCGCGCCGTACATGAATATCACTGCGCCGAGGCCGAGGCCCAGCACGCCGACGGCGAGCGCCGTGAATCCGGGCGCGCGCGCCAGGCCGTAAAGTGCCGCTTTCAGCTCTTCGAAGAATCCGCGCATGAGTTTCCCCTCAGACCTTGGCCGCGCGGCGCGACGACAGGTCGATCAGCGTGTTTTCGTCCACCACGCGGCCGTCGAACAGCTGGATCTTGCGGTCGGCGTAGTCCGCATAACGCGGATCGTGCGTGACCATGCAGATGGTCGAACCTTCGCGATGCAATTCGCGCAGCAGGTTCATGACCGCCTCGCCGTTTCGCGAATCCAGATTGCCGGTCGGTTCGTCTGCCAGCAGGATCGAAGGCCGGCCCGCGAGCGCGCGGGCAACCGCCACGCGCTGCTGCTGGCCGCCCGACAGTTGCGCCGGGTGATGATTCACACGATGCGACATGCCGACGCGCTCGAGCGCCGCGAGTGCCGCCTTGTGACGCTCGGCGGCATCCATGTTGCCGCGATAGGTCAGCGGCAATTCCACGTTCTGCAGGACCGTGAGGTCCCCGATCAGGTTGAAGGCCTGGAAAATGAAGCCGATGCGTTCATTGCGCACACGCGCCCGAGCGGCGGGGGTCAGCGCCGTGACATCCTGGCCGCCCAGCAGGTAACGTCCCTCCGTCGGCGTATCCAGCAGGCCGAGCAGCGCCAGCAGCGTTGACTTGCCGCAACCGGAAGGGCCGGAAATCGACAGGAATTCACCCTTGCCAACGTCGAGGTGCACGCCGTCGAGCGCATGTGTTTCAAGATCGTCGGTGTAGAAGACCTTGGTCACGGACTCGAGGGAAATCATGGTTTGTTCCTGCATGTTGTCAGTACTCCGTTGATTCAATCGATGACCAGGCGGTCCTTGCCGGACCACTGCGTCGTATCCGCAAGTACCACGATTTCGCCGGGATCGAGCCCCTCAAGAACGACAATCTGGTTCACGGACGCTTTTCCGAATTTCACCGGCACGCGCTCGGCGACACTGCTGCCGGCCCGCACACGAAATACCGTGGTTGCGGCGCCGGATTGCGCGCCGACCGGCCGCCCGACGAAGCGCACGCCGGTCAGGGTCTCGATCGCAATCGTGCCGTCCACGGAGAGATCCGCGCGTGCCTGCGAAGGCAGCGCCTCGTCGAAGTCGATCTCGACGCGCACCGCGCCGGCGACGACCGCGGGATCCACGCGCACGACCCGGCCACGCACCAGGCGGTCGCGCATGTCGATTGACGCCGGTTGACCCGGCGCGAGGTCGCGGGCATCGAGTTCCGGAATCCGCAGTTCCGCGTACAGGCTGCCCGGCATTGCGACGCGCGCAACATTGGCGCCGGGCGCCAGCTGCTGGCCTTCCTGCACCGGTACGCCCTGCACGACGCCGGCCATGCCGGCGCGCACCTTCAGGGAATCGGCTGCGAGGCGGCGCTCCTCCAGCGCGCGCTCCTGCTGACGCAGGCGCGCAATGCGTGCCTCGAGCTGGGCGCCAACCGCGGCGTCGAGCGCAGCGAGGCGCTGCTCTTCGATCTGGGCGCGCTCGCCCAATTGCGTTGCCAGGATTTTCGAGCGCGCGGCTTGCAACTCTGAGACGGCGCCTTGGATGAACGCGCGCTCTTCCGCGACGGCCTGCAGCCGCGCCGATTCGGCATTCGCACGCGCCTCGGCGAGCGACGAGCGCCGATCGAGACGCTGGCTTTCCAGTTCCAGGCGAGCGGCGGCGAATTCGGCGCGCGCGGCTGCGACCTCGAGCGCCGCGGCGTCCGCCGCACGCTCGACTTCCGGATTCGAGAGCTGGACGATGATGGCGTCTGCCTCTACGGTCTCACCCGCGCGCACCAGCACGCGATCGACGCGCGCTTCCACGCGGGTCGAGAGCCAGCGAGCCTCGCGCGGCTGCAGCACGCCCGGGCCGCGAACTTTTCTCTCCAGCGTGCCCTGCTTCACTTCGTCGAGATACAACTGCTCGCGCGCGACGCTCGGCGCGCCGGGCTCGAGGCGCGCGATGGCGAACGCAACACCGGAAAGCGCGATGAACCCGCCGACAACCCAGGCGAGTTTCATGCGCTTCGATTGATCCTTCAGGCGCGGCCGATCCATCAGTGCACTCCGAAGAAGAAATTCAACTGACACAGTTGCCAGAAGGCGAGCACCAGGGCGATCGCGACTGCCGTGAGCGCGCGCGCCCACTGGACATCAGCCGGTGCGTCGCCACGGCCCATGGCCGCGTGCCACGCCTCAGCCACGCGTGCTGTCGGTATCGGTCGCTTCGACATCGGCGAGCTGGACGTCGCGGCCGCCGATCACCTGAACTTCCGGCAGCACAGCGATCATCAGGTCGCCGACCTGCAGTGTCTGGAGTTCACCGATCTCGACCACGCCGCGCGGCAGCGAGCCCGCGTGACCCTGGTCGAGCGTCAGGCCCGCAAGCCCGACGACCACGGTTGCCGCCAGCGCGGAGGCGAATGAGCGGGTGTTGCGATAAAGCGTATTCATGGTTGTCTCCTCGTCCTTGCTTGTGCGGCCGTAGCCGCGATCTCTGATAGGGATATAGCAAGTAGCGTGCCAAGTCGGCTGGGAGCGCTGTAACATATTGTTTATATGGATGTTATAATTTTTCTGAACATCGGCCAGATCGGCCGCGGCGGCAGGCTATATCCCGCTCGCGGGACGGGGAATTCGGATCCCGTCCCGGAACCGGGACGGATAAAGGGGAAGGAATAAAGGGGCGCGTCCCCTTTATTCCCCCTCGGAGCGGCGGATCATCTCGCCGGCGAGGGCGAGATAGGCGAGCGCCCCGCGGGAATCCTTGTCGTGGAACATCGCGGGCATGCCGAAGCTCGGCGCCTCGGCGAGACGCACGTTGCGCGGGATGATCGTGCGGAACACCCGCTCGCCGAAATGCTGGATCAGCTGCGCGGCGACGTCGTTGGAAAGATTATTGCGCGGGTCGAACATCGTTCGCAGGATGCCCTCGATGTGCAGGCGCGAATTGATCGAGTTGCGGATCTGCTCGATCGTTCCGACGAGGCTGGAAAGCCCCTCGAGCGCGTAGTACTCGCACTGCATCGGGATCAGCACGGAATCCGCTGCGGTCAGTGCATTCACCGTCAGGATGTTGAGCGCCGGCGGGCAGTCGATGAGGATGAGGTCATAGCGATCGCGGATCGGCGCGAGCGCCTGTTCGAGCCGGTGCTCGCGGCCAGCCGGCGTTGCGAGCAATCGCACTTCCGCGGCGGTGAGGTCCTGGTTTGCCGGCAGGAGATCGAAGCCGCCCGGGTCTACTGCCACGATCGCGTCCGAGGCAGCGCAGTCGCCCAGCAGCACTTCCGTCGAGGAGCGCATAAGCTCGCGCTTGTCCACGCCGCAACCCATCGTGGCATTGCCCTGTGGATCGAGATCCACCAGCAGCACACGGCGCTTCGTCACGGCAAGCGATGCAGCCAGGTTGACCGCCGTCGTCGTCTTGCCGACGCCGCCCTTCTGGTTCGCCACCGCAATGATGCGATTCATGATTCAGGCTCTCCCCAGCTCCACGATACAACGCGCAGCAGGAAGACCGGGAATTCGCACGTCGTGCACGGCGACAGCCCGCCAGCCGGGTGGCAATGCCGCGATTTCGAACTCGGGGTGACGGCCCTTCATGGCCAGCAACCGCCCCCTGGGCCCGCACAAATGTCCCGCAACACGCACGAAATCAGCCAGTTTCCCGAGCGCGCGCGTCGTGACGCAGTCGAATGGCGCAGGTCCCCGCCAATCCTCGGACCGCGCGGGGATGACCTCCACATTCTTGAGTCCCATGACGTCTGCCGCATGCCGGACGAAGCGCGCTTTCTTGCCGGTCGCCTCGATCAGCGCGAATTGACGTTTCGGATTGATCACGGCGAGTGGCAGCCCCGGGAAACCAGCGCCCGTGCCGACATCCGCGATGCGCGTGCCGCACAGATGCGGCTGCAGCGACAGGGAGTCGAGCAGGTGCTTCTGGACCATGTCCACGGGTACGGTGATCGCGGTCAGGTTGAATCGCTCATTCCACTCGCGAAGCTCGGTGATCAGGCGAAGCAGTGCTGTCGTCTGTGCGGGCTCGAGCTCCACGCCGAGCTCGCGCGCACCGGTGACCAGCAACTTTTCCAACGGGTCAGCCGGCACTCAGGCGATCTTCACGACCGTGCGCCCCAGCACACGGCCTTTCATGTAGTCGTCGAAGGCCCCCGGCAGCTCATCGAAGCCGATGGTCCTGGTGACGAGCCGGTCGAAATGCCGCGGCCGCAGGTCGGATGCGAGGCGCCGCCAGACGTCGAGCCGCAGGTCGCGCGGTGTCGCCGAGGAGTTGATGCCGAGCAGATTGACACCGCGCAGGATGAAGGGCAGCACGGTCGTTTCGAGTTTCGGGCTGCCTGTCAGGCCGATGCTTGCGATGTTGCCCCAGAAATCCATCGTGCGCGTGAGCCAGGTCAGGAGTTCGCCGCCGACATTGTCGATGGCACCCGCCCACCGTACGGCTTCCATCGGCCGGCTGCCCAGGTCGATGTCCTGGCGGCGCAGGATGCGTGCCGCGCCGAGCGCCTTCAGGAATTCGTCGGCCTCCGGCTTGCCGCTGACCGCGACCACTTCGTAGCCGCGGCCCGCGAGCAGATCCACCGCGATCGAGCCCACGCCGCCGCTGGCACCGGTCACGACCACGGGCCCCTTCGCGGGATTCTGGCCATTGTGTTCCATGCGATGGATCGCGAGCGCCGCGGTAAATCCCGCGGTGCCGATCGCCATGGCTTGCATCAGGTCGATGCCGTCCGGAAGGCGGATCACTGAATCACCGGCGACGCGCGCGTACTCGGCGTAGCCGCCATCCACGGTCTCGCTGAGGCTGCAGCCGGTGACCAGCACCGCCTGGCCTGGCTCATAGCGCGCATCGGTCGAGCTCGTAATTTCCCCAGACAGGTCGATGCCGCCATTCAACGGATATTGGCGCAGGATCCTCCCTGCGCCGGTCGCCGCAAGCGCGTCCTTATAGTTGATGCTCGAGTACCGCACGCGAATCAGGACGTCGCCCGGCGTGAGCTGATCGGTGCTCATGGTCTCGAAGCCGGCCACGATGCGCTGCTCGCGCTCGCGGATCCTGAATGCCTTGAATTTATTCACGCGGAATCCCTGTCCAGCCACACTTCGATGCCCTGGCAGTTCAATTCGACGTCGTCTTCGAGGAGCCAGCGCCGCCGTTCTTCATCGCCAGGAAGGCCATGCTCGTCGAGCCAGCGCGACAGCATGGCGTACATGCCGTTCCTGAGTTTCTGCGCGCGATCCGGCGCCTTCGCGTGCTGCCTGCCAAGGTCGGCGAAAGCGCGCACGCGATCCTTCATCTCGACTGCCAAGCGCCCGAGATCACGAACCTCCGAGTAGTGCGTCAGGTAGATCGCCTTCGGCTCGTAACTCATCAGCCGGTCCACTGAGTTGCAGAGCGCTTCCGGGTCAAAATGCACGGGCGTCGTGGTCGGCATGATGAATTCGCGGCCGTCCACGTCGAAATCCCGATAGGAAATGCCGAAGGTGTCGCCGGAGAAGATCCGGTCATGGTCGAGGTCCACGACACAATAATGATGTAGCGCATGACCAGGCGTGTGAATCAGCTCAAAAGTGCGCGAACCGAGCGTAATTCGCTCGCCGTCCTCCGGCACGAGCATGCGCGCCTCGTCGACGGGGACGATCTCGCCATAGAGTTCCCGATAACGCTTCTCGCCATAAACCGCGATCGAGCCCGCGATCAGCTTCGAAGGCTCCGCCAGATGGCGTGCGCCGCGGGCATGCACGGCGCAGCGCGCGTTCGGCAGCGCCCGCATCAGCGCGCCCGCCCCACCCGCATGATCGAGATGCACGTGCGTCGTCAGTACCCAATCGACATCGGCCGGATCGATGTCCTTCACTTCGAGCGCGCCGAGCAGGTTCGGCACGGAGAGCGTGGTGCCGGTATCCACAAAAGCGGCGCGGCCTTTGTCCACGATGAGATGCGAGGCTGCGAGCCGCGGTCGCACGTAATCCGCGTCGATCGCCGTGATGCCGGCATCGAAATCGGTCAGCTTGCTGGAAATATCCGCGGTCATTGCCGCCCATGATCGCACGGGCTCGAGCAAGCCCGCGCGGCTAGCGCTTGGGCGTGGCGAGCCCGGGCTGCTGCGAGAAATAGGTGGCGAGCGCCTGGATGTCGTCCCGCGTCAGCTGGCTCGCGAAGGTTGCCATGATCGGGTTCTGGCGCTTGCCCAGCCGGTAGTCGTTGAGCGCCTGCGCCAGGTAATCGGCGTGCTGGCCGGCGAGCGTGGGATTCTCCGGCACGGTGCCGACTCCGTCCTGGCCGTGGCAGGCCGTGCAGGCGGCAGCCATCGCGGGCGCCGTGCCAACCGGACTCGCGCCCGACCTGGCGCGTTGCGGGCCCTGGAACCAGGCCGCCAGATCGGTGCGATCCTGCGCCGACAGGGTTGACGCCATGCCTTTCATGGTCGGGTGCCAGCGCGCGCCGGCGTCGTATTCCGCCAGCGCCGCGGCGATGTAGGCCGCGCTCTGGCCGCCGAGTTTCGGCACGGAATATTTCGGGTAGGCGTTCTTGTAGTTCTCGATGCCGTGGCAGCCCATGCAGCTATAGGCGAGTTTGCGGCCGCGCTGTGCGTCACCGCCGTCCGCAAGAGCAGGCGCGGCGAGCAGCAGTGCGATGGCCGCGAATAGCGCCTTGCCGGCGTGATCGAGTCGCATCGAATTCATCTCCAGGCGATCCGCAATATTAATGCATTTGCATTTACAACGCGTCTGCGATGTCCTGCATCAGGCCGTTGTCGCGCGGCTTGGTCGTCGGCGCATAGCGCTTGAGCAGGCGCCCATCGCGGCCGATCAGGAACTTCTCGAAATTCCACTGGATATCGCCCGGGTTGCCGTTCGCCGGGTCGGTCAGCCAGGCGTAAAGCGGATGGCGGCCAGTACCGTTGACTTCAAGCTTGACGCTCATCGGGAAGGTCACGCCGTAGGTCGCCGAGCAGAAGGTCTGGATCTCTTCCTCGCTTCCGGGCTCCTGCGCGCCGAACTGATTACAGGGAAAGCCGACGACCGCGAAGTTTTCCTTCGCGAGTTCTTCGTGCAGTTCCTCGAGCCCGGTGTACTGGGGAGTCAGGCCGCAGCGGCTCGCCACATTCACGGCCAGCACGACCTTGCCCTTCAGGCTGCCAAGCAGGTTGGCATCGCCATCGATGGAATTCACATCGAACTGGAAGAAATTTCGCATTACGCGCCTCCGGATGCCAGGTTATCGTCCACATGAGGACAGCTAACAAGTTGCGCGAATCATACCGCCCGGCAGACCGGGCCGGTCCGTTGCCCGCCGATAGATCTTGGGGTATCATAAAAGTATGAAAGCCAATACCAAATCGAGTATCACCCTTCCGGCCGAGGAACTGCGCCTGGTCGTCGCATTGCAGGCAAGGCTCAAGGCCAGGAGTAAGGTCGAGGTCGTCCGTCGCGGCCTGCGCCTGCTCAAGGAATCAACGGATCGTGAGTTTCTAAGGCAGGCCTATCGCCAAGCCTCGGCAGCGACGCGCGCATCCGTCGAAGCCGAACTCCTGGAGCTCGATCACCTCGCATCAGAAGGGCTGGGGTCGACTTGAAGGTGCGCCGGGGAACACTGTATCTGGCAGATCTGAATCCGAGTCTGGGAACGGAAGCCGGCAAGACACGGCCGGTGCTCGTGATCCAGAGCGACCTGCTCAACGAGACCGGGCATCCATCGACCTGGATACTGCCCTGCACGACGCGCCTCGCCGGACAGAACATGCTGCGGATTCCACTCCCGAAAGGAATGGCGGGTAACCGCGAGGACTGCGAGATCATGATTGATCAAAGCCGCGCGATCGATAACCGGCGATTCGTCCGCATGCTGAAGCCGGTGCCGCGCAGCATCCTGCGCGAGGCGGAAGATCAGCTGCGGCGTCTGGCAGAGCTTTAGCGTTCACCTCACGCTTGAGCGCCGTAGCTGGGCAAGAGATCCCCGCAGTTCGCGCGCTGCAACTTACGGTGTGAGCGCGAGATCCTTGCTGTACGTGACGTTCATAACGTTGGAGTACCAGCCTGTGACGCGCGGCGCGACCAGGCGCTTGGACACATAGAAGTAGAGCGGAATCAGCGGGACGTCATCGAGAAGCTGGCGCTCAGCGCTTGCGAGCTGCCGGGCGCGTTCGGTGCCGCTAGCGCGTGATGCGGCTGCGAGCGCCTGATCAAAGGCGCCGTTCCAGTAGCGCGGCAGGTTGATGCCGAAGCCGCCCTTCAGCACCTGGAGGAATGAGTAGGCATCGTTGTAGTCGCCGATCCAGCTGCCGCGAAACAGCACGGTCTCACGCGCATCGATGGCCTGCTTCAGCACGCGAAAATCTTCGGAACGCAGCGTCGCTTCGAAACCCAGCTGCTCCTTCCACATTGCGGTCACCGCGAGTGCGATGCGATCGTGCAGCGGACTCTTGCTGTAGCGCAACTCGACCACCAGTGGCCGCTCCTTCGAATAGCCTGCCTCGGCATAGAGTCGCCGCGCCTTCTTGTTGCGCGCATCCTGCGAGATTCCCGCCCAGTCGAAGACCTGCGGCGTGTAGCCCGCAACGCCGGGCGGCACCCAGCTATAGGCAGGCCGCTCGCCGTCACCCAGCACCTGCTTCGTCAGCACATCTCGGTCAATCGCCATCGTGAGTGCGCGGCGCAGCGCTCTTGCGTCGTGAAACGGCGGCAGATCGAGCGCAAAGCCGTAGTAATAGACGCCGATATGCGGCGCGACGCGCAATTGTCCTGGCATTTCGCGCTCGAGGCGGGAAAGTTCGCCCGGCGGGATCGTATAGCTCACGTCGAGATCGCCCGCGCGAAAGCGCGTCAGTTCCGTCAGCGGATCGGCGACGTGCACATAGCGCACCGACGCCAGGCGCGTCGCCGCGTCATTCCAGTAATGCCTGTTCCGCGCGGCAACGATGTGCGAGCCGATCTGCCAGTCCACGGGCACGAATGCGCCATTGGTCACGGCGATGCCGGGCCGCGCGAAATCCTTGGGATGCGCGGCCAGCGTCGCCCGATGCACCGGAAAGGTGCTCGGGTGCGAAAGCATCGCGAGGAAATAAGCCGAGGGCTCCACGAGCTGCACGATGAGCGTCGAAGCATCTGGTGCCGAGACGCCGAGCATTTCCGGCGGCTTGCGGCCTGCAACGATGTCGGTCGCGTTCACGACCGGCTCCAGCATCAGGGCGTACTGCGACGCCGTCTTCGGATTGACGAGCCGCCGGAATGCAAAGGCGAAATCCTCCGCGACCACGGGGTCGCCATTCGACCAGCGCGCGTTCCTGCGTAGCCTGAACGTGTAGGTTCGACCATCCTCGCTGACAAACCAGGACTCCGCCGCGCCCGGAATCGTGCTGCCGTCCGAAGCCATCGACACGAGGCCCTCGTAGCAGTCGCGCAGGATCGTCATCGCCGCTTCCATCCGCGCAAGTTGCGGATCGATGGAATCGGGCTCCGTACCATTGCCGCGCCGCAGCTCCTGCGAAGCAGTGGCCGGCAGCGGGGATTCGCGCTGCGTGAAGTGCCAGGTGGCCCAGGCACCGACCGCGATCAGCACTGCGATCGCAGCGCCGCGACGCAGGTTCATGCGGCCCGCGCGCGCTTCTTCATGTGCACAAGAAGGATTGAAATCGTTGCGGTCGTGATGCCGGGCAGGCGCGAGGCCTGACCCACGGTCTCGGGCCGCGATTCGGAAAGGCGCTGGCGCGCCTCATTCGAGAGACCCGCAACGACTGCATAGTCAATGGCATCAGGCAGGCGGGTCTGTTCGTGACGCAGTTGCCGCTCGATTTCGGCCTGCTGCCGCTCGATATATCCGGAGTACTTCGCGCGGACCTCGACTTGCAGTGCAACCTGCGGCGCCAGGCGTTCGTCATCATCTTCTGCAAGCATGCCCACAGCGGCGAGCGAAGTCAGTGCGGCGTAATCCACGTCCGGCCGGCGCAGTAATTCGAAGGCACGCTGTTCGCGTGGCAATGGCGCGCCAAGAAGCGTGGCAGTCTCGTCACCGGCGGGAGTTCCGGGCCGCAGCAATATTCCGGACAGTCTTTCGATCTCCGCCTCGGTCGCATCGCGCTTGCGGCAAAAGAAACTCCAGCGTGAGTCATCCACGAGCCCGAGGTCTTTGCCGATCGGTGTCAGCCTGTAATCCGCGTTGTCCTCGCGCAGCAGCAGGCGGTACTCGGCGCGGCTCGTGAACATGCGGTAGGGTTCGATCGCGCCACGGGTAACCAGGTCATCCACGAGCACACCGAGGTACGCCTCGTCGCGACGCGGCCACCAGGGATCGCGGCCGGACACGGCGAGCGCAGCATTGATGCCCGCGAGCAGGCCCTGGGCCGCTGCTTCCTCGTAGCCGGTCGTGCCATTGATCTGGCCCGCAAAGTAAAGCCCGGCGAGCGGCTTTGTCTCCAGGCTGTACTTCAGGCCGCGCGGATCGAAGTAGTCGTACTCGATTGCGTAACCGGGCCGTGTCAGCTCCGCGCGTTCAAACCCGCGAATGGTGCGCACGAAGTCTTCCTGCACATCGAGTGGCAGGCTGGTCGAGATGCCATTCGGGTAGACGATGTCGGTGTCGAGTCCTTCCGGCTCGACGAACACCTGGTGCGATGACTTGTCGGCAAAACGCACGACCTTGTCCTCGACCGAGGGGCAGTAGCGCGGGCCGATGCCTTCGATGATCCCGGTGAACATCGGCGAGCGATCAGTCGCGGCGCGAATGATCTCGTGGGTACGCTCATTCGTTGCCGTGATGTGGCAGACGACCTGCTTCGGGTGTTCCTCGCGCCGACCCAGGAAAGAGAACACGGGCCGCGGTTCGTCGCCGGGCTGCGCCCGCATCACGGAATAGTCGAGCGTGCGGCCGTCGATGCGCGGCGGTGTGCCGGTCTTCAGGCGCCCGACCTTGAGTGGCTGCTCGCGCAGCCGCGCGGCGAGACGATTCGACGGCGGATCCCCGGCGCGCCCACCTTCGCGGCTCTCGAGACCGACGTGCATGCGCCCGCCGAGGAAGGTCCCGACCGTCAACACGACCGCGCGCGCCACAAGTATCTGGCCGGTCGTGGTCACGACGCCGGTCACGCGACTGCCAACGACGTTGAGGTCGGCTATTTCCGCCTCGAGCAGCTGGAGTCCGGGTTGCGCCTCGAGCAGTTCGCGGATTGCGCGCTTATAGAGTGTGCGATCCGCCTGCGCCCGTGTCGCGCGCACCGCCGGGCCCTTGCTCGCGTTCAGGGTGCGGAACTGGATGCCCGCGCGATCGGCGGCTTGGGCCATCGCGCCCCCGAGTGCGTCGATCTCACGGACCAGGTGTCCCTTGCCGATGCCGCCAATCGCCGGGTTGCAGCTCATCTGGCCGATGGTCGCCAGGCTTTGGGTCACGAGCAGCGTGTGCGCGCCCATCCGGGCCGCCGCAAGAGCCGCCTCGGTGCCGGCGTGGCCGCCGCCGATGACGATGACGTCGAAGGAATCCATGTCGCCAGTGCCAGAAATCCGGGGCGCCATGGTACCGTGCCCGGACATGGCTGGCATGCGCTCAGTATTCGCGGTGGCACTCCTGTTCGCCGCATCGCCCGCGTCCGCCAAAGGACTGCAGCTCACGCCCTGCCGCATCAGCGACATGCGGGGCCTTGTCTCGGTCGCCGCGCGTTGCGGCAAGTTCGCCGTGCCGGAAGATCCCGACGACCCGACGGGCAGGCGGATCGAGCTTGCGGTCGCGGTCGTGCCCGCGATCGCAACCCGCGCAAAACCCGATCCGCTCTTCCTGCTGGCTGGGGGTCCCGGTCAGGGCGCGATTGAAGGATTCGTCCCGCTTCTCGACGCATTCGGCGGCATCCATCGCGAGCGCGACCTCGTGATGATGGATCAACGCGGCACGGGCGGCTCGAATCGCCTTGATTGCGACATGCCGGATGATGCCCTGGAGTCGGACGAGATTCCGCCCGCCGAACTTCAGAAGCTCGCGAAAGAGTGCCTGACCAAACTGCCGGGCCGTCCGGAGTTCTACACCACGAGCATCGCCGTGCGTGATCTCGATGCGGTGCGCACGGCGCTAGGCTACGAGCGTATCAACCTGTTCGGCAGCTCCTATGGCACGCGCGTGGCCCAGCATTACGCGCGCCGCTACCCGGAGCGCACGCGCACGATCACCATCGACTCAATCGTGCCGCCGGCCCTGCCGCTGGTGCCACTGATTGCCATCGAAGCGCAACGGGCGCTCGAGCGGGTGTTCGCGCGCTGCGCGGCGGACCTGCAATGCGACCAGCGCTTTCCAAAACTCGCCGACCAGTTCGCGCACGTCGATGCACGCTTGCGACGCAACCCCGTAGCTGTGGCACTGCCGGATCCGGTAACCGGAGAGATCAACAATATTGATGTGACCCGCAATCACCTGGTCATGATGACCCGCATGCTCTCTTACTCAGCGAGGACGGCATCGCTATTGCCGCTCCTCATCCACGAGGCGGCAACGCGCGGAAACTACGGGCCGCTCGCCGCGCAGGCGCTGATGGCGGGCGAGGATCTCGAGCGCATGATCGCGATGGGCATGCACAACGCCGTCGTCTGCAGCGAGGACGCGCCATTCTTCTCCGGCGCCGTCGAGCGCGTGGCACTCGAAAAGAGCTACATCGGTCCCGTCATGGTCGACGGCATGACTGCGCTCTGCGAGGTCTGGCCACGCGGCGCGGTCGATTCCGATTTTCATGAACCGCTGCATTCGAAGGTCCCTGCCCTGCTCCTGTCCGGTGAGTTCGACCCGGCCACACCGCCGGATTACGGCGCGACGGCGGCGGCCGGTTTCGAGCAGCACCTGCACCTCGTGATCCCCGGCCAGGGGCATGGGCAGACGGACCTGCCCTGCGTGCAACGGCTGCTGCGCGACTTCATCGAGCGCGGTACGGTGGATGGCCTCGACGCAGCCTGTGTCGGCAACATCAAGCCAGCCCCGTTCTTCCTGTCATTCAGCGGGACGGCGCCATGATCCGCGTCGAGGGCCTGGGGCGCAGCTTCGGCGCGATCCGCGCGATCGACGGTGTCAGCTTCGACGCGCGCGATGGGCACATCACCGGCCTGCTCGGGCCGAATGGCGCCGGCAAGTCCACGACCTTGCGTGTCCTCTATACCGTGCTCAGGCCGGATGCAGGGAGTGCGAGCGTGGACGGCATCGACGTCATCCGCGATCCGCTCGCGGCGCGGCGCGCAATCGGTGTCCTGCCGCATGCCGCCGGCATCTACCCACAGTTGACGGCCCGCGAGAACATCGCCTACTTCGGCAAGCTGCATGGGCTCACCGGCCTGCCGCTCGCGCGCCGCGTGGACGAGCTGATCGCGGAACTGGACATCGGGGATTGCGCCACACGCCGCGCCAAGGGCTTCTCGCATGGCCAGCGCATCAAGGTCGCGCTCGCCCGCGCGCTGGTGCACAGGCCGCAAAACCTGCTGCTGGACGAACCAAGCAACGGCCTCGACGTCATGGCGACCCGCGCGTTGCGCGCGCTGATCCTGGCGCTGCGCGCCGCCGGTCATTGCGTGCTGTTCTCGAGCCATGTGATGCAGGAGGTCGCGGCGCTTTGTGACGATATCGTCATCATCGACCATGGCCGGGTCGTCGCCTCCGGCACGCCCGAGCAATTGCTCAGGCAGTTTGGCGCCCCAACGCTAGAGGACGCCTTCGTCGCGGCCATCGGCGATGCCCGGGGACTCGAATGAGGCCGGTTGCAGTCATCGTCATGTTGAAGGAGCTGCGCGAAAGCCTGCGTGACCGGCGTACATTGCTCACCAGCCTCGTGCTCGGCCCCGTGTTCGCGCCGTTGTTCTTCATCCTGATCCTGAAGCTCACGCTTGCACGTTCAGTTGCCGCGCAGGACGAGGCGACGCCGGTCACCATCGCGAATGCCGCCGCGGCCCCGAATCTCGTGCAGCAGCTGCGTGAGAATGACCTTGAGGTCACGCTGCGGGAAGGAACCGAACAGGAAATCCGCGCCTGGATCTCCGATACCGACGGCCTGGTGGTGCTGCGGATTCCCGGGAACTTCGACGAGCGCTTTGCCGCCGGACAGCCCGCGGCTATTGTGATCTACGCCGATGGCTCGGATTCCCGCGCGGAGCGGCGCGCGGCGCGCGTCCACCAGGCTGTCGCCGGATATTCAACGCTGATTGGTAGCCTGCGCCTGCAGGCACGTGGCGTCTCTCCCACAATCATGCGTCCGGTAGTCGTGGACAATGTGGACGTCTCGACGCCCTCCGCGCGCGCAACGTTGCTACTCGGCATGCTGAGCTACGTGATCCTGCTGGTCACGTTGCTGGGCGGGCTTTATCTCGCAATCGATGCAACCGCTGGTGAGCGCGAGCGTGGTTCGCTCGAGGCGCTGCTCACGGTGCCAGCCGCGCGCGAGCAACTGATCTACGGCAAGATCGCGGCCGCCGCAGTCATGATGATTCTGGCGCTCGCGCTCGTGACCACCTCAATCGCGGTGGCATTGCGTTACGTGCCACTCGAAGATTTCGGCATGACGGCGAACTTTGGCCCCGAGGTTGCGGTGCGCGTGTTCCTCGTGACGCTGCCATTCGCGCTGATCGGCGCGGGGCTCCTGACCGTCGTCGCCTCGTTCACGCGCAGTTACAAGGAAGCGCAGTCCTGGCTCGGCGTCGTCATGCTGGTGCCGACCGTGCCGATCGCGATCGCGAGCGTGCTCGCGGTGCAGCCCACCGCAAAGCTGATGCTGGTGCCGAGTCTTTCGCAGCATCTCGTGATCCAGGGACTGATGCGCGGTGAGCCGCTGGCCGTGGCCTGGGTCCTGCTATCCATTGTGAGCAGCCTGCTGCTCGGGCTGCTGCTCGGCTGGCTGGCCGGGCGGCTCTATCGACGCGAGGCAATCCTCGGCTGATAATCCGGAACCCCGGCCAGGTCCGCCTCGTCGAACACTTCATGAACCGCCTGTGCCACGCGTCGATTACCGCGCTCGCCCTGCTGGCCCTGGCGCCACTCGCTTCCGCGCAGATCGAGACCGTGCCCATGAAAGGGCTCGGTAACGAGTGGGTCAAGAAGCTGGAGTTGCGCGGCCGCAGCGACTGGGAGTGGCTCGAAACCTACCCGGAGCAGGTTTATTTCGCGACCAGGCTTGATTCGGAGCGCAACGGCGACATCGTCACGATGTGGCTGCGCATCGAGTACAAGAACCCGCACAGCCCGGGCGCGCACAAGAGCGCCGTGAGCCGTGATGACTGGGACTGCGTCAAGCGCCAGCGCTCAACGCGCGGCCTGATCTTCTACAAGTGGAATAACCTGGAGGCCGAAGAGCCGGAACTCTCGACGAACCTGCTGCGTTACTGGGAAAAGATCGAGCCTGGCACGATTGGCGAGACGTTGTTCAACTTCGCCTGCAGCATCAAGGCCTTGCAGCCGCTGATCACCCCGGCGGCACCGGCGGCTTCATAGGGAACCATTGCCGGCGCCCGCAAGTCGTATGCGTACGACCCTGAATGATTCGGAGGCTCCCATGTTGCGTTTCATGACCCTGGCTGGCTTATGTTTTGTCGCGGGTCTGGCACAAGCCGCCGACAACGGTTTCTACATCGGCGCGGGCGCCACGCAAAGCGACTACGGTTTTGCAAACCCCGGCGACACCCTGCCATTCGACGACACGACCAGTGGATACAAGCTGATCGTCGGCTGGCGGCCGCTCGACAGCTTCGGCGTCGAGGCAAGCTATATCGACCACGGCGACGCAACCGTGCCGTCGGGTATCGTCTGCATACAGTTCATCACCGTGCCCTGCCCGGCAAGCACCAGCCTGAACGCGGAGACGCTCTCCGCTTTCGCGGTCGGCTATCTCGACTTTCCGCTCGTGGACCTGTTCGCCAAGGCTGGCTTCAATTCCTGGAAGTTCGACGGTCAGTCGATCCAGGGGTTTGTCCCGCTCTTCCAGATCAACGAGAGCGGGACGGATCTCGCCTTTGGTGCCGGTGTACAGGTGCGTTTCGGCAGCTTCGGTGCGCGGCTCGAGTACGAGCGCTTCAATTTCGTGCAGGACGAAAGCCTGGACACGATTTCGCTGAGCCTCACCTACACGTTTCTTTAGTCCTCAGGCCCACTCGGTCAGGCCCTCGCGCGCGTAAAGCGTCTTGAACGACGGCCGCGCTTTCATCCGCGCGACATAGTTCGCAATCGCCGGCCATTCGGTCGCGGGCTTTGGCATGTTGCGCGACCAGCGCATCAGCATCGTTGCGAAAAAATCGACGGCCCAGACTCGATCGCCAACGAGATAGGGCCCGCCGGTACGGATCTGCGCTTCGATGCGGTCCCAGCCGGCCACGATCCGCGCGTGGGCGCCAGCCTTGACGGCTTCAACGGCTTCCGCACCGGCTACCCGGTCCGGGTGAAACCAGTCCTGATTCGCGGGCTGCAGGGTGTTCGCCAAATGCAGCATCCATGTCAGATAGGCGCCGCGCTGCGGGTTTCCCACCGGCGGCGCAAGCCCCGCTTGAGGATGGCGTTCCGCCAGCAGCAGCAGCAGGGCCGCACTCTCGAAGAGCGGCGTGCCATCCACGACCAGGGTCGGCACGAAGCCATTCGGGTTCAGTTTCAGGTACTCGGGCTTGCGATGTTCGCCGGCCTCCAGGTCCACCTTCTTCAGTTGGTGCGGAACGCCGAGCTCGATCAGCACCCAGTGCACGGCGAAACTTGCCGCGCCGGGCGCAAAGTAAAGCGTGTACATGACTCGGTCCCTCTTTGGTGCAAACTATCCGGGACCTGGGCCCCGAGGTATCACAATGTATACGGGAAGCTGCCTTTGCGGGACCGTGCGCTACGAAGTCGCCGGCCCGTTCGCGATGATGGCCAATTGTCACTGTTCCATGTGCCGCAAGCACCATGGCGCGATGTTCTCGACCTTTGTCTCGGCTCCGGATTCCGGTTTCCGCTGGGTCTCTGGCCAGGACAACATCGAAACCTATCCCTCATCCGAGCAGGGTCGCCGGCCATTCTGCCGGACCTGCGGGTCGGTGACGCCCATGCTGCTCTCGGCGATGAGCCTGGTGCTGATACCGGCCGGCAATCTGCAGGACGATCCTGGCCTGAGGCCGCAAATGCACATGTTTACCGGCTCACGCGCAGCCTGGTATCCGATCACCGACGGGCTGCCGCAGCATGAAGGCTATCCGCCCCAGTTCGGCGGCGGCGCCGGCCTCGACCGCCCGCAGCCGCCGACGCTTCCCGGCGTCACGCACGGCAGTTGCCTGTGTGGCGCCGTCGAATGGGAACTCACGGGCAAGCCGGAGCGCATGCAGAACTGTCATTGCTCGCGTTGCCGGCGCGCACGCAGCGCCGCGCACGCAACCAACGCGTTTTACATGCGCGAGCAGCTTTCATGGTTGCGAGGTGAGAGTGAGGTGCAGAGTTATTCGCTGCCCGCCGCGAAATACTTCGGCCAGGATTTCTGCCGGCACTGTGGCAGTCCGGTGCCGCGCGTCGCCGCCGCGACCGGCCGTGCCGTCGTGCCCTGCGGCGGTCTCGACACCGACCCGGGCATGAAGCCGCTGGGCCACATCTTTGCCACCAGCCGCGCACCCTGGTTCGAAATCACCGACGGCCTGCCGCAGTGGGAGGCTTATCCTGCGCGCGCGTAATGTTCTCGTTGCGGCCGCCTGGCTACTTGCGGCCTGCGGGTCCGGAACGACGCCCGAGGACGAGATACGCGCACTGATCGAAACTGCGGAAACTGCAGCCGAGGCGCGTGATGCGGGGGCCTTGCGCGAACTGATCGCTGACGACTACCGCGACGGCAACGGCCGCGGCGCCGACGAAATCCGCCGTTATCTGCACGGCTATCTGATCGCCCACCAGTCCATACGCCTGATCACGCGCATTGACACCATTAAGCTCGAGGGCGCGGAGGTTGCAAAGGCGCAGGTAACCGTCGGCATGCTGGGGCGCGAATCGGATTCGAACTGGGATCTGGCAGCCGATATCCAGCGCTTCGACCTGCGGCTCGCGCGCGAGGATGGCGAGTGGCGCGTCACGCGCGCCGGCTGGCAAGCGGAGCGTTAGTTTTCTTCTTCGAGCGCGTTCCAGCGTTCGCGAAATGCCTGCACGGCCTCGCTGTAGATCACGGCGTGCCGCCGCGACAACAGGAGCGACGATGGCGGGCAGACCCGCGCGCGAATCACACCGAGATCGGCAGCGGCGTCGAACAGGCTGGGATACCAGCGCTCCCATTCCGGAAGGATCGCTTCGACGAGATCACGCAGGCTCATCGGGCGGTATATCCGTCGCGGGCGGCGGCGCATTGGAGCTCCACATGTCGCGGTGGATCAGCCACTTGCCGTCGACCTTCTTCCACAACTCCATGAACTTGCCGGTTTCGAGCGCCGCGACACCGGCTGCGTCATTGGCGGCATAACGCTCGACCCAGGCGTCCGCGACATCCTGCGGGAACGCCTCCGGCGCCGGGCTTTGCGCGCAGCCGCCCGCAGAGAGCATTGCGAGCGCCATGATTGCCGCCGTCCGGATCATCGCCGGTCCTCTACGCCGTCGGCGGCATCTGGGCCGGTGGCGGTGCGTTCGGGCTCCACATCTGGCGATGGATGAGCCAGGCGCCACCCACCTTCGTCCATAACTCGATGAACTTGCCGACCCGCGGCTCGCCCTCGCTCGGGTACAGCCCGCTGTAAGTGCCTTCCCGGAACCAGTAGTCCCCGAGCTTCAGGGTTTCGGCCTCGGAAATTTCAATGCGCACATTGCCGGGATTGAAGGTCCTCCAGAACTCCTCGATCGCCCCGTAACCGCTGACGATCGGCTGGTCGGGTGGCAGGATCTTGGCATCAGGGCTGTACATCAGCGCGAGCCCCGCGGCATCGCCGCTGTTGAATGCAGCGACCCAGCCATCGGTAGCAGCCTGCGGAAACGGTTCCGGCGCCTTGGCATTCTCGCAGCCGGCGAACCCGGCGAGCGCGATCAAGGCGATCCATGCGGTAAGGTGAAAACGGTTCATGACGCATCCCCCCCCTCTGGTATGCCTCACCCGATCATACTCGTGTCGCCACCGGCTGGAAGTGGCTTCAATCGCGCCGGCGCGCGAGCGTTAGGCCGTCCCCGATCGGCACCAGCGACAGGTCGACGCGCTGATCCGCCAGCAGGTGGTCGTTGAATTCCCGAATCGCCAGCGTGTCGGCGTCCCGGACGCCGGGGTCCGCGACCGCGCCGCTCCACAGCGTGTTGTCCACGGCAATCAGGCCGCTGGGACGGATCAGTTTCAGCAGTCGTTCGTAATAGGCGAGGTAGCCACCCTTGTCGGCATCAATAAAGGCAAAGTCGTAGCTGCCGGCCTCGCCCGCCGCGAGCCGGGCATCCAGTGTCGCGAGCGCAGGCGCCAGCACCAATTCGATCTTGTGCGTTACGCCAGCAAGCCTCCAATGCCGGCGCGCGATGGCCGTGAATTCCTCGCTGATATCGCAGGCAAGCAGGCGCCCGTCATCCGGCAATGCAAGTGCGACCGCAAGGCTCGAGTAGCCCGTGAATACACCAACCTCGATCGCGCGTCGTGCACCGATCAGGCGCACCAGCATCTGCATGAACTGACCCTGCTCGGGCGCGATCTGCATGTTGATGCGCGGGTGCGAAGCGGTCTCGGCACGAAGCGCGGCGAGTGCCGCTGGTTCACGCAGCGACTTGCCAAGCAGATAGTCGTAGAGACGATCGTCGAGCGAAAGCGTGCGGTTGGACAATGAGGAACCTCTGATCTATTCCCGCATGAGGCGCGTTGCGCGCGCGCTTCGGCGCGACAAGGCGCGAGCCGCGGGCCCATAGCAGGGACTATGGACAAGGCGAGCAACGCAGTCGCGCCGAGGCCCGCGCGCAACCCTTCGGGACCGGGCGATTTTCGCCCCTGGCGGCGTCGCTCGTCGCTCATGTATCACGATACACATCGCTCCTTGCTCCTTGCCAGGGACGAAAATCGCGCGCGGTCGCGACCATGCGGGAATAGATCAGAGGTTCCTTAGTAGCCCTTTTCGACGCTCACCTCGGACAGGAGCTTGCCGCCCGCCGCGTAGCGGCGCAGGTTCTCGCGTGCGATCAGCCAGCGCGGTTCCTCGCCCAGGTCGGTGGCGGCCGCAACGTGTGGCGTGATCAGCACGTTCGGTGCGCGCCACAGCGGGTGATCCGGCGGCAGCGGTTCCGGATCAGTGACATCGAGCCCGGCGCCGCCGATGCGCCCGTCCTTGAGTGCCGCGAGCAGCTCAGCCGTCACGACGGTGCCGCCGCGGCCGACATTGATGAATAGCGCGCCGCGCTTCGCCGCATCGAATGCCTTCCGGTCGAAGATCCCCTTCGTTTCCGGCGTCAGCGGCAGGGCATTGACGATGACGTCGGCGCGCGCGACGAAGGACAGCAGGTCGCCGGAGAGTCCTTGTTCGCTGACGAACGGCGGCTTTTCACTCGGCGTGTTGCGCGTGGCGATCACATTCATGCCGAGCGCGTGCGCGCGGCGGGCAACCTCCATGCCGATGCCGCCAAGGCCCGCAATGAACAGGGTCTTGCCTTCGAGCACCCACATGCGCGACTCGGGCACGGCATCATGCTCCCATTCGCCCCTCGCCTGCATGGGGACGTAGGTGCCCAGACCGCGCGACAAGCCGAACATCAAGGCGAGCACGTGCTCGGACATCACGGGGCCCGCGATTTTCTGCATGTTGGTGAGCACGATGTCGCGTTTGGCGAAACCCGGGATCGAAACGCAGCGCTCGACGCCTGCAGCCAAATGCTGGATCCAGCGGAGCTGCAGGCCGGCAGCCAACAGATCGGCGGCGCAGCCTCCGATCACGGCATCGGCGTCGGCAACTTCCCGGAGCGCCTCCGCGCGATCGCGCGCGACGACAACAGTGAGGCCCGGCGCCGCGGACTGAAGCCAGGCCTGCCGCCCGGCATCGGCGCCCACGACCACGACCTTACGGGGCGCTTTCCAGCCGGGCCGGTCAGCGAGCGCAGTCGCCGACTCTTTCAGTCCGAGTTCGGCGATCAGGCGGGTGGTATCGGCATCCGCCGGCTCAGCCGTGGCCTGCGATCCGTTGAAAATCAACAGGCTCGCGGCCATGAGCGGCAGCAGAATTCTTGGTACGAATTTCATGCCGTCAAAGATACTCCAACATCCCGCGCGAGATGATTAGAATGTGCCCGCCGCAATAGGTACCGGGGATCAGCCATGCGTTTGCTTTCCGTCCTGATGCCGCGCGAGCGGCATTTCTTCACGTTGTTCAACAACCACGCGTCGCTCGTCGTCCAGGGCGCGGCCGCCCTTGTCGAGATGCTGGCCGATTATTCCAATAACGGCCGGCGCGACGCTTACGTCGCGAAGATCCAGGGGATCGAGAGTGCGGCCGACGACGTCACGCACGAGACCGTCGCGCTGATGCACAACACCTTTGTCACGCCATTCGACCGCGACCAGATCAACAAGCTGATCCAGCGCATGGACGACATTCTGGACCTGATGCAGGACACGGCCGAGTCGCTGACGCTCTACGATGTCCACGTGCTGACACCGGAGGTATCCCACCTCGCCGACCTCGTGCAGGTCTGCTGCAA
>Ga0315278_10000425_pt1 | contig 37179 bp, 39 predicted proteins | sample YL17G06_0_MG_FD_203880 | JGI IMG/M metagenome (GOLD analysis project Ga0315278, IMG submission 203880) | Sediment microbial communities from Yellowstone Lake, YNP, Wyoming, USA - YL17G06_0 | ecosystem: Environmental > Aquatic > Freshwater > Lake > Sediment | place: USA: Wyoming | collected... | reverse complement strand
TCGCTTCCTCCTCGGCGCCGACCTACGTCGGCTCTGTTTGCCTTAACCGAAGATCGAGGCGATGGTCACCTTCCTCAAGTCCCCTTGAGCGCTCTACCCCCGTACACCACATCCGTGGACTCTAACGGGGACTTGGCTTCCTGGTAGGACGCCGGTGGCTAGGCGAAGCACTGCTAGCTGGGAAGGGATGGAGTCCAGTTGCATCGCGCGAGAGCCCAAGTAGAATTCCTGTCGACTTGGGGATGGAGTCCCCCTCACAACTGCTCGGATTGGGCTGATGACTCCTACCGATGTGCTGACACCGGGTAGGGAGTCGCCCACCAAGTGGGAATCTTCGCGAGCACCCGTCGTCCAGAGCCCTGTGGCAGCACGTCGCTGAGGAGGACTCTGTGGGAGAAGCCCTTCAAGTCGCCGCCATCTGGTTCGGTCTCGCGGTCCTTTCCACCATCGTCGCCTCGCGCCTCAAGATCTCCATGGCGCTCGTTGAGATCTGCGTTGGCGTTGCCGCAGGCGCCATCGCCACCCGGTTCTTTAGCCCCGGTGCAATGGGATCAGATCTCCCTTGGTTGAGCTTTGTAGCCAGCGCGGGAGCGATTCTCCTCACCTTCATGGCCGGTACGGAGCTTGACCCGACCGTTCTGCGCCTGAAGTGGAAGGAAGTCCTGGTCGTCGGTCTGGTCGGGTTCCTCGCGCCGTTCCTCGGTTGCGCGGCACTAGCTCGGTATGTACTTGGCTGGAGCTCCCCGGCGAGCTGGCTCGCTGGAGTTGCCCTCTCCACCACCTCCATGGCGGTCGTCTACGCCGTGATGCTTGAGCACGGCTTCAACAAGACGGAGTTCGGGAAGGGAATCCTCGGCGCGTGCTTCGTCAATGATCTGGGGACCGTCATTGCGTTGGGCCTCCTCTTCGCGCCGTTCACCTATCGGACGTTCGTCTTCATTGGCGTTTCTGTGTGTACATGCTTGTTGCTTCCGCTCTTCACCTCGCGGCTGACCACGCGCTACGGGAATAAGACAGCCGCCGTGAGGACGAAGTGGATCCTCTTTGTCCTGTTCGGACTGGGAGCCCTGGCGGTTTGGGCGGGCAGCGAGGCCGTGCTCCCTGCCTACATTGCGGGGATGGTCCTCGCCAGAACGGTGAGTAAGGATCAGTTCTTCATCCGCCGTCTGCGGACACTGACCATTGGATTCCTGACCCCCTTCTACTTCATCCGAGCGGGTTCTCTCGTGTCCTTGCCTGCGCTCCTCGCGGTCCCAGCGGTCTTTCTCACTCTCCTTGCGGGGAAGGTAGTAGCCAAGATCCTGGGCCTCCATCCGATCATCCGCGTCTTCCGTCGGGATCGGAAGGAGCGGTGGTACTACACACTCCTTATGTCTACTGGGCTGACATTCGGGACGATCTCGGCGCTGTACGGCCTCTCGCATGGGATCGTCTCCCCCAAGCAGTACTCCTACCTCGTGGCCGTGGTCATCGGGAGCGCCCTCATTCCGACCCTGATCGCAAACGCCTTCTTTATGCCAAGGCATCTACTGAGTGGGAAAGAGAAGGCATCCGAGGAGGGTCTTGCCGGCGAGTCTGAGGGGCCGAGCGAACCGCCCAGCGGATAGGCGCGGGAGAGGAGAGAACACACTGGCGTCACAGGAGGAGGGAGTGGGCCGATGGTCATCTTCACCACGTCGAAGGGGGAGCTGCGGAGGTGGATTGAGAGAAGCGAAGGGCGAATGAACGTCCTTCGCCTGTGTGCCCGCGGACCGTGCACCGTTGAGAGGTTGTCAAGCACCGCCCTCTCAAAGACGCCGCGGTTTCGAGTTTCGGTGTTCGGCATGCTCGCGGAAATCAACGTCACGATTGACGTCGGCACCTTCCTGAAGCGCGAGCTTCTAGTTGAGGTCGAACGTCGGCCGGATCCCCGCTGTGCGGCACGTCACACGCGCTACTTCCGAACGTCGCTTCTGGCGTTCTCGCTCAGTCCTGGTCTGGCTCTCCTTGAACCGGAAGCCTACACCGCCTACATCACCTCGTGGCTCGCCGATCCCTTGGTGAGGGAACGTCAGCAGGCGTCCATGCCGAGGAAGCTTGGGCCTTTGGCGGTGCCGCTCTGCGATCTCCAACGGGAGCTCTTCCTCGTGCTGCCGGGCTACTTGCGCGAGGTGTTCTGCTCGTTCTCTGAGCCGCGCGGACTTGAGGAAGAAACCCTCGGTGGGGCAACGTTGCCGGAGCGGGAGCGGATCTTCGGTGAGTACTACCTGGCCGGCGTCCTCGCTGCGGACGCGGCGAAGATGCCTTCTGGCTTGACGATTCCACAGATCTGGCGGGCACGAGTGAATCGGGTCGGTTCCAACCAGGGAAGCCTGGCGCGGTACCTCCGCGGACATGCGGGCGAGTTGAACGGGGTTCTTCGCCATCTACCTACTGTGCAACGGACAAGAATCCAGATCCTGATTCGGGCCGCTCAGCGGAAGGGCGACTCCCCGAAGCCGGAGCTAGTCGTGGCGCTACCTCCAGAGAACGCTCTTCTGAAGGAGCGTTTGGCGCCGCTCGTGCTGTTCTGAGCCAATCTGCGACACGGCGGCCGAGCGGGCTGTCCAGACATGGCCGACGAGGACCGCACCCAAGAGGTCGCTCCAGCTAAGGGGGGGGGTGCCGTCTCGCCGGGTTGCCCTCGTCACCAGGGTGTTCTGTTTCGCAGTGCTGTCTACTCTCCGAGCCGCCTCAGGCATCGCTCCGAGGACCAAGGATCCTCGCCGATGCCCCCCTCTTCGAGTCGCTCTTCGGGCGACCCCGCAAAGAAAGGGCGCGGCCCGTGCCGCGCCCTGCAAGACAGGCCATCGTTTAGGCTAGGCAGCCGGTTGCCCCAGCTTCAACTCGAGAAGCTTCACCACCCGCTCCAGCCGCTGCATTCCTCCCTGGGCCTGTTGCATCAGGCGGAGAAGACCCTGCCCCTGGCTACCTTGGGCGCGGTTCGCCCGCAGTTCGTTCAACAGGGCCCCGCGACCAGCAGACCCAGGCGTCAGCGCGCCGTTGCCGCGCAGTCCCAGCCTGTTCTGGGTTCCAGTGGCGCCCGGAGCGCTCTCTAAGGCGGGCGCCGCAGCACGTACCGCCGCTAGGCTATCGGCCAAGCGGGTGAGTTTGGCCTTCAGAGTCTGTTGGAGAAGCTTTCCTTGCCTGTAGGTCAGGACGTCTCCCAGTTGCTTGATGGTGTCGCGCAGAGGCGTCCCAAGATCGCTCTTGAAGCTCGAAAGCTTCTGATTGAGTTCCTCTTCCGTTCCGTTGAACGTCACAAGATCGTCCGCCAACGTCTGCGCCCTGTCTTGGAACGCCGTCACCTCGACCAAGAGCGTGGCCAGGATGTCGTGCACGTCTTGCATCTGGTCGCGCGAGAGCTGAAGACGGTCAATGAGGACAAGCATGGGGATGTCCGCTGCTCCGACCGTGTTTGGGTCTAACGACGCCGTCACGGCGGCTCGGGGCGCACCGACCGACGTGAGCGCGAAGGCAATACCAGTCCCGAGCAGGCCGACCGCCACCACCACACTGCCGATGATCAATACCTTCTTCATGGGTAAACCTCCCGGGTATTCCGTTGCGTCAGGCCGGATTGTAGCCTAAGGCCGGAGGAGAACCCGTGGCAGGATTGTGGCAAGATGGTGAAGATCACAGACGGACCGGGAGGGAACGGTTTGCGCGGGACATCAAGAAGAAGAGCGCGAGGCCGGAAGGCCCAAGCCCCGCGGGGCCCGTCGCGATGGGCACGGGTCTCCTAGTGGCAAGCCTGGAGGGGTGGCCTGCTTGAGGAGGCAAAGCCATGAGACGCATTCTGTTCCTGTGTGTGGCCAACTCGGCGCGCAGTCAGATGGCCGAAGGAATCGCTCGGGCCGTCGCGCAAAGCGGGGTCAGGGTCTGGTCGGCCGGCTCCGATCCAAGGCGCGTCCGCCCCGAGGCGGTCACCGTGATGCGCGAGATCGGGATCGACATCTCCGGGCAGAGGGCCAAGGGTATGGAGGCAGTTCCCCTCGACAAGATCGACACCGTCGTCACTCTCTGCGGCGGGAACGTCTGCCCCATCCTTCCCGGACGTGCGCGGTCCTTCCACTGGGAAATCGCTGACCCAGCGGCCGTCGAGGGACAGGACGAGGCGCGCTTGGCGGCTTTTCGCAACGCGCGCGACGAGCTGCGTCGTCGCATTCCGGCCCTGCTTGCCGGCGAGAGCAGCGAAGGGCAAGCGGGAATCGACTGACGCCCGAATCCTGTCGCGCAACTTGCGCAAGTCGCCCATACGATGGCTGGAGCCGGCACGCAAGGCTCCACTCGCTCGGCATTCCCACGGTCGTCAGCGCACGTGGATCGCCCACTTGACAAGCACACCTCGCTCGAGTATAAACATGGCGCCATGGATATATAGTCAGGAGGTCTTCTACATGAATGATCGGCACATGTTCGCGGTCGCGTGTGTCCTCTTGTGCCTAGTGAGTGTCCCTCTTCTCGCTGGCACGTCAGTCACCACCACGGGGTCGAGCACCGTCCTCCCCATCTCGCAGCTCGTCTCCGAAACGCTCGCGCCTGAGGGGATCGACTTCACCGTCTCGGGCGGAGGCTCGGGTGTTGGCATCACCGCCATCATCGACGGCACGACCCAGATCGCGGCCTCTTCCCGTGCGATGACGCTTGACGAGTTCAAGCAGGCCGTGGACAAGGGCGTCACCCCCTACATGTGGGAGATTGCCGTCGACGCGATTGCCATCGTCGTCCATCCGTCGAACCCAATCGCGCAGATCGCCTACGCCCAGTTGAGAGGGATCTACCTCGGACAGATCACAAACTGGAAGGACCTCGGCGGCTCGGATCTCCGCATCGTCGTCGTCTCCCGCGACACCGCGTCGGGAACCTACGGGACGTTCAACGAGCTCATCCTCGAGAAGAAGGGCGTCATGGCCGGAGCCCTGTATCAGTCGTCGAACGGTGCCGTGGCAAGCACCGTGGCCACGACCCCTGGGGCGATTGGGTACGTCGGGTTGGGCTACTTGCAGCCAGCTCTCAAGGCCCTTGACCTCGCCAAGACGGACGCCGGCCCATTCGTGACCCCGTCCGTCGCGACGGCCATCAGCTTCGACTACGCGCTCTCCCGGCCCCTCTTCTACATCACGAACGGCTTCCCGACCGGCGCTGTTGCGCGGGTCATTCACTATGTCCTCTCCGACGAAGGCCAGAGGCTGGTCCTCGAAGCGGGTTATGCTCCGATTCGCCAGGTGTCCAGCGCCTTTTAGCGCCATCGCAGCCTCTCCACACCCTTGCCAGGCCGGCCCTCTTCTGGCTAGCCTACCATCTCCAAGGTCATATTGCGCTCAAGGCGGGTAATGTATATAGTTTTGGACCAGTTATGGGCCTGAACGGAACCCCAACCCATGGAGGCAAGCGACGCGCCTGGCGCGCGCACCCCTTACGGCGCCTTGTCCGGCGCGCCGACTGGCCGGTCTTCTCTCTCTTTGGTCTCGTTTCGCTCTTAGCCCTTGGGGTTATCCTGTTCTTCGTCATTCGAGAAGCCGTGCCAGTCTTCCGTTTCGCCACTCTGGCGCAGCTCCTTGGCCCCATCTGGCAGCCGACGAGCGACCCGGCCCAGTTCGGCGCCCTTTCGATGATCGTGGGGACGGCGCTCGTCACGGTCGGGGCGCTCTTTCTCGCCATTCCCCTGGGCTTCGCCGCGGCTGCCTTCGTCGCGGAGATTGCCCCCAAGGGCGTAAGAGATATCGCTAAGTCGCTCCTCGAGCTTCTCGCCGCAGTCCCCTCAGTCGTGTATGGGTTCTTCGGTCTGACAGTCGTCAGTCCCTTCATCCAGCGCGCGTTTGGTCTTCCGACAGGGCAGACCGCGCTCACGGCCTCACTCGTCCTCGGGATGATGGCCCTCCCGACGGTGGCCAGCCTCGCCGAGGATGCGCTGACGGCGGTTCCCAAGGATCACCGCGAGGCGTCTTTTGCTCTGGGTGCCTCGAAGTGGGAGACGACGTGGCGCGTCGTCTTCCCGTCCGCGTTCTCCGGCCTGTTCGGAGCGGCCGTCCTGGGGATGGGGCGGGCGGTGGGGGAGACGATGGCCGTGCTTATGGTGGCCGGCAACAGCCCTCAGGTTACGTGGTCCTTCCTCCAGCCGGTGCGGACTCTGACCGCAGGAATCGCCCTAGAGATGGCGGAGGCTCCGTACGGCAGCGCACACTACCACGCACTGTTCATGCTCGGAGCAATCCTCCTTCTGATCACCCTGGTCACCAACTGGCTGGCAGAGTGGCTGCGCGGCCGCATGGCGAGGAAGCACGCGGAATGAAGAGACAAGGGCGGGCGCGGATTCAACGGACGACGGAGATCGTGGCCTTCTCCCTGCTTGGCCTGGCGACGGCGGCGGGCCTCTTCGCCCTGGGCGTCATTCTCTACTACATGATCAGCCGGGGAGGCCCGGCCCTCTCTTGGGAGTTCCTGACGAGCTTCCCCCGCAAGGGGATGACGGCCGGGGGGATCTACCCGGCACTCGTTGGGAGCTTCTACCTGACCGCGGGGGCGATCGTGGTCGCGCTCCCTCTGGCTCTGGGAGCGGCGGTCTTTCTCGTGGAGTACGCACGCGAAGGGTTCTTGGTCCGCGCCATTCGGATTTGCGTGAACACGCTCGCCGGGGTTCCGTCGATCGTCTTCGGGTTGCTCGGCCTGGCCCTGTTCGTCAAGGCGCTTGGCATTGGGGTGTCGATCCTCGCGGGGGCTCTCACGCTCGGCCTTCTGATCCTGCCACTTCTCATAAGGACTGCCGAGGAGGCCCTGCGCACGGTCCCGCGTAGCTTCCGCGAGGGGGGGCTCGCCCTTGGGGCGACCCGCTGGCGCACCATCCGCACGATCGTCCTTCCCGCAGCGATGCCGGGAATCCTGACGGGCATGGTTCTTGGCCTCTCTCGCGCCATCGGGGAGACCGCACCGATCATGTTCACCGCCGCCGCCTTCTTCACGCCTCACCTTCCGTCCTCACCCTTGGACCAAGTGATGGCCCTTCCATACCACATCTTCGTGATGGCGACGGAGAGCCCGAACTACTGGAAGACGAAGGACCTGCAGTACGGTGCAGCGCTTGTGCTCCTCGGTCTCGTCCTCGTCTTGAGCCTCGGTGCGATCATCCTGCGCGCCTATGCCCGAAGGAGGAAGGTCTGGTGACAAGAGAGAACGATCGCGCAGACGAGGAAGCTCTCCGCATGCGGGAGCCTCCTCGAGAGAAGGGAGGAAGCACAGCCCTTTCGTCCGTTTCGTTGGGGGCGTCCGTGCCGTGGGATCCGTCCTCCGTGGCCGGAGCGATCCTTAGCGTCTCGAACCTGAGCATCTGGTACGGGAAGCAGCAGGCCCTGAGGAAGGTCACGCTCAAGTTCCCGTTCCGCCGCGTGACGGCCGTGATCGGGCCGTCTGGATGCGGCAAGAGCACGCTTATTCGCTGTCTCAACCGCATGAATGATCTCGTGCCGCACCTGCGCATCGAAGGGGAGGTCCTGTTCCACGGCCGCGACATCTACGCGCGCGACGCGGACCCCGTGGAGATCCGACGGCGAATCGGGATGGTCTTTCAGAAGCCGAACCCCTTCCCTAAGTCGATCTACGAGAACGTCGCCTTTGGCCTGCGGGTCAACGGTCTGCGCGATCGCATGGACGAGCGAGTGGAGACGGCCCTCCGGCGTGCCGCTCTGTGGGACGAGGTCAAGGACTGTCTACGCAAGAAGGGTGGGTTCGACCTCTCGGGAGGCCAGCAGCAGCGTCTATGCCTGGCGCGAGCGCTTGCGGTCGAGCCGGAAGTCCTGCTCATGGACGAGCCCTGTTCGGCTCTCGATCCGGTGGCGACGGCGAAGATCGAGGACCTGATCCGAGAGCTGAAGAAGGAGGTGACGATCGTCATCGTGACGCACAACATGCAGCAGGCGGCGCGCATCTCAGACGACACGGCGTTTCTCCTTCTCGGCGACCTGATCGAGTTTGCTGCGACCGAGCAGCTCTTCACTCGGCCGTGCGACCCGCGAACGGAGGCGTACATCACGGGGAAGTTCGGTTAGCATATCGGACAAAGGGGACGGACGATGACACGCGATGAGTACGTGAAGGACCTGCAAGCTCTGGAGGACGAGGCACTCGAGCTTGGGGAAAGAGTGTCCGATGCCATCCGACAGGGGCTTCTTGTCTTGGAGACTCGGGATCTCGCCGGCGCGAGAGCGTTGATCGCCAACGATGCCTCGGTGAACGAGGAACGTTACGAGATCGAGGAACACTGCCTGAGGCTCCTCGCTACGCAACAACCGATGGCCGGCGACCTGCGGCGGGTGACGGCGTTCCTTCACGTGGCCTCCGACCTCGAGCGAATGGGCGACCAGGCGGAAGGGTTGGGCAAGATCGTCCTCCTCCTGGGCACGGAGCCTCTGATCAAGCCCCTCATCGACATCCCCAAGCTGACGGGGGTGGTCCTGGAGATGCTCGCGGGGGCAATGGAGGCGCTCCGGCAGTGGGACGGGGACCGCGCGCGAGCGATCGCGCGGCGCGACGACGAGGTGGACCGGCTGCACAACGTGATCGACCAGGACCTCTTCCACCTGATGATCCAGAACCCGTCATGCATCACGCAGGCAACCTACCTCATGTGGGCGAGCCACAATCTGGAGCGCATCGGCGACCTCGTGACGAACGTCTGTGAGCAGATCGTGTTTGTCGCGACCGGCTGCATCGAGGAGTTGAACGTCCGCCCGGCCTCTGGGCCAGAGTCGAGCGGCCAGACCAAAGCCTCCGCGGGAGCGAGCTAGTCGAGCCCATTCACTTGTGTTCCGGCGGAGCTAGTCCGTGCGGCGAAGGACTGCCCCGGCGTCGAGCGCGTTCTCCGCGATATTGAACCCGTACTCCCGTACCCGCAGCAGACTGTCCATGACGATGCTGATCTCGTGGGCCGCCTCGGGCTGCTCCGTGGAGGACGTCGCCCGAGCTTGCTCAGCGAGGTGGGTGCTCCTCGCCTTCTCCTCGAGAACGCTGTTCGCCTTCCCGTCGTCCAGTTCCTCGAAGGCCTCAATCGACCTGGACAGGATCTCCACCGACGCCGCGGCGAGGTCTTTCACGCGTCCGACAACGACCTTCGCCAGCGGGGCGCTCAAGGTGAGCGTTGCCTGCGAGATCTTCGCCGCGTGGTCGGCCACGCGTTCGAGCTGATCGGCAACCGTGTGGTAGTGCATGAATTGGAGGTGGGAGAGCTCGACGTCGCTTTCAACCAGGAGATTCCGTAGGAGGAGGCCAAACTGGCGCGCCACGAGGAGGACGAGGCGGTCGACGTCGGCGTCGCGCTCCACCACGTCGCGGGCAAGCTCGAGATCGCTATTGACGAACGCGGTAACTGCGTCGCCGAGCATGGCCCGGGCCATGTCGAAGATGCGGTGCAGGGTCCGTTGCACGGGGAACTCCCGCATGCTGACCAACGAGTGCAGGACGACGGTCCCCTGCGTCTCCTCGAGGATCTCCAGGCCGATCAAGCCCTGAGCGATCTCACGCACCATCCGCCGCTGCTCCTGGCCGATTCGCTCTCCGGTGACCCGGATGATGTCGTATCCGGCGATGTAACGGGAGATCGTCTCCCGCTGCAGGCGGCTGAAGTCCCAGTCTCCCGGCGTGATGGAGCAGACGTTCATGTCTTCTCTTGCCGGCGGGACGAGGAGCAGGGCGCCGGTGTCGCCGGGCAGAAGACTCACCAGGCTCCCGCGAGTGAGTCCCACTTCCTCAGCCCACTCCTTAGGCAGAGTGACGAAGAACGTCGATCCTCCCGTGAGCTGGACCTTTCTCGGGTACACGGCGCCTCCTCTATATAGATACGAGGCCATTGTAGGGTTCCCGAGAGAATCGGTCAACGGCGATGGCGCCGGGCGGGACTGCGAAGGACGTCTGTGGGAAAGAAGAGCGCGAGGCCGGAAAGCCTCGCGCCGCGGCGATTCTACTCAGTTCTCTGCGTCGTCTACAAGGACGAACCGCGCATCATGGGGCAAGCCCCCTGCCCGGAGCCGCCCATCATCCCTCGCCCGGAGCCACTCATCATCCCCTGTCCGGAGCTGCCCATCATCCCACACCCGGAGCCATTCCCGCCGCAGCCTCCGGAGGCCGGGCACGCGCCGCTTGAGCAATGCTCTGCACAAGTGACGTTCTGGCCTTGGCTGTTCGAGCTACCCTGGGCGTTCCCGCCCGCCGCTGCGGATGGGCAGTTCCCGCTCATGGCGCATCCGGCCCCCTTGCTGCTAGAGAGGTTCCCCAACAAGAAAGCCATGGCCCCGGCCAAGAGGACCACAGCAAACGCCCCGACCATCCACTTCTTTGTCCGATTGTTCATCGAGCTCACTCCCCTTCGATAAGGTGATCGGAGCGTAGCGGGACGCTGTGAGGAGCCTGTGGAGAACGAACCAAGATTCTGTGCGCGTTTCCTCGTTCTTCAGGCGTCGCAGAAGCTTGCGAAGCGGGTAGACTGCGGGTCATGAAGCCACGGAGGCAAGAGCGCGACCAGGGGTCTGGGAAGGAAGGGGATCGAGCCCAGTTGAGAAAGAGGGTGCCAGAAGAACTCGATCTCTGGTTCTCGAGACAAGAGACTTGCGACCTCGCCCTGGAGCAAGAACAGGACGTTCAGCTCGGCGTGTCGCTCCTTCCCATCGTGGAACGCGTACTCGAGAAGGCCGAGGAGCTCACCCGTATCTAGAGCGACTCCCAGCTCCTCCTTGATCTCCCGCACGAGGGCGCAAGCGATCGATTCCCCGAACTCCACGTGCCCTCCTGGGAGGTAGGCGTGCCCTTGAGCAAGAGAACGACACAGGAGGATCCGGTCGTTCTGGATCAGGACGCCCCGCGCAAGGACCTCGATCGCTTCGCTCACCTGGCCTCCAGCCGGCACGGCCGCCGTCGAAGTGGGTTGCCCCACGTCGCGACTAGCGGTTCAGGATCTCTCTTGCCGCGGACGCGATACCGTGCGCATCGAGGCCGTAGTGGGCGAGGAGAACTTCGGCGTTCCCCGACTGCCCGAACTCGTCCTTCATCCCCACGCGCAGGACACGGGTCGGGCACTCCTGCGAGAGAAGCTCGCAGACCGCGCTCCCCAGTCCTCCAGCGATCTCGTGCTCCTCGGCGGTGACCACGGTGCCCGTCTTCGCGGCGGAGGCGACGATCGTCTCCCGGTCGAGCGGCTTGACCGACGAGGCGTTCACCACCTCGGCGGAGATCCCGTCGCGGCCCAGGAGCTCCCGCGCCTCGAGCGCGGCCGAAACCATGAGTCCGCAGGCAACGATCGAAACGTCCGTCCCTAGAGCGAGGACCGGCGATCGGCCGAGCGCGAACGCGTACCTCTCGTCGAGGATGACCGGGAACCTCTCGCGGGCGAGGCGCACGTACACCGGCCCGTCGTCGTAGGAGGCGGCAAAGCGTGTGACCGACGCGGCTTCGATCGCGTCGGCCGGGACGATCACGGTCATGTGGGGAAGGACGCGCATCAGGGCGATGTCCTCGAGCATCTGATGGCTTGCGCCATCCTCGCCCACGGTCAGTCCGGCGTGCGTCGCCACGATCCGCACGGCGACCTTCGGGTAGGCGATGACCTGGCGCACCTGCTCCCACGCCTTCCCGGTCGCGAAGACAGCGAAGGTCGACGCGAAGGGACGGAAGCCGCTCATGGCGAACCCCGCCGCGACCCCCATCATGTCGGCCTCGGCGACCCCCATGTTGAAGAACCGGTCCGGGTGTTCCTTGGCGAACAGGCTCGTCTTGGTCGAGCCGGCGAGATCGGCGGTCAGGACGACGATCCGCGGGTCCTCGTGCCCGAGTTTGGCGAGCGTGGCGCCGTAGGCGTCGCGCGTCCCCTCGAAGCGGGCGAACGTCACCGGGGCACCCCTTTCCAGTCCTTGAGGAACCGCTCGATCCCCGCGTCGGTCAACGGGTGATCGAACAGGCGCTTCAGAACCCCGTAGGGCACGGTGGCGATGTCCGCCCCGAGGAGGGCGGCCTGGAGGACGTGCTGGGGGTGCCGGACGCTGGCCACGATCACCTCGGTCGGGAAGGCGTACGCCTCGTAGACGTCCAGGATCTGGGAGACAAGGTCCATCCCGTCCCCGCCCACGTCGTCGATCCGTCCCACGAATGGAGAGACGTACGTCGCCCCGCACTTGGCGGCGAGGAGCGCCTGATTCGCGGAGAAGACCAAGGTGGCGTTGGTATGAATCTCTGCCTCGGCCAGCCTCTGCGCGGCCTTCATTCCGCTTTGGGTCATCGGCACCTTGATGACGACGTTCTCATGGATCTTCACAAGCTCGCGGGCCTCCGCGACCATGCCGTCGGCGTCGAGGGCGGTGACCTCCGCGCTCACCGGACCGTCGACGAGCGTGCAGATCTCCGCGATGAGCTCGCGGAACGGCCGCTTCTCCGCGGCCACGAGGGAAGGGTTCGTCGTCACCCCGTCAACGAGCCACGCCATCTCCCGAATCTCGTCCAGATTCGCGGTGTCGATGAAGAGCTTCATTCCGCCTCCTTCTCCCTGCGCCCAGCGCCCACGCATCTTGAGTTTAGCGGGTCCGCTTCGCGTTGACCATCGGGCAATCTGGACGCGCCCCGCTCGATCCCGCTTTCCACCACTGACCCAGGGTGCGCCGATGTGGGTGATGACCGACCTGATCCGGAGCGCGGCGGTCCGGCCGGCCTCCTTGGCGCGTGCTCGGACCGCTCCCTTCGGTGCCCCTCTTCGGAACGTGTCCAGTGGAGACGGCTAGAGGGCGTGGCAAGCGACGGGCGCGATCCGCGATTTCCTGCTCCCCTGTGGAAGGCGGGACCCCGCTTTGGACGATCGGCCTCATCCTCCAGGAGGAGGCGTTGTGAGAGAACCTCTCTTGGGCGTCATTCTCGAGTGCCTCCGCGGCGTGGAGTGCCCCAGCGAATCCCCTGGCGATCGCGAGGTGACACCCAAGAGCAGGAGCCCTTTCTTGGGAGGCTCGGTTCCAGAGTATCGGACCGAGTGACGAGGCAGGCAGAGCGGGTGGATCGTTGGCTTTGAGTCTGACCTCAGTTCCTGTTCTGCGCGCCCGCCACGGCCCGGTCGGCGTTGATCAAGCCCGATCCAAACTGAGGGTCGCGTCCGGCGACGCCGAGGTCGACGGCCGAGGTCTTGAGGGCGGAGATGGCCTCTTGGGCCGTCAGGCGAGGGTTCTCGGAAAGGATGAGGGCCAGGGTGCCGGCCACGTGTGGGGCGGCGAAGGAGGTCCCGGAGCTTGTCGCCGCGGCTCCTCCGGGACGGAGCGAGGTGACCTTCTCGCCGGGCGCGGCAACCGCCACTTCGGATCCGTAGTTGCTGAAGCTCGACAGGTGATCGCTCTGGTCGGTCGCGGAGACAGCGAGGACTCCGGGGTACTTGCCGGGATAGCTGACGGCGTTCTTTCCATCGTTTCCCGCGATCCCGACGACGATCACGCCGCCCCCGATCGCCCGCGAGATCGCTTCCTCGAAGACAAGCGGCGGCTTGCCATTAGAGTAGATGCTCAGGTTGATGATGCGCGCCCCGTTCTTCACCGCGTAGTCCACAGCGGCCGCGAGCTTTGGCCAGTCGGTCGAGTAAAAGAGGTTCTTGGAGTCCAGGACACGAAGGTCCATGATCCGGACCCCGGGCGCCACGCCGGCTACCCCATCCGCAGTGGCCTGGGCAGCGATGATCCCAGCGACGAACGTCCCGTGCCAGTGGATCGGAGTCGTGTCCACAGAGCTGGTGTTGCGGAAATCCCAACCGTGCACGTCGTCGACGTAGCCGTTCTTGTCGTCGTCGATGCCGTTGCCTGGAATCTCCCGGGAGTTCGTCCAGATCTTCCCCGCGAGTTGCAGGACGGAGGCGTCGATCCCGCTGTCAATCACGGCGACCACGATCTCCTGAGAGCCGGTCGTGTATTGCCACGCCTGGGGGGCGTCGATTCTCTTCACGCCCCAGGAAAGAGCGAGATCCTGCGGATTGACCGAAGAGAGGGCCCCGGCCGTCCCGGCTCCGCCCGCCACGCGGGGCATCTCAAACCAGACGAGCGTGCCGCCGAGGGGCAGGAGGACGGTCAGGACCAAGGTCAACAGAAGCGTCGAGCGTTTCATCTTCGGCAACCCGGCTACCCCAGAGGGGCCCGTGGCTTTGCGTCGCCTCCTTGCGAAGGGTTTGCCTTTTCGGATAGATGCCAGCATCCACCACTATGAGCTAGTTGTTACCATCACCTCGATTCTGCCTTGCGCGCTCTGTTCTCAGACGGAGAGACATGGACCGGATCTGAGTCGACTTCGCTCGCGAGCGGTTGCTCGAAGGGCAAGGCGGCGGTACGTTTCCACAGGAAGGGAAAGGAGTGTTCGTGTGATGAGGTATGACGTCGTCGTGATCGGAGGAGGACCGGGCGGGTACGTGGCCGCGATCCGGATGGCCCAGCTAGGGCTCAAGATCGCCCTGGTGGAGAAGGCACAGCTCGGCGGAGTCTGCCTTCACTGGGGATGCGTCCCAACGAAGGCCCTGTACGCGGCGACTCGCCTCGTTGCCCGAGCGAGAGTGGCCGCGACGCACGGGATCGCCTTCGGCGAGCCCCAGATCGAGCTTGGGTGCCTGGCGACCTGGAAGGAGGGTGTGGTTCGCCGTCTCGCCGACGGGGTCGCGGGCCTCCTCAAGTCAAGCGGCGTCACGGTGATCGCTGCCGAGGGGCGCCTCGCCGGCCCGGGACACATTGCCCTCTCATCGGGAGAGACCCTCGAGGCGGAGCGGATCGTCCTCGCCACCGGCTCCTCTCCCGTTGAGATCCCCGGCCTACCCTTCTCCCATCCCGCGGTGTGGTCTTCGAGCGAGGCGCTCGCCCTGACCGAGATTCCCAAACGGCTCCTCGTGGTGGGAGCTGGGGTGATCGGGCTTGAGCTCGCGACGATCTACCGGCGCCTCGGGAGCGCCGTCACCGTGATCGAGCTTCTCGCGGAGATCCTCCCCGGGATCGACCTCGGCCGGCGCGGTCTCTCCCTCCTCCGGCGGTCCCTGGCTGTGCAGGGAATCGACGTTCGCTTGTCGACCGTCGCGGCCTCGCTCGAGGCGACGGCCGACGGGGTGCTCGTGCGCGCGAAGGGCGGCGAGAGCCTTGCGGCGGACCGCGTCCTCGTCGCGGTCGGCCGCCGTCCGAACTCCGCCGGGATCGGCTTGGAGACGGTCGGCGTCGCAGCGGACCGCCGTGGGTTCGTTCTGGTCGATGAGCACCTCGAGACGTCGGCGCGGGGGGTGTACGCCATCGGCGACCTCGTCCCCGGCCCGATGCTCGCGCATAAGGCCTCGGCCGAGGGGCTGAAGCTCGCGGCGTGGTTCGTGGGGGAAGAGATTCCCCTCGACTACGCGCTCGTCCCCCAGGCCATCTTCACGGACCCCGAAGTGGCGCTGGTCGGCCTGTCCGAGGAGCGGGCGCGGGAGGCGGGTCACGAGGTCACAGTCGGCCGCTGCCCGTACGCAGTTCTGGGCAAGGCGCAAGGGATGGATGAACCCGAGGGGTTCTTCCAGGTCGTCGGCGAGAAGAAGACCGGGGGGCTCCTTGGCGCGCAGGTCATCGGCGCCGAGGCCTCCGACCTCATCTCCGAGGTGGCCATCGCCCTACAGAACGGGCTCTCTCTTGGCGCGATGGCGAACACCATCCACCCGCATCCGACGCTCTCCGAAGGGTGGAAGGAAGCGGCGGAGAACGCCCTGGGCCGCGCCATCCACACGGCGAATCGCTAGAGAGCCGACGGCAGGTGTGTGTCCGTTGTGCTACCTAGTCGATGGCGCTCTTCGATGCGGGGACAGCTTCATCCTGAGCGTCGGCCCGTGTCGGGCGTCTGTCCTCCAGGTGCCTGATCGCTGGGACGAGAAAGGCCCCGACTCCAGCCACGGTCAGCACGACTCCGCTGAGGATGTACCAGAACGAGATTCCGACGAGGTCAGCCACCGGTCCTGCCACCGCGAGGCCGAGCGGCGACATCGCCGTGGCCAGGCTTGCCAACAGGGTGAAGACGCGTCCCTGCATGCTCGGGTCCACGTGAGACTGAAGCAAGGCCTGCAGCGGGCCGTTGGCCATGGCGTTCATGATTCCGATGAGGGCGAAGGCAGCCATCGCGATCCACAGGCCGCTCTGCGGCGCGAGTCCCAGCGCAAGGAGCCCCACGCCCATTCCGGTGATTCCACAAAACGACGTGACGACCCGGCGCCGGAACCCGCCCCACACCGCGAGAACAAGGCCGCCCACGACGATGCCTCCGCCCAGGGACGACTCGAGCCAGCCCAACTGCATCGCCCCGCCGTGCAGGTGTCTCGTGACGAACAGGGGCAAGAGGGACGCGCCCGGACTGAGCACGAAGTTGAGAAGCATCGCCGTGAGGATGACGATGAGGAGCCCGGGCCAGGCGAGCACGTAGCGGAACCCCTCCCTCATCTCTCGCAGCACCGACGGTCGCTCTGTGGTCGCCTTGGACTCGGGCTGCGGAATGGCGATGAAGAGGAGGGGAAGGACTGCCGTCGCGGCGGTGGCCACGTCGATCCCCAGGATCCAGTGCATGGGAAGGAACGAGAGCAGGATGGCTCCCATGGGAGGCGTCACGATGTTCGAGGCCCCGTTCATCGCCTGGTTCAGGCCGGCCACCCGCGCCAGGTGCTCGCGCGGCACCATGAGCGAGGTGGAAGCCGCCATCGCCGGGTAGTGGAACCCGGTGCCGATCGCGCGAGCCGCGGCAGCGACGAAGATATGCCACACCTCGACGGATCCGGTGAAGAAGAGGTAGGCGAGCCAGGCCGAGACGAGGGCGATGGAGCCGTCCGCCACGATCATCACGGTTCGGCGGCTCCACCGATCGACCAGGGCGCCGGAGAAGGGCCCGATCAGGACCTGAGGGAGAATCGCGACCATCGTGGCGGTGGCGAGGACCGTCGCGGATCCGGTCTTTTGCGTCAGCCACCACACCAGAGCAAACAGGACGAGCTGGCTCCCGATGAGCGAAACCTCTTGGCCGGTCCAGACCACGAAGAACGTCCGCTTCCATTCTCGCGCCGCTTCAGGCATCTTGCTCCCTTCTCTATCCGCCAGTCCAGGACCCGACTCAGAGTGAGTCCCCCGGTGCCCCTCTGAAGTGCGTCGTTGCGGGTCCCCGGAAGGGTTCACTCCTCGGGCACAGCCGCTCCACGGGGCTGGATCCAGGAGCCGCGATTTTGGGATCCGGACGGCCTGGCGTCAAGATTCCAAGTCCCAGAGCTGTCTGCCAGAAGGGCAACCCACGCGAGCCCCTTCCGCTAGTGCCGGGCCTGCACCGCTCGGCGCTGGTCGCCGACTCTCTTCTGCATCCAGACGCGGGTAACCCCACCCGCCCCTCGGGAATCGGCCGCTTCGCCCTCTTCCCGATTCGGCCCGAAGCGTCCGGCCATCACTTCGGTGGTGTAGGGAACGGAGGACTCGCAAGGTGTCTCTCGAGCGGGCAGAGGCCGGCCGCAAGTCCCATCCCGATGGGACCTATCCGGGATGTTCCGGCGGTCTGGTGGTGCGAGTCGCCCAGCCGGCGCAGCTGGGCGAATGAGTCTGGCAATAGGACCCGCTCGCTAGACCTTCTAGACCTTGACCTTCTCCCCAACCTCTGCGCCGGGGTCGACCTGGAGCGACTCGGTGTACTCCACTTTGCCGATCCGGCAGCCCTCGCCGATGTCCACTCGCTTCCCGCGCACGACGTCGGCGACCGTGCCTTCCAGGGCGACGTCGTCCCCCTCGATCTGGGCAACGCGAAGCTCCGCAGCCCCCGATCCGGCGAACAAGCGGACCAGTCCATCGAGAAGGATCCCACGGTCTCTCCATCCTCTCCGACGGACGGAGATCGTCTCTCCTCCGATCTCACGCGCTTGGCTCTTCCCGGCGAGGTCTATGTCAACGCGATCGGCCGAGAGGAGTCCGCCGATCTCGAATCCGCCGCTCGCCTTGAAGATGTCACACTCGAGGTTAGAGGCGACGTGCAGACGGCCACTCGACTTGATGTACTCTCCGGAGAGGTCTTTGGCGGCGCGGAACGATCCGGAGCACTTGAACTCCTTGACCTGGGCGCTTCCCTCAACGCGGCCGCTGCCGCTGATTTTGAGCTCGTCGGCGACGACGTCCTTGGCGAACACGACGCTCCCCGAGACGTGCATCTCCTTGGCCTCCACCCGCCCCTCGCACTTGGCGGATCCCGAGACGTGGATCTCCTGCGCCACCACGTCTCCCTCGATCTTCCCCGCTCCAGAGATGGAGATCCGCTCGTAGGTTCCCCCACTGAGGGTTCCGGCTCCCGCCAGGGTCGCCGACCGGTGCTTCTCGTTCACGCTTCCTCCTTGCCCAATTCCAGTTTCATGCGATCTAGGACTGCCCCCAGGTCGACCGTCTGCACGACCTCGATCTCTGGATCGAAGGTGATGGGGGGGCCTGCGATCACGGCGAGGCTGATCTCCGCTTGGATCCCCGCGGCACTCAGACGCTTGCGCAAAAGATACAACTCAAGCTTCTTGTCCCGCAGCTCTTCGACCGTGTCCGGGGCGAAAGCCCGTTCGAGCGTCCGCTTGGAGAGGTCAACCTCCTCGGGCCTGGCCTTGTCGCGCAGGGGGCGCAGAGCCGCCATGCACAGCGCCTCGTTGAGAGGAATCGTCTCCTCTTCCTCTGTTCCCGGCGCTCTGGGGGCATGTGGTCGCCGCGGCGGGCGAATGTGACAGCACTCCTCGGCCAGCTTCTCGTCCCACCAGTCCATGGCGCGTAGACGTCCGAGGCGAACCACCAGCTTCGCGTTGACCCGCTCGGTGATGAGTCTGGCCAGGTCGTCGAGCTCGTGATCCTCTTTCAGGTTCTTGACCCGTTCGATCCGCTCCAGGATCTTCTCTTCTGGGAAGAACGTCTCCTGCCCGGTGAAGGTCGAGCGGCGGATGAACCAGCCCTCCGGGATGAGGCCCTTGCGCTTCCAACGGTAGAGCTGCCCGTAAGAGATCCCGGTCTTTTCCAGGACCTCCTTCTTCGAGATCAGTTTCTCCTCGGATTCCATCTCCCCTCCGCGTCACAAGAACAACACACTGTTACAATGATGCGCGGCGTACCCTCGGCTTCCTAGACTACCAGATGGGCAGCAGAGCACTCGGGTATTCTCTGGGTATGTTCTCTCCGGCGTCCGTTGCCGCCACATGTCTCCGTCTCGCGCCAATTCCTTGTTCCTTATCTCAACGTACTTCCACAGGTCGTAGAATGTCGGGACCATCGGCCTCACCCCCGTGTCTAGTCAAGCGAGGCCAGTATAACATAACACTGTTACGCTGTCAAGTCCGGTCAGACTCCTCCCGTAATGCTGTTCTAATCTAGCTTTATGCGCCGACTACGGACACTTCGCTCACGGCGATCGGCGGGACGCGCAAGAAACCGTACACCCACCCCGCCTTGCCGCCCAGCCCGACTAGGTTCTCCTTCAGAAGACGATAGGAGTTCCCCGCGATCATCGTGTTCTTGACCCGGCCGACGAGCTCGCCCTTCTCGATGCGGAACGCGACGGCGACGTTGTTTGAGAAGTCGCCGCCGGCGATGTTCCCTTGTCCCAGCCCCAGCACTCCCTCGACGAGGAGGCCGTCGCCGACGGCGCGGAGGAGGTCTTTCTCCTCGCCTACTCCCTCCTTCACGACGACGTTCGTCATCCCGACCGTGGGAAGCATGCGGAACCCGGCATTCCCAAACGGACCGGCCTTGCGACCATTGCCGGTGGAACGGGTGCCGGCCAGAGCGGCCGTGCGCAGGTCGTAGAGGAAGCCGCGGAGGACGCCCTGGTCCACGAGCGTAGTCCGCTCGCTTGGCGTCCCCTCGTCGTCGAACGCGGCGCTCCCCGTGGCGCGGGGCACCGTGCCGTCGTCCTCGATCGTGAAGCGCGGGTCGAGAACCGTCTCTCCGATACGACCCTTCAGGGGCGAGATGCCCACGTGCACCGAGCGGCCGTTGACCCCGGTAAGCAGGGGCAAGAGCAGGGCGACCGTGCCGTTGGGGGTGAAGACCACGGGCAGACGGCCGGACGGGGAGGGGACGATCCGTTCCCCCACACGGAAGAACTCGACGAGCCGATCGACCGGCGTGTTGGGGTCGAAGTCCTCGAGGTAGCAGGCCTGGGCATCCTGGGCGAGGACGAGAATGTCTCCCTCGCGCGCGAGTTCGACTTCGAGGCTGATCGAAAGGCGCGTCCGGGCCTCTTCCACGCGCAAGCCCGAGGTGTTGGCGATGGAGACGGTCTCCACCACCTTGGTCACGTTCACGTTGGCGGTGAGGGTCGGATTGGCCTTAAGCAAGCGGGCGATCGCTTCCTCACCGATCTCGATCAGGTCCTTCTCCGTCATCTTCTCCACCGCGCGGTCGTGCACCGGCGGGCCTCCGGCCGGGCGTCCGCTCGGGAAGGTGAATCCAGCCGGGTCGCCGTAGGCGGAGGAGGCCACGGCCGAGGCGACGAGAGCGGAGGGGTCCTTGATGTCCGTCGAGGTGCCAAACCCCAGGCGGCCGCCGTGGATGACGCGCAGGGCCAGGCCTTCGGTCTCCTGAATCTTCACGGCCTCCAGGCGCCCCGCGCGGAACGTGACCGGGATGCTCTTGCTGTGCAGGTGGTACACCTCCGCCTGGTCCACCTTCCCCTTCAGCCGTTCGAGGATCTCTTTCATCGGGTCCCTCCTACGGTCACGTTTTGGATACGAATGTGGGGCGATCCGTCGGTTACTGGGAGCGGGTACTGGCCTCCCTTTCCGCATCCACCCGCTCCGCCGAACATCGTCAAGTCGTTTCCGATGCGATCGATCGAGCGGAGGGTGTCGAAGACATTGCCGGTCAGGACGACGTTTCGCACCATGTTGCCAAGCTTGCCGTCCACGATCTCCCGGCCGTACTCGGCGGAGAAGGTGAACTGCTCGAAAACCGTCTGGCCGCCGTAGGCGCCGACCGCGTACAGGCCGCGATCGATCCCGGCGAGCATCCCGTCGAACGTGGCGGATCCTCCCTCGATATAGGTGTTGCGCATGCGCACGATCGGCTCGTGCTCGTAGGACGTCGCGCGAGCGTTTCCGGTCGGGGCGGCGCCCATCCGCTTCGCCGTCTCGCGCGAGTGCAGGAGCCCCTCGAGACGACCCTTGCGGATGAGGTAGGTCTTCGTGCGGGCGACCCCTTCGTCGTCGTAGCGGGCGTTCCCGCGCCGGCCCGGGATGTATCCGTCGTCCACAACGTTTAGGTCCTCTTTCCCGAAGGCCGTCCCCAGCGTCATGATCTTCGCGAGCCTTTCGTTCTTGAACAGGAAATCGGCCTCGCAGAAGTGGCCGAACGCCTCGTGGATGAAGACCCCAGCGATCTTGGGGTCAAGGATCACGGTGTACTTCCCTCCAGCCACAGGCTTGGCCTCAAGCAACTCCACGGCGCGGCGGGCCGCTCCCTCTGCCTCCTTCTCCCGATTGAGGACCACCTCGAACCCCCCGGCCTCCCCGACGCTCTCGAACGCCTGCTGGATGTTTGCCCCGCCATCGCTTGCGGCCGCTCCCAGCATGAGCGTGACGTCGGGGATCTCCTCGACGAGGTAGGTTCCCTCCGAATTGGCAAAGGTGATCTCGCGGAAGGAGTCCGTGTAGCGCGTGTTCGTCGCCACGATCTTTGGCCCGCCCGCAAGGAGAATCTGGTTGTACGACTCGATGAGCCGCTTCTTCTCCTCGAGGGAGATCTTGCGAAAGTCCTGTTTGAGGGAGACCCGCACCTCGTCGCGGACGACCGGAACCTCGGCGAGAACCGCACGGTCCTCGATCCGATCGGCCACGTGACGCGCGACCCGGGCCGCCTCCTTCACCTTGCTCCGAAGGCCGGAGAGGTCGTTGAACACCGCGATGCCCCACCCTCCGTTCACGAGGGCCCGCACGATTCCCCCGGACTCCGTCGAAGACTCGATGTTCTCCAGCCGGTCCTTGCGGAAGAACACCTGGCTGCGAGAGGCCTTCTCGAGCCGCACCTCCACGTAGTCCGCGCCGCTTCCGGCGATCGCTTTCCGGATCGTCTCCTCCACCTTGAGACCTCCTTCGCTGCTGCGATTCAACTCCATTCTACGGGCGGGCGTTCGCCCAGACCAACCGCGCTTTCGAGGCCGTTCCCGGTCGCCCTTCTCCGCGCAGGTAAGGTCGCGCGTCTCTGGGACGGTCTCGGCTTCAAGAAGCTTCCCCCGCGGCGCGTGCGCGGCGTTCTCGGCCCCGGTCTAGCGTCCGGGACACGCGGTCGCGACCGCCGCGTCGATCCCTTTCGTGCCGTAGGCCTTCTCGAAGTGTGCCGCGAACTCGCAAGCGAGCTTCCTCGCCCGCTCGTCGTAGGTCTTCTTGTCGGTCCACGTCTCTCTTGGGGAGAGGATCTCTGACGGGACGCCCGGCACCTTCTCCGGCACGAGGACGCGGAAGAAGGGATCTTCGTGCGTGGCGACGCCTTCCAGCTCCCCTTCCAGGGCCGCCTGAACCATCGTCCGTGTGACCGTGATATCGATTCGCTTTCCCACGCCGTACGGGCCGCCGCTCCAGCCGGTGTTCACGAGGTAGACCTTCGCTCCGTGCCGATCGAGCTTCTCCCCGAGCATCCGCGCGTAGACGTCGGGATTCCGCGGCATGAACGGCTCCCCGAAGAAGCGGGAGAAGGTGGTCTTGGGCTCGACGATCCCGGTCTCCGTCCCGGCGAGCTTGCTCGTGTAGCCCATGAGGAACCACAGCATCGCCTGCTCCTTGGAGAGCCGGGCGATCGGAGGGAGGACGCCGTGGGCGTCGGCCGTGAGGAAGAGGATCGTCTTGGGGTGTCCGGCGCAGGCCGAGGGCTTGACGTTCCCGAGGTAGACGAGCGGGAACGACGCCCGCGAGTTCGGGGTGAGCCGCTCGTCGTCGAGGTCGAACGTCCCATCCGGGTAGACCATGGCGTTCTCCACGATCGCCCCGTGGCGGCGCCAGTCGTCGTCGTGCATCACGGCGTTGTAGATCTCCGGCTCTTTCTTGGGGTTCAAGTTGATGAGCTTCGCGTAGCAGCCATACTCGAAGTTCCAGATCCCCTCGTCGCTCCAGCCGTGCTCGTCGTCGCCGAGTAGAGCGCGCCGTGGGTCGGCGGAGAGGGTGGTCTTGCCGGTCCCGGAGAGGCCCAGGAGCAGGGCCGCGTCGCCCTTCTTTCCTTCGTTCGCCGAGCAGTGGAGCGGCAGGACCCCGACGCCAGGCAGGAGGTAGTTCATCACCGAGAACATGAGCTTCTTCACCGAGCCACAGTAGGCCGACCCGTAGACGATCCCCATCCGTCGATCGAAGTCGATCGCGATGGCCATGGTCGTCGTCTTCTTCGTGGCAGGATCGACGCGGAGGCGCCCCTCGTAGCGGACCGGATCGAGCTTGTCGTCTGGCAGAGAGAGGATGGTGAACGGCTCTCCAGCGAAGACGCTCTGTTCCTTCCCCTCCGGGAGTGGGCGGAACATGTTGTCCGTGAACAACGCGGTTAGGGCGCGGCTCGTGACCGTCCTTACGGGGAGGGTGTAGCGCGGATCTGCGCCGAGGGCCCGGTCGGTGACGTAGAGCCGCTTCTTCGTGCCGAGGGTCTTCACGGCATCGTCGTAGAGGAGGTCAAACGTCTCCTCGCTGATCGGGAGGTTGTTCGGGGAGTCCCAGTCGATCTCCTTCTCGCTCGACGCACGCCGGACCGACACCGTGTCCTTGGGGCTCCGGCCGCTCGACTCTGGCCGCGTCCACGTGGCGAGCGCCCCGCGGGCGGTCACCATCGCCTCCTTGTTCTTGACCGATTCCTCAATCAGCGCCTTCCGCAGCGGGTTCGTGACGGCCGTGCGGCCCTTGAGCAGGGCGCCGAGCCTCGCATCGTTCATCATCGCCTCATCGCCTTTGGCCTTCGGAGCTCCGGACCAGCAAACACGCCCGGGCACGCAATCTTAGCGCGGCGCTGCAGGAGTTCCCAGGCCTTGTTTTCTCACCTAGCGGGACCCGGAGCGGGCACCGCTGCTTGACGGCGTGCGAAGCGGACCGAGTCCTGGCCACGAGGTGCGGGAATGGGTGATGTGTCCCGCGGATTCCAAGCACGGGCAACCCAGATACGAAGGGCAGGTCTGACCCGAGCCCTGGCCCTCGCGTCCCGTTCGCGGACGTCAGCCTGATTCACGAGTGTCTTCTCACCTTCGACTCAGACTGCGTAGGACCCTCGCCTCCATTCCTCAATCCATCCTCCGACGGGTAGGGATTTCGACCTCCATGCGCCTTAAGATGTATCATCGCCTCTGTTGCCATGACCTAGGCAGGACGGAATCGTAGTGCCGTGTTTCGCCAGAATGACAGGGCAGAACGGGAAGGTGGATGTCCGCAAGAAGCCGTCATGAATCTGATAGCGCGGGCCTGCGTCTCTTCGACCGCGAAGACCTCGTTTCCGTGGTGCGACGGTCGGCCGGAATCGAGTCACGCTACGATACTGCTTTCGTGGCCGGGATGGCGCTTCGCGAGAAGCAGGTCCAGCAGAACTACCGCCCAATCATTGCAGTCCACAAGTGGTTCGCACGTAGACCCGGCACCCTGTTCCGGGCTCTCCTCTTGGCGGAGTTCGGAGAGGGGCAGCTCTGCGATGACTTCTTCCGGGCGCACTCTCTGACTGGCGTCCGGGTCGCTGACCCTTTCATGGGTGGGGGAACACCTCTGATCGAGGCGAATCGCATGGGCTGCGACGTCGTTGGCTTGGATATCAACCCGATGGCTTGGTGGATCGTTCGTCAAGAGATCGAGTCGATCGACCTTCGCGCATACGCAGAAGCTGCGAGCCGCATCGAAGCAGCTGTTGACTCCGCGGTGGGACACCTATACCGAACACGTTGCGAGGTCTGTGGGCAGCCCGGCGCGCGGGTCAAGTACTTCCTCTGGGTCAAAGTCCAGCGTTGCGACCACTGCGGAAGGGATTTCGACCTGTTCCCCGGGTATCTGGTCGCGGAGAGTGCTCGCCACCCCGCAAACGTTCTTCTGTGCTCGGGGTGTGGCGTGCTCGTCGAGACCGCTTCACTCGGCGCTCCCGGAGATTGTCCGCAGTGTGGCGCCACTCTGCTCGTGGAAGGCCCAGCTCGGCGAGGCCACTGCCCCTGCGCTCACTGCGGGGCCGTGAACCCTGTTCCTGTTCCGAGGGCAGGGACGCCGCGCCATCGCATGTTCGCCATCGAGTATCACTGCGACCAGTGCAAACCCTCGCACCGAGGCCGCTTCTTCAAGCGTCCCGATGATCGGGACCTCGCTCGGTACTCAGAGGCAGAGGAACGCGTTAGGGCTATGAGAACGTCCTTTGCCCCTGACGATCCGATTCCCGCTGGTGACGAGACGGATCGCCTGCTGCGTTGGGGCTACCGCGAATGGCGCAACCTGTTCAACGCCCGTCAGACTCTCGGGCTCGAGCTGCTCTGCGAGCAAGTGGTTGCAGCCAAGGACAAGCGCTTGAGGGATGCGCTTGCCACGAACGTCTCCGACATCCTCCGCTACCAGAATATGCTCTGCCGCTACGACACGTGGGCGTTGAAGTCGTTGGACATCTTCTCCATCCACGGGTTCCCGGTCGGGCTCGTTGCGTGCGAGTCGAACCTACTCGGGATCCGGCATGCCTCGACCGGGATCAACATCGGCAGCGGCGGATGGTCGAACATCGTCGAGAAGTTCACACGTGCGAAGGAGTACTGCGAGCATCCCTTCGAGGTTCGGCAAGAGAGAGGTCGCAAGGTTGCCGTGACGGTTGATGGCGAGTGGATCGGGGAATTCGCTCGGCCTGGAGGTAAGAGCCGGTCGGTCGACCTTCGTTGCGCCAACTCGGCGGAGATCGATCTTCCGCCGGCCAGCCTTGACGCAGTGTTTACCGACCCACCCTACTTCGCGAACGTCCAGTACGCCGAGTTGATGGACTTCTGCTACGCTTGGTTGCGCCGCCTAATTGGCGATCGGGAGCCGGCGTTTCGTGCGACATCAACACGCAACAGCGGCGAGCTCACGGGCAACGCTACCCTGTCGCGCGGCATCGAGGAGTTCGCAGCCGGGCTGTCTCAGGTTTACTCCCGCATGGCGCTGGCTCTGAAACCTGGGGCTCCGCTTGCGTTCACCTACCACCACAACAGCATCGACGCCTATGCACCGGTGGCCATGGCGCTCCTGGACGCCAGCATGACCTGCACGGCGTCTCTTCCAGCCCCCGGAGAGATGGGCGGCTCGATCCACATCCACGGCACTGGGTCATCGATAGTCGACACCGTGTTCGTCTGTCGCACGACTGGCCGGATCCCGAAAGCGCTGCTTGTGGAGCGGCCGTCCGAGATTGCATCCCTGGTCTTGGCGGATCTTGCTCGACTTGAGGCAGGAGGCGTCCGTATCACCCGCGGTGATGCCCGTTGCGTGTCCTACGGCCACCTAGTCCGGCTCGCAATCTGGCGGTGCCGCACAAGCTGGGATCGAACTGCGCCGTGGCAGGAGAAGCTCGACCGCGTCCGGACCGCCCTAGGTGCCTCGGGCGACTGGCCGGCTATCGAGAAGTACCTTCCCAACGAAGCCCTCACTGCGCGGCGTAAGTCAGCTGGAATCCGGGAGGAGCCCGAACCCTACCAAGATCAGGAGGATGCAGATGTCGTCGAGTTCTGACAGGCCCTTCCAGCTGTCTTCGGAGGAACTGCGCGCACGGCTTGACGAGATGGTCAAGCTGACGTTCGGCGATCTCCAGTCGCAGTTCCTTGTCCTCCCGAGGGGCGACCACTACGTCGAATTCCACGACTTCCAGGACGCGTTCGAGACCTTGAAGCGCCATACCGGTGCCTTCGAGGAAGTCACCGATGTCACGCTACTAGACGCCCTGGTGAGCGACGCGCTGGCGTTCGTCGTTCTGAGAACAATCCTTGGTTTTTCACCACCGGAGTGGGCTGAGCTTGCTCGTTCTGAGCTTGGCAGCGACGTTGGGCAGGGGATGGCCCGCGCCCTAGACGTCAGGGTGCGGCACCAGCGCGATCTGTTCCAGAAGCTATCGAAAGCAGTAACCCGCGAAAAGACCTACAATCGTGTACTTGCCCTGCTGACTGTCGCGGCACGCTGCATCCAGAAAGGGGCGCCTGTCGGCAGCGAGGAGACTGTACACCGGCTGAAGAAGGTGGACACCGACCAAGGGCTCGTTTCCTTGCGGCATGCCGCGGATGCCCATGTTCCGTACGCGGTCCTTCTCTACGAGCGTTACCTCGGCCGCCCGTTCGCGAGCCATCGCGACTCCGTCTCGGAACTCGTCGGAGGCGTGATGGAGTCCGCCATCGCTGAGTTGCTGAGCAAGCACAAGGTCACATACCGTACGACGAGACGCGCCGAGCGGGTCCCAGGCTTCGAGCAGGCGCCTGACTTCTTCGTGCCGTCCGAGTTCGATCCCGCAGTGATCATCGAGGCGAAGATCACGAACGACGACGGCACAGCCCGGGACAAGGTTGCGCGCCTCAAGGTCCTGGCCGCGATGCGCGACCAGCGCATCAGGAAAGGCGAGCCGGCGTTTGAGGTTGTGGCTTGTATCGACGGCCGCGGTTTCGGTGTTCGCACTGAGGACATGCGCAGCATGCTTCTGTGCACGCACGGCAAGGTATTCACCCTCGCAACCCTGCCCTCGCTCTTGGAGTTCACCCGGCTGCGCGACTTCGTCGCCGTGAAGTGAACGGACGCGACGGTGAGATCTGCGCTCTTGGTGTCTTGGCCACACGAGTGGTGAAACCTGTTCGTGTACCCCAATCGCAGGATCTGGGGACATCACCTATATCGGCGACGATTCGGAACGGTCCGCAGCTTCGGACCGACAATCCGTGTTGGGTCACCGGATTCCGCCGTCGGTCCCATCCCAGGCGACGCCCTCCCCACTCCTGCCCTTGGCGTACCGCTTCGCGACGAACACCAGCAGGCGACGCCCTCCCGGACGAGGCGAGCCGAAAGCGATGGCGCGGCAGCTCAGCGCGAGAGTGAAGTCCTGACCCTCCGCGATCGTCGCCTTGCCCGCTCTTCGACGGCTCGGCTCTAGTGGCTCAGGCGCCGGACGCGGCGGGCGATCTTCTTGTGAAGGCTCTCGTAGGTGGGCGGGGGCCCGGTGTGGACGAGCTTTCCGTCTATGAACAGGGCGTCGGCGCTCCCCCACTCGTGAAGGGCGGCGCGGTCCAGGGTATCGACCTCGCGGAAGAGGCACTTCTCGCCGAACGCGGCCGTGGCCCGCTTTGCCCTCTCGCAGGCGAGGCTCTGCGCGGGACACCACCCGTTCACGAGCGCGGTGACCGTCACCTTTCCGGGCGTCGTCTCCGGCCGTTTCCTTGGCCGCAGCCACCGGGGCTTGACCGCGTCGGCCGCGAAAGGCTTCCAAACAAGCGCCTGGAACCCGCCCAGGCGGTCGGCGGTTCGGTACCCGAGCTTCCGGAACCACGAGGCTCGCAGGAAGAAGGGAAGGTCAAGCCCCCAGGCGGCCATCCCCTTCGCCCCGCGGGCACGGGCGTCCTCCTCCGCGGCCAGAAGCAGCGCTCTCCCCATTCCCTTCCCCTGGAAGTTCCCGCGTCCCTTCTCGTAGCCGTGCACCCAGACGCAATAGACGAGGTAGAGGTCTTTCCCTTCGACGAACGTCTCCTCGATCGGGGCGTAGTGGATCATCCCGCCGACCTCGCCTCGGTCGTCGAGCGCGAGCTTGACGCGCAGTCCCTTCCCTTTCATCCGGTCGTACCACCGCCGCTTGTGGTCGCCGGCCTCGGCGAGCTCCGGCGACCAGTCCTCAAGACACACGCAGTAAAGCGGTACGAGCTCTTCCGTGAGGTCGACGATCTCCATCCTTCCTCCTTTGGCATCGCGCAGTCGCTCCGCGCGACGGTCCCCATCTTAGTCAGAGAAGCCCGCCTGGCCAACGAGGAGCCGAGCGGGGAGAATCGGGCGGAGCAGCAGCGGAGGTGGCGACTATGGCTGAGACAGGACGGACGACGCTCTACTACTTCACCGGGACCGGGAACTCCCTCGCCGTGGCACGGGCGATCGCCGCGGGCCTCGGTGGGGCGACCCTCATCCCGATCGCCTCCCTCGATCGAACCGCAAGGATCACGGTCCCGACGGAGAAGGTTGGCATCGTTTGCCCGGTCTACTTCTACACGGTGCCTTTGATCGTGCGAGAGGTCCTTGCGCGCTTGGATCTCTCGAAGGTCCGCTACACCTTCCTCGTCCTCACCATGGGCGGCCTCCCAGGCCTTGCCGTGGAGCACGCGGAAGAGTGCCTCGCGAAGTCCGGGGGACGCCTCGACGCTGCCTTCCCGATCCGGATGCTCGGGAACTACATCGCCGAGTACAACGTGCGCAGGGAAAGGGCGGTACAGGCGATGCTCTTGCGGACGAAACGTCGGGTCGCCGAGGTCGTGGAGGCCGTCGGGTCAAAGAGAACGCACGTCAAGCATGGTGGGCCAGTCGGACGTGCGCTCAGCCGCGCGATGTTCGCCCTCCTCGGCCGCAGGTTTCTTGCGGCTTGTCGAATGCTCGACCGACGGTTCACCGTGGACTCAACCTGCATCCACTGCGGGACCTGCGCCCGTGTCTGTCCGGTCGAGAACGTGCGCCTCGTCGAGGGCAGGCCGACCTGGCTCGGTCACTGCGAGCAGTGCTTCGCTTGCATCCACTTCTGCCCGGTGGCCGCGATCCAGATTCGCGGGAAGAACACGCGCGCCCGCGGACGCTATCACCACCCGGACGTGACGGCCGAGGATGTGGCCGCGCAGAAAGCGAAGGCCCAGTAAGCCGCGAAGGTCAGGTTGAGGCGGCGGAAGAGAGGATTCGTCCCGACTTCGCGGGCGGGTCCGCGAGGGCTGCTTTGCCCTTGAGCAGGGCGGCCAACCTGGGATCGTTCGTCATCGCGCTATCGCCTTCAGTTCGTGAGCTCCGGAGCCTGCAAAGTCGGCCGGGCATGGAGTCTTAGTATAGGAAGAGGGGAGTTCCCAGGGCGCGGCCACGTGGGTTCGGTCGTCTGGCCGCCGAGGACCGCGACGCAAGGCGCCCCCCCTCGGCACCACGCGCGGATGGCATCACGCACGCGCCTAGGACCAAACGACTGTGCCCTGGCACCGAGAACGCCAAGTCCTCACGCACCGGGAAGGAAGATCCGACGCGGTACTTGGCCCACCCACATCTGCGTTGATATCGGACGCCCGGTGCGGCCACATCCCGGACGGCGCGGACTGTTGCCGAGGGCACCTGGGCAATTGGAGGCCGAGAGGAGGCGCTCTGCTACTTGATGGCGGAGAAGTAAAAGACGACGAATCCCACCACCGCGGTGATCAGCACGGTGACGATCGTGCCGATGCACCATCTCTGCATCGACTGCTTTGCGTCATGCAACTCCTTCCGGAGATCGTCGCGCAGACTCCCGAGGGCGAGGTTCAGCTTGCCCTCAAGCTGCGTGACTTCTAGCTTCTGCTCCGTTCGCAGAAGGTTGAAGGCCACATCCGATCCCCTCTCCTCCTCTGGGTACTCCTTCGCTCCCGTCGTAGCCCTCGGGGAGACCCTGCTGCTCTCCTGAGCGAGACGCCGCTTCACCGATACCGCTGGGAGTGAGTTTGTGGATCCCTCACTCACATGCGAGCCACCGGCCTTGGGCAACGCGGCCAGTCGACGAGCGGCCTCTGCCGCCGTCCCCTGCTCTTGACGACTAGCCTTGTTGCGCTTCTTCGCCATGTGCGTGTCCCAGGACCCCTGCGATCGTCTCCTCCTCAATCTTGAGAGCAAGTTCCCCCAAAGCTCGAGCCGCGGCCGCAAGAGCACCGGGCGAACCACAGTCTAGATCGTGCGAATAGCAGTCAACGTCGAGGCCGATTCCGAATGCTGGAACGTTCGATTCAGGTTTGGCAAATGCATTCCGGACCCAGTCCTCACCTGTCTTCACTGGGCCAACCATCACCCGGCAGTTCTCTTGTTCTAGGGTGACGGCGCAGTCTGTGAATCTCAGAGTCGTCGGGAGCTGTGGGTGCAGGAAGCGACTCCTGACGGAGGCGAATACTTCGTCGAAACTAGAAGCGGTCTCATGCTTCACGATGCCAATGCTTCGGAAGCCGAGGCGTGTGATCGTCTTGAGACCCTCGGGAAAGACTTCCTCCAGCCCCGCGATGAAAGCACGGGAGTCATCGAGGAACTCTTGGCGGGTGCCAGGGTCTTCGTAGATGATCGAGCTACGAAGGTGCCCCACGCTGATGGCTCGAGAAGGGGACTCGAGGTTATTCGCGATCGTTACTTCGACGTTCTCCGTTCTCCAGTGCTCCAGCTTCTGTCTGAAGCGAGGAAACAGGACCTCTAGCACCTTGCCTCGTCGATCGAAAGCCTGGACGAGTGGAGGGTATCGGATTTCCAAGATGTACCTCGCCTTCTCACGAAGGCTCCCGAGAGTGTCAGTTGGCATGGTGCCTCCTTGGTTCCCTGCCTTCGGGGGCGGCTGAGGTATCTCGGCGAAACACCTCAGTGAGGGCGCCAGGATGAATTGCCCCTGTGCCCCTCTTTGTGACCCTGTTTGGGAACTCCAGGAATCACATCGGACCTCCACACGAGGCGAGCACGTGAACCAAAGATGAGAATAGCACGTCACAGCACTAGATGGAAGTCAAGGGGGGCAGATGCTGGGGAAGCGCTTCCGATCCGGCTTAGAGCAGAGAGCCCTCGCACAGGAGCTGTTGTCAGATCTTGCCATGACACATCGAGCGAGCCTGAAAGGGTAAGTCGCCCTTCCCCGGCGTCCGGCAGAAGGTGTCGGCTGCGGCGGAAGTCACACGACATGCCAGCCAGGCGTCTCTGCGTGGGGCTTGGGTTGTCGCGTCTTGCGTCCTTAGCTAGGATGGAAAGGATACTGCGTTCGGCTCTAGGAAAGGGTGCACGTATTCATCGGGGAGGTGAGACGGTGATTCGGACGCGGACGAAAGCAGTTCTTCTGGGAGTGGTGGTCTGCGCGTGCGGGCTCCTCGTTTCAGGCTGCTGGCTCACTCCGCCGGCGCCGACGTTTGAAATCCAACTGACACCAGCCGTGGTGACCGACCTGGCGCAGAACGCGCGGTGTTACTTCCTCCTCTCGATGACGGAACTGGGGACCGGCCCGTCGGCCGGCCCGGTGGCGATCAACGTCAATCCCACGGGCGGGATGGTCCTCGTGCCCAGCACGCTTGAGGCCGGCCGAGTCCCCGAGGTCATCCTCATGCCCACAGGTGTCCCGGTCGACACGACCGTGACCTTGACCATCGAGGGGCGTCGGGGGGACGAGACGCACTCGGCGACCTCGACGGCCGTCATCACTCAGCCGATCGAGAGCCCGGACGATCGGTTTGTCACGGGCACAGCGATGCGCGACCTGTTCATTCCGTGGCTTGAAAGCGACCACCCGGAGCTCGGGATCACCGCCGACACGGAGTGGACGGCCGTCCCGCTTCGTCCGCACATCCTCGAGGTGTCCTACCACCTCTTCCTCTCGAACGAGTGGGAGCTCGCGGTGTGGTGGCACGTGATGATCCCGCCCTACGACTGGGCCCGGATGTATCTGCGCCCTCGCGACACGGAGTCGCTGCCGTCGTTTGGCGCCGAGATCAGCTCTTTGAGCGCGGGAGAGGATCCGCATATCATGACCCCTCCCGAGGAGATCTGGCGGTAGAGCGGGCGACTCTTGGAACACATCGTTCATTTTGGCGACGACTCGAGACGCTCCGCGGCTTCGGCCGAGAATCGATGTTGCGTCCCGAGACTCCTGGGGACAATGCCCGTGCACACAGGGCTGCGTGCAGGCAGCGGCTCGAAGCGGAGCAGACCGGGGGCAAGGACCGCCTGTCCGCGCCCGAAGTCAGCCGAGCGGCCAGACCAAGGCTGGGCTCGGCCCGAGCGCACGATCTGTCTTGACTTTGACACCACCGTAGGCTTCAATTCGCCTTCGAGAAGGAGGTTTCGACATAGACAGTCAGATGATTCTGCTCGTGATCCCGCTCGGCTTGATCGAGCTCGCCTTGGCCGTCGTCGCCGTCGTCGACTGGGCGCGGCGGAAGACGTACCGCGCGCTCCCGCGCTGGGGCTGGCTCCTCGTCATCATCGCCGTCGGGATCGTCGGGCCAACTCTCTACCTGGCTCTTGGCCGGGGGGAGGAGCATGCCGAGCCCGATCGACGCGATTCGCACTAGCGCTCTCGTCAAACACTATGAGCACGGGAGAGTCCTCGCCCTCGACGGGCTCGACCTCACCGTTCCCGAGGGGTCGGTGTTCGGCTTTCTCGGCCCGAACGGAGCGGGGAAGACGACGGCGATCAAGATCCTGACCGGTCTCGTCGAACCGACGTCCGGCGACGCCTGGGTGGCCGGGGAGTCGGTGGCGCGGTCGTCGGCGCGCCTGCGGTCGCAGATCGGCTACCTGAGCCAGGATCCGCGCTTCTACACCTGGATGACCGGGCGCGAGCTCCTCGAATTCGCGGGGCAGCTGTTCGGCACGGGCCGGGCGGCCGCGCGCCGCCGCGCGGACGAGTTGCTGGAAATGTCGGGCCTCTCGCGAGCCGGGGGGCGGCGGATCGGCGGCTACTCGGGCGGGATGGTGCAGCGCCTCGGCATCGCCCAGGCGATCGTAAGCTCGCCTCGCATCCTCTTCCTCGACGAACCGTGCGCGTCGCTCGACCCTCTCGGACGGCGCGATGTGCTCGAGTTCATCGCCCGCCTACGAGGGAAGACGACGGTCCTCATGTCGACGCACATCCTCGAGGACGTGGAGCGCGTCTGCGACACAGTCGGCATCATTGACCGCGGGCGGATGGTGGCGACCGCCGGGACGGACGAACTCGCGCGCCGGTTTGCACCACCCGTCGTCGAGCTCGAATTCGAGACGGTGGAGGCAGCGACGGCCTTTGCCGCCGCGTGGCGAGAGGACGCAGGCACAGCCTCCGCGGACGTCGACGGCGCGAAGGTCCGACTCCGGGCACCGGATCTCTCCCACGCACGCGCCTCGGCGCTGCGGCTCGTCACGACGCGTGGTCTGCCGCTTGTTCGACTCGAAACCCGCTCCGCCTCGCTCGAGGACGTCTTCGTTCGCCTCGTCGGAGGGACATCATGAGTGCACGGTCATTCTCCGTTCTCGTGCGGAAGGAGCTGCGCGAGCAGGCGCGGAGCTATCGACTCCTCGTGCTCGGTCTCGTGTTCGTCTTCTTCGGGCTCGCCTCGCCGCTCTTCGCCAAGTTTACGCCGGAGATCCTGAAGATGGTCGGGACGGACCAGGGCGTCACGATCGTGCTGCCGGAGCCAACGGTGGCCGACGCCGTTGCGCAATACGTGAAGAACGTCTCGCAGATCGCGCTCTTGGTCCTCATCTTTCTCACGATGGGCTCTGTCGTCACGGAGAAAGAGCGCGGCACGGCCGTCTTCGTCTTGGTGAAGCCGACATCGCGCGAGAGCTTCCTCGCGGCCAAGCTCGCCGTCCTGTGGATCTCGGCCACGGGAGCCCTGACGCTCTCCGCCTTCTGCGCCTACGCGTACACGGCCGTGCTCTTCCGCCCGATCGGCGCAATCGCCTTCGCCCTGGCCAACCTTGCGCTCTTGCTGCACGTCCTGGCCTTCGTCACGACGACCTTCTTCTTCAGCGCTCTCGTACGCTCCCAGGCCGTGGCCGGAGTCCTCTCGTTTCTCGTTTGGATCCTCCTCGCGTCGCTCAGCGGCTTGGGCTACGTGAGCGAGTTCCTCCCCGGCCGCCTCATCTCCGCCGCCATGGCATCCGCTTTTGGGGCCCCGCTTCCGTGGGAGCCGCTCGCCGGGTGCGCGGCGATCGTCCTCCTCGCCGTCTCCGGTGCCGTCGTCGCATTCCGACGCTGGGAACCGTAGGCCGGGCGGGCTTTGCCCTGCCGGACGGAGGTAGGAGCGTCACGTCTGGCGATCACACATCGACCGGACCCGACTCGGGAGACGACCCACTCATTTTGAGGCCTCCGGGCTGCAGCGGTCGACTCTTGCCCCGTGAAGGGTGCGTCAGGTGTGGAATCCGGGGACGCGTCCCTTGCCTCGGCGACGACTCGGAACGCTCCCCAGCTTCGGCCTGGCAATCGGTTGTTGAGTCCCCGGATTCCACCGTCGATCCCGTCTCAGGCGACGCCTGCACCACCGTTGTCCCTGGACTGGCGTTCGCGTCGAACACAAGTCGGCCGGAGCGTTCCCAGACGAGGCGAGTCCCAGTCGACGGCACGGCAGCTCAGCGGGCGCGCCGCAGCGGCGGAAGGAGGCGGAGCCCGTCGACCTTGCGGAAGTCAGTCTGGTCGAAGGTGCAGACGTCAGTGATCCCCCGTCCCTTGGCATACACGGCGAGGTAGGCGTCGACGAAGTCGATCCTCTTCTCCGCGTGCAGAAGGGCCGCTTCCTCAAGGAGGTCCGCATCCTCGACCTCGATGCCGCGGGTGTTGAGGATCGCCACCGCCTTCTCCGCCGCTTCGTCTCTCGACAGGTGGTAGATCGAGGACTCAAGCGTCCAGACGAGCTCGGCGATGACGAGAGCTGGAACGCGGAGGAGGAACTTCCCTTCCTGCGCCCTGCGGATGAACTCCTCAGCCTGGTCTGCCTGCTCGGCGGGCTCCCCAGTGAGGTAGCGCAGGAAGAAGCAGGTGTCAGCTGTCGCGGTCGGGATCGCCATGCCGCTCCGCGCGCACCTGTTTACGGATCTTGTCGAACGTCATCGCCGGCCGTTCCGCAGGGACCGAGCCCTTTAGAGACAGAAGATCCCTCCGCTTCACCGGGCGGACGACGACCTCATTCCCTTTCTCGAGGAAGAGGATGCCGTCCCCTTTCTCCACGCCCCACTTGCGCGCGATCTCCTGGGGAATCGTGATCTGCCTCTTGGACGTCACCCTGGCCACGCTCATCTCGGTCTCCTTACACGCCTCACGTGCCTTACACGGTAGTGCATCCTTACCTTCGTGTCAAGCGGTCCAGGCGAGTCAAATCCCTAGGCGAGATGGAACAGGGCGCCTGCGTTCGCCGTCATCCGGCGAGCGACCTCCTCGAGCGGGATCCCTCGGACGCGAGCGACCTCTTCGGCGACGAGCGAAACGTGGACTGGCTCGTTGCGCTTCCCGCGGTGGGGGACCGGAGTGAGGTAGGGACAGTCGGTCTCCAGGACGATCCGCTCGAGAGGGACCGCGGCGACGGCACGGCGCACGGGCTTTCGTCCGTCAGGACTACCTCGTGCGTCTAGCTCGCCTGGGGAACGGACTCAAAGAAGAGACGGTGAATGTCCGCGCCCTGAGCACGCTTCGAGAGGTGGAGCATCTCGATCCCCACGGCCTGCCCGCTCTCGTCGTAGTCCACGATGATCCCGGGCGAGACCTCATCCGACTCGGTCGCCGGGCTCTCGCCGAGGCTCAAGTAGAGAGCGTCCGCTTCGTGATCTACCTTCAGTCTCATCGGTCTCGCCTCCTTCGGTCGAAGTAGGCCGTCACCACGCGCGGCGGAGTCAACCTCGCGTCCACGACAACGCGCAGGGTACGACCGCCGAACTCCTCGATCGTCGCTAGGCGGTGTTCCAGGGTCTCATCCATGGAGTCCCTTTCGATGCACTCTGGAGCGTCGAGCGCTTGCTCCAGCCACTCCAGTCGGATCTGCCTCTTTTTCACTGCGTCGCGGGCATGTTCCGTCAGATGGTAGTCCATGCCGCCTCTGCCCTCCATCGGCGCTTCCCACAGGAGAACACCTCTTGCTCGAAACCATGCTAGGCGCACGGGGTGGTTCGGTCAACTCCCTCTGACCGCACGGTGGCGTCCTCACTAGCTTCTCACGCGGTCCCGCTCGCCCCCAAGCGCGTTAGGGTAGGTCATGCCGGGGCCCAAGCGGCGTACTTGCGGATGCAGGAAGCCGAAACAGGGCGCTTGCGTTCGCTGTCGTCCGGCGAGCGACCTCTTCAGGGGAATCTAGGGACGCATCACCCATTTCGGCTACGGCTCAGAATGCTGGCGGATCCGGCTTGGCAATTGGTGTTGGGCTCCAGATGTCGCGCCGGAGCGCTCACGTCGCGATCCACTCTGCCACCGGCCGCGTGAGAGCCTCTTCTAGGCGAATCCCCTCCGCTCCGACGAGCAAGGGGCGCGCCGAGGGGACCAGGCGGGCGAACTCCGCTAA
>Ga0315278_10000424_pt1 | contig 37316 bp, 28 predicted proteins | sample YL17G06_0_MG_FD_203880 | JGI IMG/M metagenome (GOLD analysis project Ga0315278, IMG submission 203880) | Sediment microbial communities from Yellowstone Lake, YNP, Wyoming, USA - YL17G06_0 | ecosystem: Environmental > Aquatic > Freshwater > Lake > Sediment | place: USA: Wyoming | collected... | reverse complement strand
ACTTCTTAAGCCGGTACCCTTTTTTCCTGGGATTGCATTCTTTCTTTAAATTGCCTGATTTTCTCTGAGGTAAAACCGGTTATTTCTTCTATAACATCGATACTAAGCCCTTTTTGCAGCATATTCTTAACCACTTCCCATTTACCTTTCTCGATGCCTTTCTCGATGCCTTTTTCGATGCCTTGATCTACCCATTTTTCAGCAATGGTAGCCATGATATCACCTCCTTGATTGAATATTTCGGAAATTGAGTCATTAAGCTCACTGGAGGAATTTCTCTACCAGGCGGTCGTGCGGTGAATTTATATCTAACCTGGCAGCAGAATCTTTTTTTTCATTTTCAGCTTGCTTACTCATCCATTAAATTATAATTTCAATGTATCTATTTGTCAACCCTCCAGGGGTGAATTGAATATTTATACTACCTCGTCTTTCCCAGGAACCCTGGCCTGGGAATAGTCGGAAATATTTCTTTTCCCTTTGCTGAACCCGATTCCAACCAGGATTATTTCTTTCTTCTGACCCAGGTAAGAAATGCCTCCTCAACTTCCCGGTTGGGATAAGATAGAACATACGTTTCCCCCTTTTGTTTTTTTATTGTCAAATACCCATCCTGGAAAAGCAATAGGCTGGTGTTGATATCGGCTATATCGAATTTATCGAAGAATTGCTCGGTTACTTCAAGCTCTTCCCATGCTTTAACATCGATACCCTTTACTCTTGCCATATGCGCTAAAAATGTCGGCGTACCCGTGGCGAACCAGAAAGATTTGAATTTCTGGTGATAGAAAAAATTCATCATCGAAATCGGGTTATAAACAAACCTCTCACCATCCCAGGAATACCCGTTATAATACTCTTTCAGTTTTTGAAACAATTCCTCCCGCGAATAACCGGGAACCTGGCGAGCGTATTCCCGGATATACTCCTCGATATACTCATCGAAATATAATTCTATTTCCTCCTGGGTATAACCGAGCAATTGCACGTAATCTTTATGAAAAGTAATATCCACCAGGTGGTTCAGGTCGCTGAAAACCGACAGCCTACTGAACCGGGAAACCCCGGTCATAAAAAGGAAACTGATATTTTCTTGCCGGCTTTTAAGGACCGAATAGAAGTTTTTAAGTTTCTCACGGTTTTCTTCCGCCTTTTCCAGGTTTTCAATATAATCGGTAATGGGCTTATCGTATTCATCGATGAGTATGACGATCGGCTTATTCCCGGCCAGTTTACGGATTAAGTCGCCGAATCTTTCGGCAATACTATCTCCCCGGCACTGGAGACCATGCTCCCCTGCAATTCCGTTCAATACATTGGTCAGGGCTTTATCCAGTCCCAGGCTCTTGTAATCGATTCCCTGGAAATCCAGGTGGAGCACGGGGGACTTTTCCCAATCGATTTGGTCATAAATCCAATAACCTTTAAACAGCTCCTTGTTGCCCTGGAAAATTTCTTTCAAAATGGAAATCAATAATGATTTCCCGAATCGCCGCGGGCGGGATAAAAAAAATGCCCCGCCTTGCACCAGCAGATTATAGATATACCTGGTTTTATCCACATAGATATGATTATTGTTAATTAATTTGGGGAATGTGGATACACTAAGCGGCAACAGCTTCCTTTTTACCGGGTTGGAATTATCATTCATGGTCGATCGACTCCGTAATCAAGGAACCTGCCTCTTTTCGCACGGCCAACTCAGCAGCTCTCAATTTAATCATTGTAGTTTGTACCGGGAGAAGAACCGGAAGGATTATTTTTAACACACCCGGGATAGAATGTCAACTCCTTTTTACCTCCTGAATCCGCCGCCTAATTTTATGAGCCGCAAAGAGAAGGAAACATACTTCCTCCTAACAAAAATTATATTCATCCGGAAAATAGGCGTTTATATCTTTCAAACCTTCATTCATTTCTTCAATTGAAGGTAGTTCCTTTTGCAGGCTGGTAGGTAACTTTTGGGTCAATTTGTACCCGGATACTCCGATTGGAGAATTGGTTCGTTTCAATGCATATTCTACATCAAATCGATTGCGATCTTTACAAATAATTATTCCGATGGATGGGTTCTCATCCGGTAATCGAACAAAATCATCCAGTAGATTCAGATAAAAATTCATCTTTCCGGCATATTCGGGTATAAACGCTCCGACTTTTAACTCGATAGCCACCAGACTTCTCAGTTTTCTATGGAAAAACAAGAGATCGATAAAATAGTCTTTATCGCTAAGTGTAACCTTATATTGATTGCCAATAAAACAAAAGCCCAATCCCAGTTCTGTAATAAAGTCTTTAAACCGGACAATTAGATTTTTTTCTAATTGTCTTTCGTGCAAGGGTTTTGAGATATCCAGGAAATCCAAAATATACGAGTCTTTCAGTGCTTTATCAGCTTGTTCGGCTAGATGTTCAGGAAGAACTTGTGGGAAGTTGTGCATTTTTTGGGCATCTATTTCCAAATGAGCCCCGGCTTCTATCTGATGAGCAAGAACATCCCTGGTCCATCCATATTCAATGGTTTTACTGATGTAATATTCTCTTTCCTTATAATCTTTGACGCGAGACATAATAACGAGATTTTGCCCCCAGGGAATTTCTGCGACGAGTTGTCGCAGATTTTCATTATCCTTATATTCTAAATAAAACCTTCTCATATCCCACAAGTTTCGGGCAGAATAACCACTCAACCCGGTGAACTCTTTATTTAAATCAGAAGACAACTTTTCAACAACACCTTTTCCCCAACCAAATTGTTCTTGTTTTTCAACGATCTTTTTACCGATATCCCAATACAGAAAAATAACTTCCCTGTTAATCCTTCGATATGCCTGGATGCGAGCCAATTTAATTTTACCCTTTATTTCTTCGAAAAAGGGCTGATAATCACTTTTAAGAATCTTATCATCATCAGAAGTCATTTTTTCACCTTTATCGCTAAGATGTAACTATACCATTTTATCCATTATAAAGCAAGGAATGATGAATGATGAGAGGAAAATCCAGAATTCGAAATTCGAAACATATTCAAATATGAGAAGGTCTAAAGGAACAGACGAGGTGTGATCGTTTATCCGCCCAGTAAAGCGATCCGTTTGTCTATCTCGGCTGCGCTCATCGACTGGAAACGGGGCGGCAAGAACCGGTCATCGGTGCATTCCTTAACCGCTAATAAATCCATTAATTCCAACCGCGCCGTGTGCCGCGACGGCCGGAACCCGGCCACTACCTCTTTTAATACTTCCGCCAACGATTTTTTCTCGCCCTCGCCTTCCGGCTGCAACTCGTACCGCCGAATGGTCCGCACCAACAGCCCCTCCAATTCATTGCCGCTGACCGGGTCTTTGAAATTCAACGCAGGCAAATCTTCAGGATTTAATTTTATTTGCAGTTTCCTGGCCATGGCCATGAAAAGATCGCGAATTCCTTTCTCATCTTCCGGTGGAAAAAGCGGGATATGCACATCCAAACGCCCCTGCCGTTTAAGGTCCACTTCCAATAAATCGGGCCGGCTGGTGGCAAACATCCAGAATATCTTCCCCCGGTTTTCCGTCCGCGACATCTCCTGCGCCAACATGGCGTATACCCGGCCCGATAAACCGGAGTCCCCGCTTTCACCGCTGCGCTTGCCCGTGGCCTGGTCCGCCTCGTCCACGAATACCACCACCTGGCCCAACGCATGAAGAATAGCAAATATCTTCTCCAGGTTCCCCTCGGTGGCCCCTACCCAACGCTCCCGGAAATTTTTCAGTTCCACGAAAGGAATGCCGCATTCCCCGGCGAAACATTGCACCAGGTACGTCTTGCCGGTGCCGATCCGCCCGGCCAACAAATACCCCATGGGCAGGGCGTTGGTTACACCCTTCTTTATCAACTGGGTGTCTTCCCGCAGCCATTTTTTGGCCTCATCATGCCCGGCCACATCCTCCAACGTACGTTTGGATTCTACGAATTCCAACCGCCCGGAAGCCTCTTTCTCGATGATCTCCTTTTTCAAACGGGTCAGGTAATCCATGGTAATAGGTTCCTGGTTACGCAAAGCCCGGAGGATCAACCCCTTGACGTTGACCCGGCTTAACCCCACCAATTTCCCGGCCAGTACGGGAATCTCGATGGGGCACATCGAAGAAAACTCTTTTTCCCCTGCCAGTAGATGGGTAAGAAAAGCGGCGATTTCTTCCTTATCCGGCAATTTGACCTGGAGCTTGGCGCTGTAAGGACTGTCCGTAACAAAGGAACTGAGGTCCATCAGGTTTTCCGCCAGCAGCACGGTGGCGATATTGGAACCGGTGATGGCTGGATTTTCCGCCCAGTCGATGATTTTTATCAGGCTGGCCCCCAGGTCGCCGCTCATGTAAAGGGATTCGCCGCGGGGTACGATAAAATTGGCGTAATCGATTACCACGGCCGCGGAACGGGGCAGCGACACGGTTGAACCGGGCGCATTTTCCTTTTTGGAGAACGTCGACACGACGCTGACAAAACGGTCGATCAATTCCAACGCTTGTTTGGGCTCCCCAGGCAACAGCCCCCGCGACTCCAGTATCTTATCGGCGTTCTTTCCGCCTACCGCCGCCCCTACCCCCAGGTCCGAAGCGTAACGGGTGCCGTGAAATTTATCCACTATTTTCAGGTAATTAAAAAAATGCTCCGCGCCTTTGGCCACCTCGATGCCTTTGCCCCTATCATATAATAAAACCACATCAAAGGGCTGAAACAAAACTTCGGTCAGGTATCTCTCCAATGAAAAAAAATGGATTTTTTTGTCTTTTTCAACCAATACGAAATCATTGATATTACCCGTCAAAACGAACTGGCTGATGGTCTCCGCCCTGAAAATCTCCTTCATCGACTGCGCCCATTCGGGCATCGGAATGGTTTCCATTTATTTTCCTATTTTTCTTATTCTGTTTGTTTATCTCGCCCGGGTTTGAAAAGCAGTTGGTCCGGCACGGAACTCTCTTCCAGGGAGCCGAACAATTGATCCTGTTCCGACATCCACTGGCTCGTGCCCGACAGTGAATCCATGACGCCGTCCAACCGGACCGACACCAATTCCGGGTCGCTGCTGACCGAAGCCTCTTCCTTTAAAAGCGCCACTTGCATTTCGATCCGGTCCAGTTCCGCTTTGACTACCTCCAGGCTTTCCGTTGCCCTTAAAAGATTATCCAGCCGCCGCTTCTGTATGTCCAGCGTCCCCTGCAGCGACCGGCGCAGCGGGGAAGATTCCGGCTGCGTCGCCATCTTCCGCGAAATGCCCTCGATTTCCGTTTCCAGGTCTTCGGTGGCGGTCCGGGAGATAATCGCCTCGATGCGCAGGCGGGAACTGAGTAGTTTGATGAACATCCATATTAGTTTGTTCAACCCCGATACCCTCAGGTCTTTATTCATGGCCTCCGGGTCCGGCATGTCGCCGCCCGTAATCTTTAGAATAGAGGAACAATTATTCACCAGCCGTTGGTAACGTTCACGGGAAGGACCGTCAAGACTTTGCAGCAACTGGACTTGTTTTTCGCCCCAAACGACCTTTCGTTCACTCAAACGGGTCGCCTGGACAATTTTTTGATAATTCTTATTGGAAGCCATCAGCCACAAATAAAGCGCTTCACCGGCAACGGCCAGGAACCAGAACCCGGGGTTCCAGATGCCCAACACCACGGCCGCGGTCAACAACATCTTGTTCACGGGCATCTTTCCCATCCCGGCGATATGCGCCTTTTGGTTGAAAGCCGCCTTTACATAATCGAAAAAATTCAAATCTGTAGTTGCCATTTTGCTCAACGTTTTTAACCTTTAACCGGTTTTCCTTTTTCAATTTCCCTGAAAGCCGTTGCCACCTGTTCCACCACTTCCTGGAATTCTTTTCGTCCTTGCATCACCAATGGGTGAAGCGCGGGGTCCGCTTTGGGGATATCGTTAAATTCTTTTTCGATCCGTCCCGGGGCATGACTGAAGAGCCAGACCCGGTCGCCCAGGAAAACCGCCTCCGCGATAGAGTGCGTTACCATCAGCACCGTGGCTTCGACTTCCAACCAGAGGTCCATCAGCATCCGCTGCATTTCCAGCCGGGTGGGTTCATCCAAAGCGGAAAACGGCTCATCCATCAGGATAATTTTCGGTTTCAACACCAGCGTCCGGGCCAGCGCCACCCGCTGCTGTTGACCGCCGGATAATTGGTGGGGATATTTGGCCTCGTGCGCTTCCAGGCCTACTTTCTTTATCCACTCCCTGGACTGCTCCAGGATTTCCTCATGTGAGAATCCCATCTTTTCCCGGTTGAGCCTCATGCCGAAGGCCACGTTTTGCAGCACGGTCAAATGGGGAAAAGAACTGTACTTCTGGAACACCATGCCGCGGTCGATCCCCGGTCCTTGAACCGGTTCCCCCCTTACCAGGATTTCGCCTGAGGTGGGCGGAAATACTTCATGGAAACCGGCCAGCAGGTTTAACAGGGTGGATTTGCCGCAGCCCGAGGGGCCCAGGATGGCGATAAATTCGCCTTTCCCCGGCAGGTCGTCGATGCAAAAGTTCAAATGTTCCAGGGCCTTAAATTCGCCACGGGTTCCGGCGTTCCAGATTTTGCAGACGTCGCGAAACTCCACTACCGCCGGCAGTGGACATGCATTATTGGGTTTGCTTTCTTGGCTGCTCATTTTGACTCCAGGTAAGGGAAGAGGAAACGGGATAGTTTCATCCATAGTTTATCGGTCAGGTAAGCGATCAATACGATTACCACCAGTACGAGGTAGATATGTCCTCTTGGTCCGCGTCTCTGGGCGATAATGATGATTTGTCCCAGTCCGCGGTCCGCCGCCACCATTTCGGCCAGGATGATGTAGGTCCAGCCGACGCCGAACCCCATCCTCATGATATCGATGATGCGTGGAAACGCGATGGGAAAAAGCACCTGCCGCACTACCTGCCACCGGGTTGCGCCCATGGTGTATGCGGTCTGCAGGAACACGTTGTCCACGCTTTCGACTGCATTCAATATGAGGGGCAGTAAATATATGAAGAACGCCAGGGCCAGGAACATTATTTTTTGCATTTCATCGATGCCGAAGAGGCTCATGGTGAGCGGCACCAACGCCGGGATCGGCAGGTAAGCCAGGAACACTGCCAGTGGATCGAAGAACGCCCTGATTTTGGAAAATGACCCCATGAAGAGTCCCAGGGGCAGCGCCGCCATTACGCCGAACAAAAATCCCAGCACGATCCGCCAGGTGCTGGCGATGAGGCTGCGGGTCAATTCGGCTTCAAACCACAGGGTTTTAAATGATTGAATGACTTCCAACGGGGAGGGCAGGATCAGTGGCGAGATGATTCGCTCTTCCGGTTCACCGGTGGTTAAAATCATCCAGATCACCAGCAGCAGGATTACCGGGATCATCCCCAGTATGACTTTAAGTGTTGCCCCTACCGGTTCCCGGATACCCAGCCAATTTGTTTTCTTTTTAGGTTCAGATGTATTTTCTGTATTCATTTTTGCCTCCGGCGGGCAGGGGCGCTTTTTGAAAAAACTGCCGCGCCACTTCTGCACCCCGCAAAAACTTTTGTTTAGTTAAAAGCTTTTTCGGGGGGGATAGGGGGGCGGTTTTCTCGAAAAAAGCCCCCCTGTTTTTTTACATTTCAGGCGGATATACCGAAATTTCCACGCGGCGGTTCAAGGCCTGGTTCATGGGGTCGCCCTGATCAGCCGGGACATCCCACGCCATACCCTTGACCACGAACTTATTCGGGTCAAAGTTATATTTCTTAATCAACGCCTTTTTCACTGCATCGGCCCTGTCCCTGGACAACTGTTCGACAGCCGTGCGGGGCGCTCTTCCCTTCATCGAGCTATCCGTATGGCCCAATACCGCAATCACGGCCCTTTCGTACTGGCCGGCAAGGCGGGCGACTTTTTCCAGCGTCGCGGGTACAGTCGGATCATAAAGCGAATCCGTTACCACGTTGCCCAATTCATCGTGACGCGGTTCAAATATATTGGCGGAATTGGGATAGAAATTAATTCGAATGGTCTGGGTGATAATGGGTTGCTCTGCCGATACTTTTTGATAGGACGTCGGCGCAAACTGGGTGATGTATTCATCCTTCATATCGGCAAACTTACCCGAGCTTTCCAATTTCTTAAGGATCGAAAAGTCCATTACCTCGTCGAACCGGGTGGGCGTCGCCAGGAGGTCCAGTTCTTTATAGACAAAGGTAATATTTTTCCAGGTCCTTTCGAAATTAGCCGGGGAGTTGGCGTTGAGGAAAAACTCTTTGTTTTCCGCGAAGTTTGTCGTATGGGCGTCGGCAGCCATGCCTTTGACTTCGTCCACGCCCATGCCGTAGCCTTCGGCCATGGCCTGGAAGGCTTTCGCTTTCACGGTGTCGTCCTTCAGCATGCGCATGCCGTCGAAAATGCCGGCCACCAGTCCTTCGATCACTTCCGGGTGGTCATTGGCAAAATCCGCCCGGGCCGCCCAGACGTCCGCGATTAATTTATTGGCTTCGGCGGTGGTGGTTAGTATCCGCGTTCCTTTGACTTTTTCAGGGATATTGTAAATGTCCGGCGCCCAGGAGACGCAGGCGTCGATGGAAGAATCCGACACAAAGGCCGCCGCCGCTTCAAACGCGGTTGCGGTGAACTTATGTTTGACCTCTCGGGGTTGGATGCCGGCATTCAGCAGCAGGTTGTTGATAAAGTATTGGGAAGGGCTGTTCTGCGCGTACACGATGGTTTTCCCTTTTAAATCCTTCGCGCTGGCAATGCTGCTTCTCACCACGATCCCGTCGCCGCCGTTGGACCAGTCGATTTGCTGGTAGATCCTGGGGGCGGTGCGGGAATCTTTCAACAGTTCCGGGGCAAACAGCACCATCATATCCAACGTACCCCACAGGATATGACTTTCGCCCGAAGCAAACGCGTCGCGCGCCACCACGGGGTCATCGATCAGTTTCAGGTTCACTTTAAACCCGTATTTCTTATAGAACACACTGCCTTCGTTGGGGGCGAACCCGTTGTTGGCGGCCACGATAGGCAGCCAGCCAATCCATACGTTAATGGGGAACTGGACAATTTTTTTACCGGCGTCCCATTTATAGTTGCTGGTTCCCTTCACTGTGGGAAGTTTTTGGTTCGGGACATATTTATATTCCGTAACCGTGGTAATCCCCTTGGGGTCATGCGCTTCCGCGCCCCCTTGTTGTTTCTGGAAGGAAGCCAGATCGACATCTTTTCCCCCTGTTTTGGTGGGAAAAATGGTATCTTTAAAATAGTACCCGGCTGCGGCAATGCAGCCTATGATAAACAAAAATATAACAAACTTACCTAAAGCCGTTGGCCCGACTTTTTCTTCAGCCATAAGACCCTCCTAAAATTTTTTTTTATTTTGATGTTTTTAAGATTCTTGCGGCCCCAGTTCTTTTTTAGGGGTTTCCGGCGCAACCTGCGGTTCAGTGGATTTGGGCGTTTCCAGGACTGGCGATTTAAAACCGTAGGCGGTTTCGAATTCAGTCAGGGCCATTTCGGCCATGGCTTGTTGTTCCGCTTCTTTCAGTTCAAAATCGTCGATTTTGACTTCGCTGGAAGCCACGCGGGCGCGGCCCACCGCTTTATCCCTGCGTTCTTGCAGGTAGCCTTCGACGCGGTCCAGCGTATCGCCGGCGCCGCCGATTTCCGTGATCATGCCGGCGGCCATTTCCTGCAGTTCGGCCTGGGCTTCGGCCATTTCCGTTTCCGACATCAGGCGTTTGAGTTTTTCGATTTTGGCTTTTGCTTCCGTTACTGCCACGTCCCTGGATTTAATCATTTTTTTATAAGTATCTTCAGCCACTTCCAGTTGTTGGCGGTTTTCTTCCAGTTGGCCTTTCACTGTTTGCAGTTCCAGGGCCATTTGACCGGCGACGGCGCGGTTGCCTACTTTCAGGTTAGCCGCGATGCGGGCCGTCAGTTCTTTTTCTCTTGATTCCAGCGTCTTAATCTGGCGCATCAGGCGTTCGATAAAACCCGCGTGAGTGGCCAGGTTATCGTTAAACCGGGCGATTTGTTTCCTGAGGTTTTCCATTTCAACCTCGATCAGGGCTTTGGGGTTGGCCCGTTCCATGCCCGAGACAAACAGTCCGATAAAACCGCGAAATAGGTTCATTATTCTTTTAAACACGATTACCTCCTATAAAACGACCAGGAATTATTTTAACTGATGAACATTGAAATGTCAAATCCTGGGATTTTTTTTTGGCCGCGGACAGACAAATTTTTTCCCCTCCTGGCCGTGCGTTTGAAATAAAAGTAATATTCCGGTATAATAACTTCCATGAAACCATGTAAAAGGAGTAAAAATGGCCGCTGAAGATAACATCGATACGATAAAAAAAATCCCTTACGGCATGTCCGATTATGGACTTATCCGGCGTGAGAACTATTATTACGTAGACAAAACACCGTTATTAAAGCTCCTGGAAGATACCGGCCGCTACCTTTTCCTTATCCGGCCCCGGCGCTTCGGCAAGTCCCTGTCGATTGCCATCATGGAAGCTTATTACGACGTACATTATAAAGACCGCTTCGAGGAACTATTTAAAGGCACATGGATTTACGATCATCCCACCACTGAAAGGGGCCAATACCTGGTGTTGGCCCTTAATTTCTCTGCCGTGGACCCTGGCCCGGATAAATTAGAGGCGTCTTTTTTAAACCTGGTTAAGATTAACGCCGTTGCTTTCATTCAAAAATACCACGATTATCTTCCAACCTACAAGGAATTGGATTATTATACCGAACTTATAAAAGATAGCCGTTCGGCTTCGGATACTTTAACCAGCCTGCTCAAACTATGTAAAAACGCTGGCCAAAAATTTCTTATGATTATCGATGAGTATGATAACTTCGCCAATACCATCCTATCCACCATGGGTAAAGACGCCTACCACGAGCTTACCCACGGGACAGGCTTTTTTCGCTCCTTTTTCAATGTAATAAAGAGCGGCACCAGTAGTATGGATTCGCCCATTACCCGGTCTTTTATCACCGGCGTATCTCCCGTCACCATGGATGATGTGACCAGCGGCTATAATATCGGTAAAAACGCTTCCCTGCAACCGGCTTTTAGCCGGGCGCTGGGATTTACCAAAGATGATGTTATCCAAATGATCGAATATTACAGGACAAAAGGGATGATCTACCATCCTACCGAATACCTGCTGGAAATAATGACCGAATGGTACGGCAATTACTTATTTTCCAAAAAAGATGATGCAGCGTTGTTCAATCCCGATATGGTATTGTACTTCCTCGATAATTATATGCCGCAAAAGGAGCTTCCCAAAAACTTAATCGACAGGAACGTGAGAATCGACTATGGAAAATTAAGATATCTTATCTTGATCGATCAGGCCAAAGGAAAAGGGAAAACCACCAATGGCAATTTCGACCGGTTAAAGGAGATTATTGAGAAAGGCGAGATCGCAGCCGAGATCGAAGAAGGGTTCCCGTTAGAGAAGTTACCTTCCAGGGAAAACTTCATATCCTTATTATTTTATTTTGGATTATTGACCATCAAAGAACCCGGGGCCGCGGACATGGTGCTGCAAATTCCCAATGAAACCGCCCGTCGTTTATTTTATGATTATATCAAGGAAGCCTATGAAGATACCGAGGTCTTTGCCCTGGATGTGTATACCTATAATGAGTTAATGAAGGGAATGGCGTTGAAAGGCGAATGGCTGCCCTTATTGAAATACATCACCGGGAAAATGCGGGAAAGTATGAGTTTGCGGGACTTGATTACCGGGGAGAAATCCATCCAGGCGTTTTTGAATGTATACCTGGGGTTGACTAAACTTTACATCATTCACGCCGAAAAAGAAATGAACAAAGGCTATGCGGATATCGTCATGGAGCCTTTTATCGCCCGATATGAAGGGATAAAGTATTCCTATTTGTTGGAGATCAAATACATAAAAGCCGGCGTTAAACCCGAAGATACCGAGGTCTTGAAATTAAAAGAGGCGGCAGAAGAGCAATTGAGGCGTTACAGTATCGACGAAAAATTCCTTAAGAATATAGACAAAACCACGCTGATCAAATTGGTATTGATCTTTTCCGGCCATGAAGAGATATATATTGGAAAAGCATAACCCGGACGAGCCTGTTCCTTCAATGCCAATTTGGGAACAGGCAATGCCAGTTCGCGACACACTACAATTTTAAATTTCAAAACATCCATGACTTTTCGGTTAGCCTCTGGCCAGGTAATATTCTGCCCCCCGTTAGTGTGTCAATTATCCATTGGCCTGAAAAGTCTCATAAATCCAGAATATAGCCTTAACTTAGTGGCATTCGGGACAGAAAAAATTAAATTTCTTCATCGGCGGCTTCCATTCCCCCATTGAAAAAGATTGCCTCGAAATCCTCCTGCGCGGCAGCCAACCCATAGTCATTTGCCCGGCAAAAACATATCACCGGCGAACGCGCCCAATACCGGAACCTATTTGTCGCCGCACTGGCAAAAGAGATATACATATTTCATGCCGCGGACGGCAGTAAAACCATGACCCTGTTTCAACAAGTCCTGGCCTTGGGAAAACCAATCCGCACCTTCCGTCACCCGGTAAATGCCCATCTAATCGATGCCGGGGCTCAAGCGATAGGGTAGGGAAAAGATAGAAGAGAAGAAGCGAAGAAGAGAAGAAGAGAAGAAGAGAAGAAAAAGAAAGGGAATTCGCCCCAAAACGAATAATATTAAACGATATCGGGTAGACTGCGTAATCATTTTTCACTCCTTTTGTATACCCGGATTTCTATTATCAATCAATGATTGATGGTCTGTGGATTTTTGCGCAAAATTTTCCTTGTTTACCACAACCTCCCAATGGCCACCTTTATCATGTCCTATGCGCCGAAGAAGCCCCTTTCCCTTTAAAGCTTTGATGTTTTTATCAATAGCAGTGGTACTTATTTTTAATTGTTCAGCTAATTCTTGCGTGCTGGAAAACGGGTGCACTTTTAGTATCTGTAACAGCCGTCTTTGATTTTCTACCAACCCATCTACCAACCCTTCTACCAACCCTGAATCTACTCCAAACGGAGGAATAATAAAAAAAGATAGCCACAGGGGCCACGGAGGACACAGAGGCGCGACTTGTTTTTCAACGTTGAAAAATCATGTAAAATAGTTTATAATTGGACCATGATGAGTCCCAGAAAACAGTTAAAAAATAAAAGCAAACCCGGTGGTAAACGGAGAAAAAAAGAAGATTCAGCATGGTGGAGGTTTATAACATGCCATATTTAGCATCATGGGAACGATCAGCCAGGAGAAAAGGGAAAATAGAAGGAAAAGTTGAAGGATTGGAAGAAGGAATGGTGAAGAAGGCCAAAGAGACGGCACGGAACCTTTTAGAGATGCATTTCGATATCGATAAAATTGCAAAAGCAACAGGATTAAAAAAAGAAGAGGTAAAAAAGCTGGCTTCAGCTTTCAATTAAGCCCTTAAAGCCAGAGTATTTGCGCTTTCACTGCCACCACCTCCTTCTTTCCCCCTTTGTTCCCCGGCAAAAACACATCACCGGCGAACGCGCCGCGGGCTCTCGCGGAGGGGTTGTACGTTTACAAATTTCTATTTTCAAACCAAAAATACAACTTTAGGTGTATTGACAAAAAAATCAAATATGTTACCATTGTTAAGCAACTTACGCTTTGGTTGCGGTTTCAGCTTTCGGCGCTTTCGGCGTTTTCGGCGCAGTTACGTGGGGTATCGATTAGATAAGTTATCGCTGCCCGTTTTCCGCCTTTCCGCCTTTCCGCTGCCCGATGCCGATGGTTTTCAAATCCCGATGGTTTTCAAATAAAATATATCAAATTAAAGGAGGAAACAAATGAAGAAACTTTTAGCGGTAACACTGGCCATAGTCCTGGCCATGGTTTTATCTACCCCACTTTCCGCCAAAGTAAAGGTAGGTGAAATCGTTAATGAAAAATTCGAGATGACGCATCCCAGTATGGGAGGTAAAGGCGTTATCGCGGAAAAAGTATTTTCCTGGCCCGGCGCAGGTTATATTGCGATTCATTTTTCGAAATTTAACCTGGCCCCCGGCGACTATGTGGAAATTTCCGATCCCGGGCGAAGTCGTTTTTATACGTACAGGGAAAAAGGAAAGTACATCGGTCCCGGGCTGCCGTTAATGAGCGAATTCTGGGCCGCCCATATCCCCGGCGATACGGCAATCGTAAGGCTTATCAGCGTCAGGGGCAAAGGTATGTCGCGTTTTACCATCGATCAGTGGGCCCGCGGTTATGAACCGGAAGTGATTAAGGCCTACATGGACGATATGGAAGCCGACAGCGAAGTCGAAGCTATTTGCAGCGCGGACGATAAGAAATGGGCCAAATGCTACGACGGCACGGAGATGTACAATAAGGCTAAAGCGGTCTGCCGGTTGTTAATCGGCGGCACCAGCGCCTGCACCGGTTGGCTGCTGGGAAGCGAAGGCCACGTCATGACCAATAACCATTGTATCTCTACCCAGACCTCCGCCGGCAATACGGATTATGAGTTTATGGCGGAAGGCGCCACCTGCGCCACCAGTTGCGCCAGTTGGGGGGCTTGCCCCGGCGATGTGGCGGCTACTTCCGGTACATTGATCAAAACCAATGCGCCGATGGATTATACCTTAATCAAGTTGCCCACCAACGTCAGCCTGACATATGGATATCTTCAATTGAGAAACACCGCGGCCATTATCGGTGAACGCATCTATATCCCGCAGCACCCGGGCGCTTATGGGAAACAATTGGCGGTAGAAAGCGATGTGGACGGCGGGTATGCTAAAGTTTACAGCCTCAATGAACCCGCCTGCCAGAGCGGCGGTCCCAATGATGTGGGTTATTATGCGGATACGGCCGGCGGTAGTTCGGGTTCTCCCGTACTGGCTTACAACGACAACCTGGTGGTTTCGCTGCATCACTGCGCCACCTGCCCGAACCGCGGCGTACCCATTCCGCCCATTATTAGCGACCTGGGGGCCTTGCTGCCGGCCAATGCCGTCGGCGGGACTCCCACGAATCCCCCCGCCGATCCCGGCAACTTAGTTGCTACAGCCGCTTCCTGCTCCCAGATCAACCTCTCCTGGACCGATAACTCCACGGATGAAACTCAATTCAACATCGAGAGGGGCACGGACGGGATCAATTTCAACCAGATCGCGACAGTGGGCGCCAATGTGACCACTTACAGCAACACCGGTTTGACCGCCAGTACCACCTATTATTACAGGGTAAGGGCCTACAACAGCGGTGGATATTCGGGCTATACCAACACGGCAAACGCGACAACCCCGGCCTGCCCGCCTGCACCGCCCGCCGCCCCCAGCAACCTGACCGCTTCCGCGACCCAGACCTCCATCACATTAAACTGGACAGACAATTCCAATAATGAAGACGGGTTCAGGATTTATAGGGGAACCACCTCTTCCAACCTGACTCTTCGCGCCACCGTGGGCGCCAATGTCGCCACTTACACCGATACCGATCTCCCCCGCAGAACCACTTACTATTATAAAGTATGCGCTTATAATGCCAATGGTGAAAGCTGCTCCAGCGTCATTTCAAAAAAGACGAAATAAGCGGCGTAAACTTTAAATTAAAATTAATTACCGGAAAGGGACAGGCTTTCTTTTTGGCCTGTCCCTTTTTTTCTTCCCTATGAAAATTTTTGCCACCAAGGCACCAAGGCACCAAGAATTTTTTTCCAATGCTTTTCTCTTCTCTTCTTCTCTTCTCTTCTCTTCTTCTCTTCCTCGCTTCTTCGCTTCTATCTTTTCCCCTTTGTGCCTTGGCGCCCTGGTGGCTATTTTTATGCCAGGCTAAAATAAGAACTCCCCGGCGGCAGTAAAAAAGCGTTTAAAAAGTTCAACCAGGTCGGTCAATGCATTTCCGTTCCCCACCTGGATAATAAATACGACGACCGATACCGCCAACAAAAACAATAAAACGAATCTTCTCTTCGATTTTGTTTTTGTTTTCGTTCCTTTTGGAGTTCCCGGGGACCTGGGTTTTTCTAAAGTTTTGGGCTTTTCCTTCGGTGGGACAGCGGTCCGGGTCCTGGAATCCGAGTTTTTTTTCTTAATGCCGGTATCGGCAGCGGCGACGACTTTTGAATTTACTTTCGTAGGTGTAAGATTCATAAGATTTTTAATGATTTCATTCAATTCCTTGCGGGAGTGGGGCCGTTTTTTCTTTTGCTTGGCCATCATCCTATCGATGATGGGTTGGTAGTATTTCAATGCCGACGGCAATACCGGTACGGATTCTTTCAGGTGTTTCATGGCGATGCCCAGGGTATCGTCGGCGTCATAGGGGGCTTTCCCGGTGAGCATTTCGTACAGGACGACCCCCAACGAATAGATATCGCTGCGACCGTCCAGGGTTTCTGCATTACACTGCTCGGGACTCATGTATTGGGGCGTGCCGATAGACATGCCGGTTTTGGTTAATTTTGTTTTGGAATCCATGACTTTGGCAATGCCGAAATCCAGTACGACCGGGACGCCGTCTTTCCTGAGCAATATATTATCGGGTTTGATATCCCTGTGGACAACGCCCTTATCGTGGGCAAAGAACAACGCATCCCCCACCTGCATAATAATAGGAAGCGCTTCTCCCGGTGCGACCCGCCGGTCTTTTTTGATTTTCTCTTTCAAGCTGTCCTGGAGGTATTCCATCACGATATAGTAATAGTGGTCCTGCTGGCCCACATCGTAAATGGTTACGATATTGGGGTGTATCAACCGCGACAATGTCCGCGCCTCTTTGACAAAACGTTTGGCCAAACGCGGATTCCTGGCGGTCTGTAGATTCAGGACTTTTATAGCCACCATGCGGCTGAGGTTTTCCTGCACCGCCAGGTAGACATCCGCCATACCGCCCTGTCCGAGCTTCTTTTTGATCCTGTAACCGGGAATTCCAGGAAATTCAGCCATTTAAAACCTCCTCTGACTCTTATCCCAGGAAATATAGGAATAGATTTTATAAAAATCCCGGGATAATGTAAAGGGGGAAAATTGACAAATATATACCTGGGGGGTATAATACCTGGGAGGTAGAAATCGCAATGAAATTTTAATGTGTGAATACCCGTGTTTTCTTTGAAGAAGTCGATGCTTAAAAATAAAATTGTTTCCATTTATATTGCCGTCGTAGATTTTCTAAGCTTCTCTCCCAACCTTCATAAAATCAGGAGAAGACTGGACCGCAGCCTCAACCGCCCCGGGACAATCGAAGCCTTCCCGGATTCCCACCCCAGGGGTTTTATCAAAAAATTCCGCAAACGCCGCATTACCATCGTCGAAGCCTACCTCAAAATCATCGGCTACCTGGAATCCGATAAATACAAAGAACGACTGGCTGCGCTGGAATTACTGGTAGAACAAATACTATCTTCGCGCGCACTGGATATGCCCCTGAATACCGCCCGGGTTCAATTGGCCCTCATGAAAGAGGCGATTAAAAATAAAAACAATAAACGAATTCAACTGGAACGGCTGCGGGACTTTTCCATTTCTTCCTTCGGACAACCCCGCTTGATACGAAAATATTTAAACGAACTGAATATCATCGAAGTACCGGAAACCGGGCAATCGCTTAAAGACCTGGATATGGGTTGGGACCCCCACGTCCACGATAACTCCTCCTATGGAAGAAAAACGCCCACCCAATTGGTTATCGACGCCTTTATTAAGGGAATCTCCCGGGTTTCCGTTGTTTACAACAGTTTAAGCCACATCGAAATCATGTTTGAAGCCATCGAGGCCGGCCGCATCCTGGGAATAAACGTCGATATCGGCCTGGAATTCAGCGTGAGCGAAAGAGGAAAGCGATTTTATTACATCTACCGGTTCCCCCATTTCCCCACCAAAGAGGAATTTAAAGAGTTTATCCGGGCCCATAAAGAAGACCTGGACATATTCATAAAAGGCCTGGAAAAAATCCAGGAAAACCGGGTCCAATCGATCCATAATCTGATCAAGAATTTCAATTCCTCCTTTCTTTCAAAAATAAACCAGGGGTTCCCGGACGACCCGATCTATAACCTGGAGAAATTATCCCCGGATGATATCGACCGGGTCATTCCCATAAAACATGCAACCCACATACACCTGGGGGAGCTTCTCTATAATAAACTGAAACCGGTTTTTTTCAACCGGGTGCTATACCTCAAGGCCCGTACGAAATTAAGCCGCGACCACTATAAAGCCGGTCTCATTTCCAGTTGGGAATACCGGAATATCGAACAGAAATACCATGAAATAAGGCAGCAATATACAGGATTAGACCCGGAAAAATTGCGCCGGGAATATTTTTCCAACCCGGAACTCCAGGAATACGACTCGGTATTTAAAAATTTAGGCGAGATATTCAAAGCCATCAAGGATGAGAATTTAATAAACCGCCATGTAAAAATTATCCATCCCCTGGTGCACGGTCTCAAAGAAGCGGTGCGCACAATACTGGAAAACCGGCGTTATATTGGCTTCGTCGAGATATACAACATGCACGACAGCATCGACAGCGATCACAATGAATTACTATTATTTACGCGCTTCATCCATCTCTTAAATAGCGGGGATACGCAGGGGCTGCCGGCATTTTTAAAAGAACAAGCCATAACCGTAGACGTGGACCCCCAGGAATTAACGGGGGCCGCAGGCGAAAGCAGCCGGTTGAAACTGGTCCCCACCTGCGGCAGCGACTCCACGGGAAGAACCGGTTATATCCCGGGCATGGGTTTTATTTTTCGCAAGACGCTGTTGAAAAAGCAATATTACAGGGATTACATAAAAAACCATCACACCCTCCCCCAATTTGTCTCAGAAATGATTGCCGGCGCCGGCGAAAACGATTTAATGGGCTTAACCGGCCAGGCGCCGGCGGTGGAAACGACGCCCTTCGACCCGGGGAATGCCATCATTAGTATGGGTAAATCGATTCAAATTCGTCCCAATGAAATCGGCGATGAAAACTTTTTACAACCGGCGCCGCCGAAACGGGCATGGCGTTATCTGAATCCTGTTATAAAAAATAGCCTGTACATTTTAATCGGTTTTATTCCGGCTTATCTCCAGGTGAATTGGCATTTCGCCCTGGCCTGGTTCGGCATCACGGCGGTGCGGCACGTGGCGACCGATATCATTTCCGGCCGGGGCTACAGCCCCAAAGAGTGGCACATCCGCAATATCTATTTCGACAATATCGCCCACTCCCTATTCTGGACAGGTTTTTCAGTACCTTTATTGGCGTTGGTTAAGGAGCGTTTCGATATGCTGTACCCCCTGGCGCAAACGGGGATGATGTTCGAATTCATAAGATTTTTCTTTATTTGCATTGTCAATGGGGCCTACATTTCAGGGCATAATACGCTGCGGGGGTTCGATAAAACCACGGCGCGCATCAATTTTTTCAGGAGCCTGCTGGCCTGGCCCTTTGCCGCTTTATTTGCCCCGTTGGGTAATATGATTGCCGTACCCAGCATTGTCCAGGCGAAAATATGGTCCGACGTCGTGGGCGGGTTGATCGAAGGCTCGGGTAAGTTTAAATTGAGGCTAAATCTCATGACGAGAGACCTGCTGGAGCTGCTGCCCAATATTCGTTCCCACCGAATCGAGCAAAAATATACCGCGCTCCTGGACCTCCTCTACTTTTTCCGCCAGGACCCCAGGACCAAAAACTCTTTAAAGGCAATTTTCTCCAACCGGGGGACATTGAACGCGAAGTCGGACAAACCCGGACAATATACCGATGATTATTATGCGCTTTTATATTGGTTCTCCGATACCGCGAATTTTTTCAAATTAACCGATTTTATCCTGGCAAATTACCAACCGGGACAGGCCTTATTCCTGACCGGCTTAGCGGCGGATAAGTTTACCGATTTTCATAAATGGTTGTTAAAAAATAAACCCCATATAAGCTAGTGCTGTGTCAAATCTCAATTTGTTTTTAACATTGTGAAATTATATATTTATTTAATAAATAAAAAAGCAAGAGCTTTTTGGATAAAAAATTATTTTTTTAAAAAAATATGGCACCTATAACTGAAAAAGACACGTTGTTAATCGATATTGACCTGCGTATGCAGTCCATCCGCAAGCGCCTGGGTTTCAAACAGCATAATTTTGCCGGGGAACTGGGCATCTCACCGGCCAGTCTATCGGAAATCGAAGCAGGAAGAGCAAAACCTATGTTCGATACCATCTTCAACCTCACCAAAAAATTCAATGTGAACGTGTATTATCTGCTGCACGGACAGGGCGTGATGTTTTTCGGGGATGATGGAGAACGGTCTATCGGGACCGGCAAATTCGGCGACTATTCGGAATGGCTGATAAAGTTCCTCTACTATTTCCGCGAATCGGAAATGGTGAGGTATTCCATCATGTCTTATTTCAAGAGATACCTGCTGGAAAACGATAAATTAATCGAGAAAGATATAAACTCAAATAAAAAAACAAGCGAGGAGGAAAATCATGAATAAAACAAATATGCCGGCAAAGCTAATCATCGCCATCGTAATAGGGGTGATCGCGCTTACCGTGAATGTCTATCCTTATATTGCATGCAATGGATCAGGCATAGGATATGACGGCGTCGGGAAAAGTGCTATTGTAATAAGTAGTCCAATAGAGGGTTACGTCATCCAGGGGGCCGGTTATTTTTTGAACACGGGTTCCGCGGTCTACCAATTATTAACCATGGTGGAATTGCAGGACAGCCAGGGACTGGATATCAACGCATTGGAGAAGATCGCCGACAGCGCCAGCGCCAATATCGAAAAGGCCGTCGATACCTATGAACTATTGATCAAAGCTGCCGAAGCCACGCCATACAATGACGAGGTCCAGGCTAAACTAAAGAGTTTCGACTATGAAGCATTTGCAAAGGAGTACGGGTTAACCGGGACGGAGTTTTTTGAAGCGGCCATGTTCTTAAGAAGAGGCGATATTACCGGTCTCTACAAACGAACCCATACCCGGCTCAAGGAAATTGCCGGCCTACTGCATTCCATAAAGTACGATATATCCAATCGACAGATTCCATTAATAGACTCTTTCCGGCGCTTAAACAATGCTTTTGCCGAAACATCACTCTTGGGGAGTTATACGGCCCAGGTTTTTTCCGCCATTATTTAAATAAAAAATTGCAAGGTGACCATGTCTTGCTTTAAGCCGATTTTTTTGTTGGAAGTGCGCCGGTTTTTCACTCTAAAAAAAACCGCGGTTTTGTTGGCGCTCTTATTAATCTCCCTCTTTAGCGTGCACAAGGGAATCAAGGAAAATAAGAACACTATGGGCAAAATCAAGGAATTTCAGAATATTGAAACACAGATGTTCAAAAGTATGACCAATTATGAATTAGTCTCCAATGTTGGGTCCAAGGTTTTATTTACCCCGGCGCCGGCCTCCATATTTTTCACCAATCCCCCGGTAATGACGGAAGTATCCGCCCATATCAACACCATTGCCAACCTGGATATCACCAGCAATTGTCAAAGCAAATCGATTTTTATTTCCAATGCCCTATTGCCCTTGCGCTTTTCCACTGTTGTACTTTTCCTGGGAACCTTCGCGGTTTTGTATTTCGGCCTAAAAGCCATGAATAGCAAGGAGTACTTAAAATTCCTTGCCCACGGCAATTCGCGCTTGGCTGTTTACCTATCCATTTTTTTCTCACGATACATATTAGCGGTCCTCAGTTTTCTTTTCATTTGCGGCTGCACCCTGTGCCTGGCCATGATGGAAGGTATTTCCCTATCGTGGCCGGATATCGCCGGGCTAATGCCTTCCCTGTTGGCGGCACTTTTATTAATGCTCTTCTGTCTCGCCATCGGGACCATCCCCGGGCACTGGGCCAAAAAAAACGGCCTGGCCATCATCCTGGCGATCTGGCTTGTGATGGTCATTGCCATCCCGATGGTCATTTCAGCCGTTAACGAAGGCAATGCCGAAGCCATTCCCTATTCTTATCAGTTATTTAGCGACAAATTAAAAGTGGTTACCGACTTCGAAAAAGAAACTGCCCAAACTCATGGAGAGTTTAAAAACAGCGCCAGGGTAAGCGGAAGGGAAGTAATCGAAGGATACTGGCGCGATCATTACCCGAAAATGGACAACCTGGAAGACCGCTTTAAAAATAAAATGAAGCGGGTGAATAGAAAAAATAATGCGTTGTCCGTCTGGTTTCCCACGACTTTTTATCAATTAACGGCGGTTGAGTCCAGCAGCCGGGGTTTTGAGGGATTCAAGGACTTTTACGATTACCTGCAGACGCTGCGCCGACAGTATTTAAGGTTCTGGCTCAACCGGGTTTTTTATTTCAACGTCAAAATCATGGTCAATTTTATCGAAGGCGATATGAATATTTTCAGGGCCCAAAGCCGGCTGCCGGAAAATTTCAATGCCGGGATACTGATCCACCTGGTTTATATCCTTGCGGCCATGATGGGTTCTTATGTTAGTTTTAAAAAATCCCTGCCGGCCGCTGAAATAAAGAAAGTAGCCAAAAAAGAGAACCCGGTCATCGAATTGAGAAAAGGCGAGGTGAAGGCCCTGGTGCTTTATACGGAAATCGGGTTGGGAGAGAAATTGTACAATCGGCTGGATGGGAAAATCGACAAATACAATGAACATTTGTGTATCACGTTGGATGATGTGGATATCTGCCAGCCGGGGCAGAAGCAGGATTTTATTTATGTCCCGCACCCCGTTGAATTGCCCGAGGATATAACGGTTGAGTCTTTTATACGTCTTAACGCACGATTATTGAAACTCAGTGGTGAGGAAAAGGCCAACTTTTATGCCTCTGCCGTTTCCGGCCTGGAAACGATCAAAGGGAAAACTTTCGGGCAATTGGATAATTATAAGCGGGGCCGGGTAATGCTTTCGGTATTGCCTTATTTTAAGAGTTCCCTTTACCTGGTGAATAATATTGCAGTGGGTATGCCCGGGTATTTCAAATTGGAAGTAAATGATGTGATGCGGACCTGGGCTGGGCAAGGGGCAGCGGTGATATATTTGACCACGGATTCGACAGTCGATGTGGAGAGACTCAGGGCAGAGATGAAGCAGGATTTCGCGGAATTGGAAGGATGGTCCTCGGTAGTAAGCAATGTAAAAAAGAGGATGAAAGAAGAGCCAACTGTTTTATGATAAAAATAAACCGTCCTTCAGGATCAAAAATGTCAAATTCATATTGCTCGAAGCGGGGAAGATTGCTATTAACAATTCAAGTCAGGCTGATGAAGAAAATTTTTATTATCTATAAACGTACGGCATGAAGCACCTAGTTTTCTTTTTCCTCGTTGTCTTCTAAATAATAGAATGTGTTGTTGTGGAAGGTGAGAATTTCCTTGTATACGATAGGCAAAAAAACTGTCTTCCGGATGTTGCCCTGCAAGTCCATAATAATATACTTTTCCTTTGTAGCCGTGATATCATAAGTTTTTACATAGATACTGTCATCGGTCACCCAGAAATTGTTTATCGCAGGGACAAACTCCATCAGCGGTTTCTCAAAAATCCCTCTTTTCCTGGCCTGCTCAAAACGGCTCCTGCCTACGGCAAACAAAATTTCATTAATCCTAAGCTGCCGATACTTTTCTTGCGATTTGATCTGTTTTACTTCTTTTTCAATCTGGTAAAGCTTTTTCCCCTCCTTATCAAAAACATCTATATAAAATCCTTTGTGGGGCTGGGCAATAAATACCCTGTCTTTCCAACTTCTCGCCCTGGAAAATGGCCCCAAAAAGTAATTTCTCATTTGGGGGGTTATCGGTTCTATCAAGAGATCTTTTATCTTCTGCCCCTTATTATCGATCAGTAAAAATACTCGGCACTCAACCCCATCGATTGTTTTAGAGTCTGTGATGACAAAGCGATCATCGATAGGAAGCGCGCAATCGGATAACGATCCCAACTTGATTTCCCGCAGGTATTGGAATTTTTTGGAAAAAAGGATTACTTTGTAATTATCACTCAGCGCCAGCTTATCGTCGGTAAACGTAATCCTTGGCCACTTTTGAAATTCCTGGGGTCCTTCTCCTTGTCGGCATAATTTTTTAATTTGAGTGAAGGATTTTAAATCATAAACAAGCACGGATTGTTGATCGACAATAAACAGATAACCGTCGTTCATGCGAATCTCGGTGGGCTTGCCCAACTCCGGCAAGTTGGACACAAGTTCAGGATACAACCGGATAAATACCACCAGCGTCAAAGCACACAACAATATAAATTTTTTCATTTCTATTCCTTTATTGGTCCTCTTTCCATATTCCTGTTTGAGGATCATAATTGCAGTATGAATTAGCAGCATACAAATTCCCATTAATTTCTCTTTGGGCCTTTTCCCTGCAATCGATGCAAAAATATCTTAACTCACATTCCTTGCATTTTTGGACTTTATCTTTTGATATGTACCAGTAACTCTTAATCTTCTCGATTGTTTGGGGGCGGTTTTTGCCTGGTCCCTTTTTCCCAAAGCGGAACCGACACGATGATATTCTGTAAAATCGATAAGGAGTTATAGACGATTCACTGGATGGCAAGGATAGGTTTCCGACTTCCACGTTAGACATTATCACAGTTACCAAAACCCTGTTCATTTTTTTCCCGGTCAATTTTGTTTAAGGAGCAATAATAGCAGAATTGTCAGTAGTGGTCAAGAATTACCGGTGTGGTTATTTGGGTTATTTGGGAACAGGCAAATTCATGACCCCCTGTATAATACCAGTAAAATCCAAATTGTGAATTAGAAATTTACTGGTGTCAATAGAATTTTATCTTTAGCCGCAGAGGACGCAGGTGTGGCTAGAATAATGTTTTCTGGAGGGGGTCTTTGGGTTCTTTCGCGGTTTTGGGTTTTGGGGGCGGGGTTTGTTCCTGTTCTTGTTTATGGACCTGGTGGTTCAATAATAACAGGCGTTTGAGGATTTCCTTGCGGGAGTCGGGGGGAGATGGTGAAATGGATTTCAAGGGGGGTACAAATTGTACCCCAGTTGGAATTTAATTGGGGCTCTGGCCAATATATATCTCTTCGTGTCCGGAAAAAATCAGCACCAATTTGATTAGCGTGGTTTTTTCGATATTCTTAAGGAATTTTTTGTCGATACTGTAACGCTTCAATTGTTCCTCTGCCGCCTTTTTTAATTGCCGAACCTGCGTATCCCCGGGTTTGACGCCGGCTTTTATATACTTGAGCTCTAACAAGTACGAATACCTTATTCCTTCATAGCGGGCGATAAAGGGCTCCATGAAGATATCCGCATAGCCTTTGTTCAGTTCTTTTTCACTGTGAATGATGTAGAGATCGCTCAGCCCCAGGTACACATTCAAAAACGCCTGGATGGATTTTTCCCCGGTAATCAACTCTCTCAAACTCATACTTTCTCGCATCCGGGCCGTGATAAACTTAAATAAAGGTTCCCATTTCCCATCATAAGCCATGTCCGTCATCAAGTTCGCATATATCGATAGGTTCAAGGCAAAGACCCCTGTCTCGCGATAGGCCGATTTTATGTAATCATAGTACAGCCGTTTGATTGTTTCATTGGGAATTTCCAAACGCAATTTATTTTTGTCAGGGCCTTTGATGGTTAACAGACCCAGGTAAAACAACAATGAGATGAAATTTTCCAGGTCCAGCAATTCCTCCAGGGGGAATCCTTTGACAAGCTTAGCGGATGTGCCGCCTTCCTCTATAATTTGCTTTAACATGCTGAAATTTCCATTGGTGCTTTTTGTGTTGTCCCTGTCCAGGATAATAAGGTGTTTTAATTTCTTATAATCGATCCGGACATTCCTGTCGATTAAATCTTCCGGGAGTTTTTTTCTCAGCATATAATTATCGAGGAAGTACAATATCATATCCGGATTAAACAACTTTTCATTGTCGTCTACGGAGAAAAGATAATTGCCGTACCATTCGGTCATGATTTCCAGCAGATATTCGGTGGGATGGAAGATCATCTCGTTTGCCCTGTAATATTCGATCATTTCGATGACATTATCCCTGGTAAATCCCAGCGCCCGGCAAAAAACCGGTTCCAGGGAAACGTTTTTCCCGATGTTATAGCCGCTGGTGACGTCATCCATGGTGATAGGAGATACGCCGGTTATAAAAGACCGGGTAATGGGTGAATCCATGCTGCTGGTTCCACTCTTCAATACATTAAAAAATGAGCGGAAAAAACCTGCCCCGCGCGTAAGCTCATGGTAGGCGTCTTTACCCATGGTCGATAGGATGGTGTTGGAGAAGTTATCATACTCATCGATAATCATAAAAAATTTTTGGTCAGCGCTTTTACATAGATTGAGCAGGATGGTTAAAGTATCCGAAGCCGAACGGCTATCTTTTATAAGTTCGGTGTAATAATCCAATTCCTTGTAGGTTGACAGGTAATCGTAGTATTTTTGAGTGAATGCTACCGCATTAACATTAACTAGGTTTAAGAAAGACGCTTCTAATTTATCCGAACCGGGGTCTACGGCGGAAAAATTAAGGGCAAACACCAGGTATTGGCCCCTGTCAGTGGTGGGATGATGGTAAATCCATGTGCCTTTAAATAATTCCTCGAACCGGTCTTTGTAATGTACGTCGTAATAGGCTTCCATGATGGCAATCAACAAGGATTTCCCGAACCGCCGGGGCCGGATAAAGAATTGGTAGCGGCCGGTATCTTCCAGGAGTTTTAAGACCGGGGTTTTGTCTACGTAATAATAGTTCTCACGCCGGATAAGTCCATAATCGGACATCCCGTAAGGGATTTTTTTTATCGTATCATTGGTATTCATGGGGCTTATTATACAGGAATCTTACTTCTTTTTCAAATTAGCCGCAGAGGTCACACCATAACGAGGACGCAGAGGAGACCCCTGTCATGGGGAAACAAAAGGGGACGGGCAAATTTTGAGTATCCGGTTAAAGCCCCACCATAATGATTGTTTTATCACCCACGGCTATTTCTTGATAATAGAGCTTTTCTTCCCATTCAGCGGGACCGGGATCGAATATCACCAGGTAACCATGTTTTAATCCCAACCGGTCCAGGTAACGTCCCAATTGCTCTTTGCCATCTTCAACGGTATATTTATCCCGTTTAATCTTTAATTCAAGGGCAAATTCCTGTTTTTTGAATTTGACCAGTAAATCGATACGGCCATTGCCTAAAGCCATTTCGCGGGTAATATCACCCCCGGAATTAATAACCCTCTGTAAAAATGCCATCAACAGCAAATGATGGGCCGATTCTTTATATTCATACCGATCCAGCCAGGCCCCGCTGTTCCGCCGGTAAAATTTTTGGAATTCCTTCAACAACTTTTCCATATCCAATGAACCGTCGGTATTGATAAACCAGGGCGGTTGTATCTCCTCCGGGATAGATTCTTGCAAGGGCGAAGCCATAATACGGGTGATAATTTCCGTATAAATTGGGTTGGCAATTTTCAAGGGTGAAGTCGGTGAAACAAGTCCCAGATCCCTTATATAAAGAATGTCATCGTCGAATATATCGACAGGCAGGTTATCCCCATTAATAATCGCCTGGACGATCTTTTTGACCCTGTCTTCCTTTAATTTGTCTACCAGGCTGTCCAGGTGCGTGTCACGCCGGGCAATCAATTGTATTTTCGCTTCCTCCAGGATATCAAGGGTTATGGCTTTCGAATAATCGTCGCCCAGTATTTTAGAAACAACCTGGCGGGCCAGGGCATTGGTCAGCCACGGCTGACCGCCGGATAACCGGAATATCTCTTCCTTTACTTCACCCGGGAAAACCTGGCCGGTCTCCGTGGTATGCTGTTCCAGTAATTCGTATACTTCTTGCCTGGAAAAATTCTTCAAAAGGAGGGAATCGGATTTAATATTAAATGGCGAAGCCGTGCCCATGGATTGCTCATTTCCCCGTATTTTGGCTTTATATTCCCTTACATCCCGCAGCCCGATCAGGACCACGGAAGATGGAAAATGCCCGGGCCTGTTCTGGTACCCGGACCTCAATTGCCGGAGTACTGAAATCAACACATCGTCCAATAAGGCATCGATCTCATCGATTAACAGGACAATGGGTTTAACCTGGTTCGTGGCCCAGTTTTGCAGATAATCCTTTATACCTTCGTAATGTTTTCCCGCCGGCGATTCCGGCCTGAATTCGCCGGGCAACTGGAGAAGGGAAAATTGGTAAATACTGTTGATTAGCTTATCGTTTGCCTCTTTAACCGGGATACTCCTGTAACCGACTTCTTCAAACGAAACAACTAATGCGATGTATTTACCATCGGTGTTGAGTTTCCGTGCCAGCGCATGAAGATAAGTGGTTTTCCCTGTTTGTCGGGGCGCATGGAGGGTGAAATAGAGCTTTTGATCGATTAATTGCTCTACTTCTTGCATTCTTTTGAGAGGATTCACCATATAATGATCCTCCGGGAAGCACAAGCCCGCGGTATTAAAGGTTTTTTTTCTTGTTATTGCTTCGTTCATAGTCATGGTCATACGTTAATCATAAAGCAAAGCGAAGGAATTGTCAATTCTTTTTCCCATCGATTGAGGGGAAATTTTAGGGGACAGGCGAATGCTGCCCATTAACAATTGACAATGGCATTTTTCTGAGTGTCCCTTTTAACCCTCCTCGGCTAAACCTGTTTTCCTATCTATGCGAACTGGGCATTCCTGGCCGTCAAATCCTTCCGATAGCCAACAAACCAACTATCTTTTATATACCGGCTTACCCGCGGTTCGGTCATCTTCTTGTAAAACTCCAACCGCGAATGCGCATAATCCGTTAAATGTTTATCCGTTACCCGGTAGAATTTCTCTTTTTTGTTTTGCAGTGTATTATCCGCTGTCATCGCGGCTCTTAATTCCTCATCGGCATATAGCTTCCGCAGCAGCCGCTCCATATCCACTTTCCCCAAATCTTCCCTTATTTTAAGAAATTGGAAATACTTTCACTTAATTCTTTTTTTTGAGATTCCTTTATTTCACATTGCCATATAACCATGTGTTTCCAGCCAAGGAGTTCCAACCGTTTATAATTCGATTTGTCTCTTTCGACATTACCGGTAAGCTTTCTTTTCCAGAAATCGGCATTTGCAGTAGGTAAAGCGGAACGTTTACAACCCTCATGCCCATGCCAAAAACAACCGTTCACAAATATTACTTTTTTATACTTTGTAAAAACCAAATCCGGGTTTCCCGGCAAATCTTTTTTATGTAAGCGGTATCGATATCCCATTGAGTGAATTAATTTCCGGATAAAGACTTCCTGTTTTGAACCTGTCGGTTTAATTTTTCTCATTATTTCCGAGCGTTTCTCGGGGGGGAAAATATCAGTCACGGTACTTCTCTAAATGGGAGATTATGTTTTTACTTTGAATATAGCTGAACTTAGGCGGCAAGGCATTACCGATCAATAAGGCTATCGAGGTTTTGGATATATCCGTGGGGAATCGATAATCTCGCGGAAACGTCTGCAATAAAGACGCTTCCCTGGCAGAAATGACCCGGTTCTCTTCCGGGTGTAAAAATCTGCCTTTGGACGGATTCAAGCATCCGCTTGTTATTGTAGATGAGTAATCATCCCATCGTAAACGTCCATATACATCCTTAAATCCGACATTTTCTCTTTTATGGCATTTCAATATGAATTCAGACGGTAAATCTGTCCTACTTCCCCCGTTTTTCGGTGTTTTTGTAATAATTTCCTTAACTTTTTGGGTATGGTTCGCCGTTATTCCATGAACGGGATCGTCGGTTCCTTGAACCGGTTCAATATTCCCGATAGCGTCTCTGACGGTCTTTCTTTCGCCGGTACCTTCGGCAACTTTCAATTCCAGCTTTAGAGTCTTCAGCGCCCCGACCAGTACGAGCCTTTTTCTTCTCTGCGGAACACCGTAGGATTGAATATCCACAATCTCGACATTGACGGTATAGTATTTTTTAAGCTCGTCGCACATTTCTTTAAAAAGGTCATAGTCTTTTAAGCCCGGTACATTTTCCATCATAATTGTCGCAGGTTTTAGGCCCTTCACGAATCTTAAGAATTCCATAATCAGGTTGTTACGTTCGTCGGGAGCCGCTTTTTTTCGGTTGAGTCTTTTCATGGAGGAGAAGCCCTGGCAAGGCGGGCACCCCGCCAATAGGTGCGGTCTTTTACCGTTCAATATTTTTTTCACGTCTTTTATTTTTAATTTTCGAATATCTTCTTGTAGAACCGTTGTTTCGGGGTGGTTCAGTTTATAAGTACTGACGGCATCGGGGTCGATTTCGACGGCAAGTTCTACGGCAAACCCGGCCTGCTTCAGACCTTCCGAAAGGCCGCCGCAGCCGGAAAACAAGTCAATTGCCGTGTATTTCATGCGAATATCTTCTCAAAATTTTTGGAAATCAAGTCGGATACGACTTTCGGATAATCCGGCGTTCCATACCCGGAAATGGTATTGAAGATATGTTGTATAAGAGGCGTTAAAAAAGGTTCGGATATTGTGGCTATTCTCTCAAATTGGAAACCTTCATCATATTTAAGGTTCCGTTCTTTTTTAGGGATGGGCATACCGTCTTCTTTCAATTCAACTTTTTTATTCAACAATTCTTGTGGGAAGACGGCAAAATCTTTAAAATTATCTCCGTATCGTAAAAAGGGTAAAATCAACATCCCTTTCAAATATTCCGGGGAAGCTGAAAAGGAATTGAATTTACTTTCCATCACCGGACTTTGTTTTCTGGTCATTGTGAGTTGGTTTTTAAGATATTCATCGCCTTCCCGTACCTCATGTATAGGAAGTAAATTTAGATACCCGTAATTTTTATGCCAGAATCTGGCCAGGTCGCAATCGGCGGTAACGACTACAAAAAATTCATTGTCTTTTTTTATTATATCCCCTTTTCGGACTAATACATCATTTTCACCGTGATAAAAATACAGTCTATAAGACCATAGCTGCCGGGCAATTTCCGGATTCGATTTCCCGTCGTCCTTTCCTTTTCCAGGGAGTTCTTTAAATGGAGATGCCGTCAAATGATTCTTAAATCGTTCAGCAATGAAATCTACCAGGTCTTTATTTGTGTTGTCGCTGAGTTTAAAATATTCGACCGTCTGCTCCAGACTTACCTTTCCTAATTCTATCAAAATTCGTTCGACCGCCTCCAACGATTTTTTTCTTATTTCGGCTCCGAATTTAAAAGAAAAGTTCTGTTTGCGTATCGCTTCTATATCTTCACATAATAATCGAGTCGAGTTTTCATCCAATTTTCTTTTTATCCTTACTCGATTGTGGAACTTATCAAAATGTGGGGTCTTTATTAAAGCCTCGATCTCTTCCTGTTTATCTTTTTCTGTAAAGATAAAAACAATAGAAAAACTTTGTTGAAGAATAGTTAATAGACTCTTCTGAACATCATCGCTGCTGATTGGAGTGACAGAATATTCCCAATCGAAAATGACGATATCGGGTCTGTATAATTCTTCTTCGAGCCAATTAATAAGAATGTTCGGGTTGGTGAAGCCCGAAAGAGTCCAACCGTCTTTCTTCAGGATGTCCCCGACAAATTCTTTTACATAGGGGTCATTCCAATCCGATACCTCTTTTTTCAGATATTCCAAATTGTTTGAATTAAGTCTTACGCCGTCATTCATCGCGACTTCGTGAGCAGGGATTTTGTCATCGACGATACAAATTGAATATTTGTTCATTTAGTTTCTCCTTCAGATTGAACCACTTTCCCGAACTCTAAAGTAAATTGAGCCCCATCCATATTCGGAATCCTCTCCCTACTTACGGTCAAGTTGATATCCCCTTTCATATCCTGCATGTAATACTTGCAAATATAGAGGCCCAGGCCGCTGGGGGGTGTCTTCAAACTATACCCGATTTTGAAAAGATAGGGCAGCATTGATTCATGGATATCCGGACCACTGTCGGCAATTATTATCGTTCGATGTATTGAGTCGATTTTTATTTCGATTTTCCTTCTCGGTTTTTCTATTGTCTCCAGCCAATAGCAACTATTGTCATATAGGTTCGAAATCACCTGGACGACTGCCCCATACCTTGCATATATTTTGAAATCGTCATTCGTAATAATTTCAAAATCGATACCGGATTTTTTAAATTTTCTTTTAAATACTTCATATACAAATTTTATTGCTTTAGAAATATTAAATTCGGCTTTGCGTTCACTTCTGATAGCCCGTAAAGGTCCCAGGCGTGTCAGTTCGGTTTTCAGAGATGCCGATGAATTTTTGAGATCTTCTAATTGTGTAATATCGATTTCCTTCTTTTTTAATATCTCGTTAACGCCATAGTAAAAATTTGAAGTGATTTTGGCAATTTCATGAACGGCAACCGCAATACTTAACCCGAACCCAGCCAGTTCGGTGAGCGATTCTTTTTCGTCATTTATCAATTTAAGGCTTCTTTGCAACTCCTTTAACGATCTCTCAAGATTTATTAACCTTTCCTTTCTTTGTTCGGCGTTTCCAAATCCATCCAAGATAGAATAGGGGTCCTCGCTAACCGGATATTTCTCGCTTATGTTGTGGACAATTTTCGAACTTTGAATTGTATATTCCCTAAGCTCTTTCGGGTCACTAATTATTTTTCCGGTTAACTCTTTAAATTCATCTCTTTTCCCCATAAAGGGAATTTCTATTATTTTGGTTATTATTATGAAGACTAACTTTGCCAAATCTCGGTAAGGACGATTTTTTATCAATCCCTCACGATCCGTTTTATCAACCAGTTCCAAATTATTTACCTGGTCGATTTCCAGGTTACCTATCATAGAGTAATAGGACATCCTGTAACCCTGCTTTAACTGGCGCATTTTTAATCCCAACCAATCTGTTTCCGCCCCCCATTCAGCCGGGAAAATATTTATCCCATCGCGAAAAATCGAAATACCGCCAAATTTTTGCAAATAGCTTAAAAAATCCCCGGGATTGAGATCGTAAAACCACTGCCGATCCCTATGCCAAACATCGATATCTAAATAGAAAGACCCACATTGAGGTTTTCTAAATACGTCTCTCGATTTATCCTTCCAGTAATCATGATCGAACATCCTCAAGTCGTCATTCTTTTTCGAAATACTCTCTTCAGGCATCGGTACATGCTTCGGAGGCTTAAATGTTAGTATATAATCCAAAACTCCATTTTCGTCGACTAACCCTTCAAACCTGAATACCGGTTCAAATTCCTCTAAAAAATCGACAGTTTCTAAATCCGGGATTTGGGGGCATTCCAAATAAACCCTGAATCCCCCTTCGACTTTTGTTTTTTCGCTCCGTGGGGAATTCAGTCTTTCAGTGGAATTTTTTTTATTTTCTCCTTTTTTCCTTTTGCTCCTTGGAGAGTTTAGACTTTCTATGGAACGATTTAAATCTTTTATGGTTTTCTCATCCCAATCGAACCCTTCTTTACCCCCGTAAACGATCACGCGGGTACCGGAATTTGCTTCCCCATAGTCTCTCGACGGTTTTCCCCTGGTTAAGCTCACTCCGATGGATTCCAGATCGACCGTTTCCTCGGAAATTACATCGAATAACTCCCAATTTATTTTTAAAATATATTCATAATCAAGTTCCTTCACTTTTGTTTGAATAATCAAATTTTTTCCCAACCGATGGGTGGAAAATCTCCCGACGCCCTTTTCTCCTAAAGGGATTCGATTTTTATATTCTTTTTTAAGCTGTTTGATAAAACTTTCATATGTACCCAAAGAACCGGACTCCACTGCTTTTTTTCGTTCCCATTTCAATCGCTCTTTAACATTTGTTTTAAGCGTCGAAGCGGGTCTCATCCAGCCGTTTTCGATAACGTCTTTGGTCATACCTTTGCCGTTATCCTCGATTACGATTACAGGCCCTTCATACTCATTAAACTCATATAAGCTTTCGTCTATGACAGGTAAAGCTTTTACTTTCTCAATTACGACCCTGCAATATTCGGCCCCGGCATCGTAGGCATTTTTTATCAATTCGAGAATCCCTACTGTTTCGGAAGCAATCAACTGCTCACCCAATACTTTTATTAAATGGGCGTCGGATTTGAAATTTAATTGAATTCCCCCGTCGAGGCAAATTTCTTCCAGGGTTTTTTCGGGTATTCTGCGAACCGCATTCTGAGAGTTGTAATGGGGAGCCGTTTCTCGCGGTCCTTCTTCGGTTTCGAAATGAACCGGATTTGAGAACTGTTTAAAATCGCTTATCTCTACAAAATAAAAACCTTCCTCTCGTTGATCTTTAAAGGGCGGTTTCTTGATTTTCCCGTAACCGTAATATTCTCCCTTACCGCTTCCCTTCGGCTCATAATAAACAAACTCGATTACAGGTGTAGATAAAAGTTTGAGATACTTTCCCGGGAAATGGTAGAATTTTCCGACGAAATCGTTATATTCAGAGCCTTCTCTGTATTGGTCGAGCACTAAGAAGTTGCTTTTTGCTTCCATTTTACCTGCTTACTTTTTCGTCTTCGTTTCGATTTTAAAACCCAAACCGAATGTATAAATATAAAACATCTAGTTTAAAAAATCAAGAGCGAATGTTCCGGTGACATCCCATTTTTTTCCATACCGACCCCTTTAACCAGATATACTCAAAGTACATCGGGCATTGGAATATTTCCGTAAGGTAATGAATTTTGCCGGTCTTCCAAACTCCCAATTCCCGGCGGCTTCCTTAACCAATGGCGAAGGGTCCGGGAGATTGTCTTTGAATTTATTATAGGTGTCGATAACCGCGTCTTTGGTGCTTTCGAGGACGCAGTCCATGCGGCGCAGGACCACGAAAGGCAGTATCACATCGCCATATTCATGCTGTTTAAACGCGCCCCTTAAGATATCATCCGCTACCTGCCAGATAAAATTGGCCTTATCCTGGAAATTGTTCATCAATTCCTCTCTTGTAAATTATTATTAGAAATCATTGTACCACCTTTTGCAAGTAAAATAAAGTTAGCCGCGAAGAACGCGAAGGACCGCGAAGAGAGAAAAATTTTGCCTGTCCCCTTCTCCCTTAGCTACATCCCGTAAACAGTAATCGAAACGTCCTTAACGGTTTTTTCCTTTTTGAAAATTTTCTCTTCCCAGGATACCCCAGACGTTCGGTTAAAGATCAACAAATATCCTTCGCGGGTTCCGCATTTATCCATATATTGCCGGGTTTGTTCCAGGCCCTTTTCGATGGTTGTTTCCAGGGTTCCGTAGAGCAGTTTTAATTCGATGACCGCTTCTTGCTTTCCCCCTTTATAGGGCCAGTGGATCATAATATCGGTCCGCTGACGTCCGAGCCCGTATTCTCTTTCTACTCTTCCGCCGCCGTTGACGATTCGCTGTAAAAAAGATTGCAGCAGCAATTGCGGTCCTGCTTCACTGTAATCGAAGCCATCCACCCAATGTTCAAAATTTTTCCTGAAAAATTCCTGGAAAGCGGTCAGCAGCTTATCCATATCGATGCCGCCGTCATCCTTCATATACCAGGAGGCTTCCTGGTTAATGGTCAGTTGAGTACTGTAAGTAAGCGTCCTGGGGATTACTTCCCGGTATATCCGGTTGGCAATCCCTAGTTGCCGCTCTTTTTTTACCAGTCCCAGGTCGACTACATAATCCACGTCGTCTTCCGGGATTCTTTTCGCTTCTTGTGAAGATGATAATAGGGGTTCCAGCACGCGTCGCACACGGTCTTCTTTCAGTTTATCCGATAATTGATCAAGGTGGGTTTCCCGTCGTAAAATGAGATTCTCTTTGGCCTGCTCAATCATATCCGCTGTAATCTCAATGCCGCGGTCGTTCCCTTCTTTCATTTCAAAACAGGCTTCGTAGGCCAGGGCATTTACAAGCCAGGGCTGTCCTTCGGTCAATTCCCATACCAAAGGGAATACATTTTTATTAAATGATTGGCCTGTTTCTTCCGTATGTTGGCGGTACAGTTTTTCTATTTCCAATGGGGTGAAATTTCCCATTTTTAGTGATTTTGCTTTTATATTAAAGGCGCTGCCGCCGGTGATAATGGTTTTTTCTCTATCCGAATGCATACGGTAATCTTTGACATCACGGACGCCGCAAAGAACGATGCTTTGTGGAAATAATTCGGGCCGTTTGTCATACCCGCTACGTAACTGGCGCAGCACCGCGATTAAAGTGTCCCCTACCAGGGCATCTACTTCATCGATAAAAAGTATGATAGGAGTTTCACTAGCCTGGCACCACTTCATAAGGGCATCTTGCAGCGCATAAAATTCACCGCTGTTTTCTAATATTTGCTTCCATCGCTCCTCTAAAAATGAATCTTTTAAATATAAAAACGATTCATTGGCCAGTATCCTGAGTATGGCGTGCATACCTTCTTTCGCATTTTCCCTGGCGGCCTGGGCCGCTTCGACGTTTATATATAAGCATTTGTATTTCCCTTGTTTATTCAAGTAATCCGTCAGCGCACGCATATAGGTCGTTTTACCGGTTTGCCTGGGTGCATGAAGCACAAAGTATTTCTTTTGCTCGATCAGGTTAAGCATTTCCGGCAGGTCAAAGCGGTCCAGGGGTTCGATATAATAATGGTCATCCCGCCGGATTGGACCGGCCGTATTAAAAAAACGATTCATCGTTATTCTCCTTTGGGAATTATATTATAATCCAAAAACCTCGAAAAGTAAAATTTATACTCCACCTCTCCACTACTGTTGCGTCAAGCCTCGAATGGGGCATGGAGTCTGCCCGATTCCTGATTACGGATGTGAGGAAACGATAATTGTTAATTGTTCTGACCTCTTTGCCATTTTCCCCCGGAACTGTGGCATTTTCCAAAAGCGCCGGCGCCATTCCCGCATCTGCCGGAGGCATTCCCGCGGTTGCCGGAGCCATTCCCGCGGTTGCCGGGACCATTCCCGCACCTGCCGGCGCCATTCCCGCGGTTGCCGGAGGCATTCCCGCACCTGCCGGAGGCATTCCCGCGGTTGCCGGGGCCATTCCCGCATCTGCCGGCGCCATTCCCGCGGTTGCCGGGGCCATTCCCGCGGTTGCCGGGACCATTCCCGCACCTGCCGGCGCCATTCCCGCATCTGCCGGGGCCATTTCCACATCTGCCGTGGCCATGTTTAAGTCTGCCGGCGTCATGTTTAAAACTGCCGGGGCCATGTTTCAGTCTGCCGGCGCCATGTTTCAGTCTGCCGGCGCCATGTTTCAGTCTGCCGGCGTCATGTTTAAAACTGCCGGCGCCATGTTTCAGTCTGCCGGCGTCATGTTTAAAACTGCCGGCGCCATGTTTCAGTCTGCCGGCGTCATGTT
>Ga0315278_10000423_pt1 | contig 37337 bp, 36 predicted proteins | sample YL17G06_0_MG_FD_203880 | JGI IMG/M metagenome (GOLD analysis project Ga0315278, IMG submission 203880) | Sediment microbial communities from Yellowstone Lake, YNP, Wyoming, USA - YL17G06_0 | ecosystem: Environmental > Aquatic > Freshwater > Lake > Sediment | place: USA: Wyoming | collected... | reverse complement strand
TCGACCGAGAAGACACGATTGGCTGGGGGCATCGCCGAGGCGAACGATGGGGCCGGCGCGGCAACGGTTCGCTTGAACTGTTGTGACGAGGTGGGCATGGGATTCTTCTCGTAAGCGATTCGCTCGTGTCTATTTTGATGACGCGGGTCGGGTGGTCTGCCAAGGGGTTCAAACGGGAGTGTCAGGATTTCTGTGTGCAAGGCGCTCGGAGACTTTGCCACCGCGGCGGTCGGCGTTTGCGCCGTACCGACCGACGCGGTGGGAAGGTCGGTCCTCATGTTACGCGACGGCCTTGGTGAAGCGATCCGCGTAGAGGATCGCGAATTGGTTCATCGCGACCTTCCAGTCTTGCGCTGCGTGCCCCCAGACTTCGTGGCGTCCGTTTTTCGGGGACCGGTTCAGCATCATGTCGACCCGGCGCCGGCCGCACCTGTGGCAGGCCGGCGCCACCTCGCCGCTATGATTTGCCCCGCGCGCCGAACCCGGCGTCGAGCACCCCATTGGGCCAGCGGGCTCGAGGGACGAGAACCTGGAGCGCGTTGTGAACAAACTGGATGCCTCTGCCGCCGGCGTGTACCTGATTGCGGTGACCCCGTTTACCAACGACGGCGCGCTCGACCTCCACAGCACCGACCGCATGGTCGACTTCTATCTCGACTGTGGTGTCACCGGGCTCACCGTGCTGGGCATCATGGGCGAGGCGACCAAACTCACGGCCGACGAGTCGCGGGTCTTCGTCGAGCGCGTGCTGGCCCGCGTCCGCGGGCGCGTGCCGGTGGTCGTGGGCGCGTCTTCGGCCGGCTTCGCGCCGATGGCCGAATTGACGCGCAGCGTGATGGCTCTTGGCGCCGCGGGCGTGATGGTGGCGCCACCGTCGAGCGTTCGCACCGACGACCAGATCGTGGCCTATTTCGACATGGTCGGTGAAACCCTGGGCCCGCAGGTGCCCTGGGTCTTGCAGGACCACCCGCTGGCCACCGGGGTGCAGATGTCCACGTCGGTCATTCTGCGCATCCTGAAGGGCTCGCCCACCTGCGTGATGCTCAAGGCCGAGGAGTGCCCGGGCCTGGCCAAGCTCTCGGCAATTCGCGCCGCGAGCCAGAAGGGTGAAGTGCCGCGCGTCTCGATCCTCACCGGAAATGGCGGCGGCCTGTTCCTGCCTGAAGAGCTCAGCCGCGGCGCCGACGGCGCGATGACGGGCTTCGCCTACCCCGAGATGATGGTCGACGTGTGCCGCGCCCACGCCGCCGGCGACGTGGAACGCGCGCACGACCTGTTCGACGCCTACCTGCCCCTGGCGCGCTACGAGCAGCAGGCCGGCATCGGCCTGGCGGTGCGCAAGCACATCATGGCCGAGCGCGGCGTGATCGCCAGCGCCACCTTGCGCAAGCCCGGCCCCAAGCTGTCGGCTGCGGATGTGGCCGACATCGCCCACCTCACGGCGCGCCAGAGCCGCCGCCTGGCGCAGCTCGGCTGAGGCGCGCCTTCGATTTGCATGCCCCCTTTGCCACGTTTGCCACTGCCTCGAGCCGGAGCCCCGAATGAACAGCGCCATCGACATGAGCCTGGACCCGCATGTGGTCGAGGTGCTCTCCCAGGTCACGACCGCGACGCTGACCACGATCCTGCTGAAGAAGGGCTTGCGCAATGTGTGGCTGCGCGGTTCGCGGCCCTTGCGCGCGGGCCAGCCGCGCCTGGTGGGCCGCGCCTTCACGCTGCGCTTCGTGCCGGCGCGCGAGGACCTGGCGACGCCCGAGTCCTGGGCCTCGCCGATCTCGACGCGGGCCGCGATCGAGGACATGCCCGCCGGGTGCATTGCGGTGGCCGATGCCATGGGCGTCAGCGACGCCGGCATTTTCGGCGACATCCTGTGCGCGCGCATGGTCAAGCGCGGCGTGTCGGGCCTGGTCACCGATGGCGTGGTGCGTGACCTGGCGGGCGTGCTGGGCACTGGCCTTCCGGTCTGGTGCAGCGGCGCTGCGGCACCGCCTTCGGTGGCAGGCCTCACGTTCGTCGCCTGGCAGCAGCCCATCGCCTGTGGCGGCGTGGCGGTATTCCCAGGAGACGTGCTGGTGGTCGACGACGACGGCGCGGTGTTGATCCCGGCCGCGCTGCTGGACGAGATGGTGCTGCTCGCGCCCGAGCAGGAGCGCATGGAAGCCTGGATCATGCAAGAGGTGAACCGCGGCGCCAGCCTGCCGGGCCTGTACCCGATGAATGCCCAGACCAAGGCTCGTTACCTGGCGCAGTTCGATCGCAATCTCGGCCAGCCCTGAGTTCGGAGGTGTTCATGGCGGGGTGCCGCGCGAAGGCGGTGCCGAGGGATGCACCACCAGCCGCTTCCGGCCAGGCCCAGGCCGTTCACCAGCGCGCAGAGCGGCCAGATCGCGGTCTTCATGGATTTCTCCGGGGGTGAATGAGGGGGGGTCATTCGGTGCCCAGCCGCAGCCGGCTGGGCTGCCGCTTCTCGATCGCCCACTTCAGCAGCGCGGCGCAGCGGTACACAGCGTGCGCGAACTTGCCGTAGGGCATGGTGGCGAAGAAGGCCAACGTCGCGCCCAGGTGCAGGCATAGCAGTAGCGGCAGCGCAGCGGTATCGCGCGCGAGGGCCAGGGCCAGGCCGCTGGCGCCTGTGAGCGCGAGCAAGGCGATGAAGCCCAGATCCATCGGCGCCTGCTCCGCCAGCACATGCTGCGGGTGGCGCGCCAGCCGCAGCCGCAGCAGCCCCGTCGCGCCCAGCACCAGCAGCACCCCGCCGGCCGTGCCCAGCAGCTTGGGCAGGCTGAGCCAGCCGTAGGGTGCAGTCCAGCCAAAGGCGTAGTGGTAGACCGTCGCCACGGAGGTGGCGGCGAAGCACAGCATGAAGCCGTAGAAGGTGGCGTGATGCGCGCGTCGGCGCGCCAGCGTCCAGCGGTCGTCGGCCTCGTTGCAGCCCTGGCCATGGCCGCCGTCCAGGTACTTGAGCGTCAGCGCGTCCTGCGCCGCCTCTTGCAGCGCCGGCAAGCCGGCCGGCCCGGGTGGCGCCAGGCGCCAGAAGCGGGCGACGCCGATGCCCAGCGCGAGCACGGCGAAGGCGAACACCGGCGTGAACATCCCCACCATCAGACCATGCGGGAACAGCGCATAGAAACCGCCCGCACCCGGCGCACCCCACAGGTTGGAATGTCGCGCCAGCGCCAGCATCAGGAACAGCGCCAGCCCGGCCGCCAGGGCCAGCGCCAGCGTCAGCCCGTTGCGCTGGTACAGCCCCCCCAGCGCCGCGGGCCAGGCGTATTGCGCATAGGTGCGGCCGCGCACCCTGGCCAACGCCTGCGGCAGGCTGACGCCGAACTCGTGCGGCGGCGCATACTGGCAAGCATGCAGGCAGGCGCCGCAGCCGTGGCAGAGGTTGGCGAGATAGTGCACGTCGGCGGCCGCAAACTCCAGCCGCCGCGTCATCGCCGGGAACACGGCGCAGTACGTCTCGCAGTAGCGGCAGGCGTTGCAGATCTGCAATTGGCGCTCGACCTCGCCTTCGATGCTGGCCTGGGCGATCAGTTGCTCAAGCTGCCGCACGGCGATCCTCTGGCATGGATGCTGCGGCCGCTGCCGCCGACGCGCCGGCGATGCGGCCGAACACGGTGCCGATGGTCATGCCGACACCAGCTGTGTAGCCCTGGCCCAGCACGTTGCCAGCCATCAGCTCGCCGGCCGCGAACAGGTTGGCGCTGGGCGCGCCGCCGAAGTGCACGGCCGCCCGCACATCGACCTTGAGCCCGAGGTAGGTGAAGGTCACGCCCGGCCGCAGCGTGTAGCCGTGGAAGGGCGGCGTGTCGATCGGCAGCGCCCAATGCGTCTTGGCCGGCGTCAGGCCTTCGGTGTGGCAATCGTCGAGCACCTCGTGGTCGAAGTGCCCGACGCGGCAGGCCGCGTTGTAGTCGGCCACCGTCTTGCGCAGCGCCGCCTCGGGCAGGCCGAGTTGCCGCGCCAGATCGGCCAGCGTGTCGGCCTTGGCGCCACGGAACACCGGCGGCATGAAGCGTCCCAGGGCCTTGGCGTCGATGATCGAATGCGCCACCTGCCCCGCCTGCAGCGCCACCAGCCGGCCCCAGATCGCGTAGCGCTTGGGCCAGAAGTCTTCGCCCTCGTCGTAGAAGCGCTCGCCGTCGCGGTTGACCATCAGCCCCAAGCTGACGCAGTCCACGCGCGTGACGATGCCGCCGTCGTACAGCGGGGCGCGCGCGTCGATCGCCACCATGTGCGCCTGCGTCGCGTCGCCGACGGCGTCGGCGCCCTGCGCCAGCAGGTCCTTGAGCAGCACGCCCTGGTTGAAGCGCGTGCCGCGGATGAGGAAGTTGTCGGCCAAGCACGCACCGCGCTCGTCGCGGCCCCAGGCTTCGCGCAGCCAGTCGCGGTTGGATTCGAAGCCGCCGCTGGCCAGAACACAGGCGCGCGCCTCGATGCGCGCGCCGCTTTCCAGGCGTGCGGCGACGAAACGGCCAGCTTCGAGTTCGACGCCGCTCACCGGTGTCTCGTAGCGCACCTGCACGCCGAGCGACTGCGCGCTGCGGTAATAGGCGTTGACCAGCGCCTTGCCGCCCCCCATGAAGAAGGCGTTGCTGCGGCTCAGGTGCAGCGTGCCCGACAGCGAGGGCTGGAAGTGCACGCCGTGGCGGCGCATCCAGCCGCGCACGCTGGACGATTCGCGGATCACGCGCCGGGCCAGCGCCTCGTCGGTCTTGCCGGCGGTGACTTTCTTCAAGTCCTGCCAGAACTCCTCTTCGGCATAGGCCTGCGTCAGCACGTCTTGCGGCGCGTCGTGCATGCAGCGCAGGTTGCGCGTGTGCATGCTGTTGCCGCCGCGCCATTCGCGCGGCGCGGCTTCGAGCAGCAGCACGCTCGCGCCGGCCTCGCGCGCCACCAGCGCAGCACAGAGCGCTGCGTTGCCGCCGCCGATCACCAGCACGTCCACCATCGGGGTCATGATAGCCAGAGGATCTTGTTGCGGTACTCGAGATCCTCGAGCAGCGGCTGCGCCGGCCCGGCGTGGAAGACCGCAACGGTGTGCAGGTAGATGCAACAAACCCTGCGCGCCTGATTGCCGTACTGCTTGAGAAGCACCGCCTCTGAGAGTTCTCTCTTATACGACCAATCCGAGCGGATCAACCTGTCCCTTATTCGACCGTGACACTCTTGGCCAGGTTGCGCGGTTTGTCCACATCCGTGCCACGCGCGCAGGCCGTGTGATAGGCCAGCAGCTGCAGTGGCACCACATGCAGGATCGGCGACAGCACACCGTAGTGCTCAGGCATGCGAATCAGATGCAGGCCGACGCCCGGTTCGATGCGCGAGTCGCTATCGGCGAAGACGAACAGTTCACCGCCGCGGGCGCGCACTTCCTGCAGGTTGCTCTTGAGCTTGTCGAGCAGCGCATCGTTGGGTGCAATCGTCACCACCGGCATCGCCGACGTGACGAGCGCCAGCGGCCCGTGTTTGAGTTCACCGGCAGGGTAGGCCTCGGCGTGGATGTAGCTGATTTCCTTGAGCTTGAGGGCCCCTTCCAGGGCGATCGGGTAGTGCAGGCCGCGGCCGAGGAAGAGCGCGTTCTCTTTGCGCGCGAATTCTTCGGACCAGGCGATGACCTGCGGCTCGAGCGCGAGCACGGCTTGCAGTGCCGCAGGCAGGTGGCGCAGGTCCTTCAAGTGTTTCGCCTCGTCGGCCTGGCTCAAGTGGCCGCGCACCTGGGCCAGCGCGAGCGTCAGCAGGAACAGACCGACCAATTGCGTCGTGAAGGCCTTCGTCGATGCCACGCCGATTTCGACGCCGGCGCGCGTGATGTAGGCAAGCTTGCATTCGCGCACCATCGCGCTCGTGGCGACATTGCACACCGTCAGCGTGTGTTTCATGCCGAGGGACCGCGCGTGTTTCAACGCCGCCAGCGTGTCGGCGGTCTCGCCGCTTTGCGTGATCGTCACGACCAGGGTGCGGGGGTTGGGCACGCTGTCGCGGTAACGGTATTCGCTGGCGACCTCCACATTCGTCGGCAGCCTGGCGATGCTCTCGAGCCAGTACTTTGCCGTCGAGCCGCTGTAGTAGCTGGTGCCGCAGGCCAGGATCAGCACCGAGTCGACCTCTTTGAAGATCCTGTAGGCGCCGTCGCCAAACAGTTCGGGCGTGATCGACTCGACTGCGTCGAGCGTGTCGGCGATGGCCTTGGGTTGCTCGAAGATCTCTTTTTGCATGTAGTGGCGGTACGGGCCCAGCTCGGCCGCGCCGCTGTGCGCCTGCACCGTGCGCACGACGCGCTGCACCACTTTGAAGACCCCCTCGGGCGTGGCGTGGGTGACCCAGTACTTGCCCATTTGCAGATCGACGACATCGCCTTCTTCGAGGTAGACGATCTGGTCCGTGACGCCGGCCAGCGCCATCGCGTCCGACGCGAGAAACGTCTCGGCCTGGCCCTTGTGCGAACCCACGCCCAGCACCAGCGGCGAGCCCTCGCGCGCTCCGATCACACGCTGCGGCTCGTCGCGGCAGAACGCCGCGATCGCATACGCGCCGCGCAGCATCGGCACGATGCGCTGCACGGCTTCCAGCAAGTCGCCGCCGTAGTGGTGATCGATCAGGTGGGCGATGACTTCGGTGTCGGTCTGGCTGCTGAAGCGATAGCCCTTGGCCTCCAGTTCGTCGCGCAATTCGTCGTGGTTTTCGATGATGCCGTTGTGCACCAGCGCGATCCTTCCGGCGCCGGCCTTCGCGCCGTTGCCCGCCGATTCCGCCGCGTTCGCGCCTGGCCCATGCGAAAAGTGCGGATGCGCGTTGTGCACCGCCGGGGCACCATGCGTGGCCCAGCGCGTGTGGGCGATGCCGGTGCCGCTCTGGATCTTGTCGGCCGCGACGTTGGCTTCGAGTTCAGCGACGCGTGCGGTGCTGCGCGCGCGCCGCAACTCGCCTTCCTGATGCACGGCCACACCGCAGGAGTCGTACCCTCGGTATTCAAGCCGGCGCAGGCCCTCGATCAGGATCGGAACGATGTTTCTGGTGCTGACCGCGCCGACGATTCCACACATGATGGACGTTCCTTGGTTAGGGGTAAACGTTAGTCGGGTGATAGTAGGCGTGACGCGATGGCGATTGATTGCAAAATGCGGTCGTTTGTGCAACTCTCAGTCTGCCAAAGCAATCGATGGCTTATAAATTCATGAAGAGCATCAACTTGAATCAATCCACCGAAAAAATTGCCATGGATGCGACCGACTTGCGCATCCTGGAGCAACTCCAGCGCGACGCTTCGCTCACGAATCAGGCGCTGGCGGCTGTTGCTCTCACCTCCGCGGCGACTTGCCTGAGGCGCGTCAAGCGGCTCGAAGACGCCGGTGTGATCGAGCGTCGGGTGGCGCTGCTCTGCCCGGCGAAGCTGGGTCCGGGCTTGAGCGCAATCATCGAAGTCACAGTCGACCGGCAAGGTGCCGAACACCTGAGGGCATTCGAGGCGCGCGCCGTGGCCGAAGCGGCGGTGCAGCAGTGCCATCGCGTTGCGCCGGGGCCGGACTTCATTCTCATCGTGCAATTGCCCGACATGGCGGCATATCACGCGCTGGTGCAGCGCCTGTTCACGCAAGACGCGAACGTGCGCAACGTGAAGACCTTTTTCAGCGTGCACCGCGCCAAGTTCGAGCCCGCGTTTCGCCTGCCGAGCCCGACCCAGAACCCGCCTGCGGCCAACGCTCCTAGCTCTTGATGATCGCCAGCCCCTTGAGGTAGTCGCCTTCGGGAAACAGCAGCGTCGTTGCGTGGTCGGGGGCTGCGCCCAAACGCGCGTAGAACATGCCGTCCACGCCCGCGTCGATGGCGGCCCCCGCGACGATCTTGTGGAACAGATCGGGTCCAATTCCGCCCGAGCAAGAAAACGTGAACAGCGCACCGCCGGGTTCGAGCAGCTGCAGCGCCAGGCGGTTGATGTCTTTGTAGGCGCGAGCGGCGCGCTCGGCATGGGCTGCAGTCGGCGCGAATTTCGGCGGGTCGAGCACGATCGCGTCGAAGCGCCGGCCGCTGGCGAGGCATTCGCGCAGCGTCTGGTTGACATCGCCTTCGATGGCCTCGTGCCGCGCCGTGCCCTGATGATTGAGGGCGATGTGCTCGGCCACGCGCGCCAGCGCCGGGCCTGAAGAATCGACGCTGGCCACTTCGCTCGCCCCGCCGCTCAGCGCAGCGATGCTGAAGCCGCCCGTGTAGCAAAAACAGTTCAGGATGCGGCGATAGCCGAAGCGCCGCACCACGTCGGCAAAGAGTTTGCGGTTGTCGCGCTGGTCCAGGTAGAACCCGGTCTTGTGGCCATGCGCGATGTCGACGTTGAAGCGCCAATCGTGTTCCGAGATGGCGACCTCGGTGGCACCGCTTCCGCGCAGCCAACCGACTTGCGGCGCCAGTCCTTCAAGAGCCCGCACGCTCACGTCGCTGCGCTCATAGAGGCGGGCAAACCCGGTCGCGCCGAGCAAGGCTTCGGCGATCTGCGGCTTCCAGCGCTCCACGCCGGCCGACAGGAACTGCGCGCACAGGGTATCGCCATAGGCGTCGACGATCAAGCCCGGCAAGCCGTCGGCTTCGCCGTGAACCAGACGCACGCCGGAGCTTGCCAGCGCCAGGCGCGCGCGCAGCTCGACGGCCTGGCCGATGCGCTGCGCGAAAAACGCTGCGTCGATGCGCTGCGCCTCGACAAAGCTCCACGCACGCAGACGGATCTGCGATTGCGGGCTGTACGCTGCCCACGCCAGGAAGGCCCCGTCCGCACCGACCACGCGCACGGTCTCGCCGCTGTCGGCTCCGCCCCGGGCCACGCTGCCCTCGTAGATCCAGGGGTGGCGGCGCAGCAGCGAGCGCTCTTTGCCTGCACGAAGCTGAATCTCCTTCATCGCCAGAATTGTCGCCGCCGGCGCGGATGCGATCGGCGCAGCGTGGACACGCCCAGATCGGCGCTGGAAAAGAAGGGCGGCAGCGAGGCGAAAGTCGACCCGCCAGGCGCCGGCACGGATGCGCAAGTCCGCAAGCATCGCAAACCTTCGAAGTACGCTGCACCGGTGCCACGCGGCCGCGGCGCAGCCAGCGCATCAGCTGCGTTTCTTCGCGCGCGGGTGGAAGGCGTCGTAGATCTTGCTGAGGTGGCCGAAGTCGAGTTTGGTGTAGACCTGCGTCGTCGTGATGTTGGCGTGTCCAAGCAATTCCTGGACAGCGCGCAAGTCGCCGCTGCTTTGCAACAGGTGCGAAGCGAACGAATGGCGCAGCATGTGCGGGTGCACATGGGTTGGCAATTCGGCCTGCAAGGCGTTGACCTTCAAGCGCGCGCGCAACTGCCCCACACTCAGGCGCGTGCCGAGCCGGCTCACAAACAGCGCCGCCTGATCGCCGCGCGCCCACTGCGCGCGATGCTCCAGCCAGCGCGCGAGCGAATCCAGTGCCGGCCCGCCGACGGGCAGGCTGCGGCGCTTCGAACCCTTGCCCAACACATGGGCAGTGGCGTCGGCAACGTCAATCCAGCCCGCAGCCGCCGCGCCCGCGCGCACGTCCAGTCCCGTCAGTTCCGAGACGCGCAGGCCACAACCGTACAGCAGCTCGATGATGCAGTGGTCACGCGCCGCGAGCACCGCATCCGCGCCCGACCCGACCGAATTCGTGCCGTGTTCGGCCAAGGCCACGGCATGGTCCACTGACAGCGCGTTGGGCAGGGGCCGCGCCACCTTGGGGGCGCGCACTCCGAGCACCGGGTTGTTGGGCACCAGCCCATCGCGCCCGAGCCAACGGTAGAAGCCGCGCCACGCCGACAAGACCAAGGCGATGCTGCGCGGCGCGAGCCTGGCGCCATGCAGATGCGCGGCCCAGCGTCGCACGTGATGCGTGCGGACCTGCGTCAGCGGGGTCTGGGCCGAATCCGCAAATGCCTGCAGCTTTCGCAGCGCGTCGCCATAGATCGCGAGGGTTCGAGCTGCCAATCGGCGCTCGACCTCCAGGTGCACGAGGTGGGCTTGGAGCTGGGGGTTCAGCGGCACGGGCCGCGCCGCAGTGTCGGGCTCGGCGGGGGGTCGCTGCGCTGCAGACATCGCCGCTGCACGACTCAGCAGGCGGCCAGCAAACGCGCCAATGAGGCACCGGCCAACTCGCCGATCCGGCCCAGGAACTCGGTGCCCATGCCGGCGCTGTAGCGCGTCGGGTCGGGTGAGGCCAGGACCAGCAGGCCGAACGCTGAGGTGCTTTGAGGAGCGCGCAACGGCACGAGCGCGGTGGACATCACGCTGGCCGGATCGGCCAGCCATTGCAGCGCCTCGAAACCGGCATTGACACCGCAGTACGGGACCGTGAGGCTGCTCGAGAACTCCTTCACGTCGGCGCTCACGTCGCGCGCAAAGGCTGCGTCCATGTATTGCGGCGCCACGCCCCACAGCCGCAGGCTGGCTTGCGGCACGATGAAATCGTGCATCAGCTGGCGCAGCAACACCTCGGGCAACTCGGCGCTCTGCGGCGTCAGCATCAAGGCGCAGGTCCAGCGGTGCAAGCGGTCGGTAAGGTCCAGGTTTTCCTGGCTGTGGCGGATCATCTCGATGATGCGCTGCTCCATGCCCTTGAGCCTGTCGCGCAGCATCTCCATCTGGCGCTCTTGCAGCGACACGGCGCGCGCGCCATGCGGGCTCGCGAGTTGCACCGAGCCCAGCAGTTCAGCGTGGCGTTGAAAGAACTCCGGCGTGATCGCCAGGTAGTTGGCGATCTCGGCTTCGCTGACGCCGCGAATGCCGCCCTGAGGTGCGGGGGCGTTGTTCACAGCGCTGCTCTCATAGGTTGATCTCTCCTTCAAAAACGGTTTCCGCCGGCCCGGTGAGCAGCACGTGGCTGATGCCGCCGTGCCATTCGATCGTCAGCACGCCACCGCGGGTGTCAACGTCCACTCGCGGATTCAGCCGCCCGATACGGATTCCGGCCACCACCGCCGCGCAGGCGCCGGTGCCGCAGGCCAGCGTCTCGCCGGCGCCGCGCTCGTGCACTCGAAGGCGAATCCGCTCGCGTGACACGACCTGCATGAAGCCGACGTTGACCCTGCGCGCGAAGCGCGGGTGGGTTTCGATGCGAGGGCCGATCTCGGCCACCAGCGCGTTCTCGACATCGTCGACGATTTGCACCGCATGCGGGTTGCCCATCGAGAGCACGGCGACTTCGACCGCCGGCCTTGGCCCGAGATCGGCCAGCGGCCACAACTCGAAACCGTTGATGCGGTGCGGAGTCAGGCCGATCGGATCGAACGGAATTCGCTGCGGTTCGAACACCGGAACATTCATGTCCACCGTGACGCGGCCGTCGTCCTGCAAGCGCAATTCGAGCAGGTTGTTCATGGTCTCGACCCGCAGCACGCGCTTGTCGGTCAGGCCATGGTCGCGCACGAAATGCACGAAGCAGCGCGCGCCATTGCCGCAATGTTCGACCTCGTCGCCGCTGTTGTTGAAGATGCGATAGCGGAAGTCCACACCCGGCGTGACGCTGCTTTCCACGACCAGGATCTGATCCGCACCGACACCGAAGCGCCGGTCGCTGAGCGCGCGCACTTGCGGCTCGCTGAGCGCGACGGGGGTGCGGGTGGCGTCGATGACGACGAAGTCATTGCCCGCGCCCTGCATCTTGGTGAAGCGCAGCTTCATGCGGCGGATTATCGTTGCCCGCCGAATCGCGCCGGTGCGTCTTCTCAAGGAAATGTGGCTTCGCCACTTTCCTTGATCCCCGCGGGGGACGGTCGCCGCGAGGCGGCGGCCTTGGGGTGCTCAGTAGAGTGAGGGCTCGCCCGGGGGGCGGGTCTTGAAACGCTTGTGCACCCAGAGATACTGCGCCGGGTCGGCGCGGACCTGGGCCTCGATCCACAGGTTCATGCGTGCGGCGTCGGCCAAGGGGTCCGCGCTTGGAAAGTCGCGCCAGGGTTCGAGGAAACGCACGCGATAGCCTCGTGTACCCGGCAGCATGTGCGCCAGCACCGGTTGCACGACCATGTTCAACGCTTTCGCCATGCGCGATGGCGCGAGCAGGGTTGCGGCCTGAACGCCGAAGAACGGCACGAACGCGGCATCGCGCGCACCGAAGTCCATGTCGGGCAGGTTGAAGAAGCACAGCCGCCGGTCCCGAATCGCGCGCATCAACGGCCTGGCGCCCTCGCTTCGCGAGAACAACTCGGCGTGCCCGAATCGGAGCCGGCCGCGCCGGATCGCGGCGTCGAACACGGGGCTGCTCTGAGTCTGGTAAATCGTCGCCCCGGGCCGCGCCTGAAACAGCAGGACTGCGGCGGCTGCAACGTCCAGCGCCAGGAAGTGAGGCACGAGCCACATCACGGGCGCTTCGCTTCGTTCAGCCAGTCCGATGTCGCCCTCGACATGGATCAGGCCTCGCAGATGCTGCGCAGGTGCGTACCACAGCAAGCCGCGCTCGACGATGCTGCGCCCAAGCCAGTGGAAGTGTTCGCGCACGAGTTGCGCGCGCTCCGCCGCATCGAGTTCGGGCATGCACAGCTCGACGTTGCGCAGGGCGATGCGCCGGCGCGGCAACGCCAGGCGATGCAAAAGCGCACCCAGGCCGCCGCCGATCGCCACCTGCGCCCGCAGCGGCAACCAGTGCACCAGCCACAGCAACCCAAGCGCGAGTCGAGCCCCCATGGCGCGGGCCATCGCGTTCAGACCGCGGGCATCGGGCGAGTCGCCCGCGGCGCCTTGTAGCGCTCGTAGCCCCACAGATATTGCGCAGGGCACTGGCGGATCAGGTACTCCATGGTTCGGTTCATCACAGCCGCGCATTCTGTTTGATGCGCGATCTCATCACCGCCGACGTCCGTGGTCACCGGCACCGCCTCGGGCATCTCGAAGACGCGAATTCGGTAGCCTGCAGCGCGCGGCAGGCGCTCGCACAACATCGGCAATGGCACGGCGCCGGTGCTCAGCACGAGCCTGGAGGCGAGTGTCATCGTGTAGGCCGGCCGCCCGAAGAACGGTGCCCATACGCCCATGCCAACGGGTGGCACCTGGTCCGGCAAGAGCCCGACCGTCTGGCCCTTTTTCAGCGCGCGGATCATCTGGCGCACGCCCGCGAGCGTCGCCTGCGCTGTGAGCAGCCCCGGCCGCTGGCGCGCGGTTTCCTGCAACTCGCGCAGCCAGGCCTGGCGCGCGGGGCGGTACAGCGCCGTCATCGGCTGGCGTGCGCCGAAGCGCTCGGCGTAGGCCTGTGCAATCACCTCGAACCCGCCCAGGTGCGGCGTCATCGCGACGATGCCCCGGCCCGCATCGAGCGCGCGCTCGATCAATTCGGCGCCTTCCCATTCTGGCGCTGGCGCCAATGGCTGGTGCCCCGGGCGCAGCCAGAAATGCGGCAACTCCGCCAGCATGCGTCCGGCCTGGGCGATGGCTTCGCGCCTCGTCGCCGCACTCAGGTGTGCCAGATCGGCATGTGCCTCGAAGTGCCTGCGATACCTTGCCGACAAGGCGTAGCCCAGCCAGCCCAGCATCGCGCCGACGCCGTGCAGCAGCCAAAGCGGCCAGCGCGAGAACCAATGGAACAGTGAGCGCATGACTCTATAATTTCGGCATCGCCGAGTTACTGAACAACTTGCGGGGCGACGCAGAACGCGCGCCAGGGGCGCGACTGCCGGGCATGGGCTCGACAAATTCCGCTAAAGCGTTCGCCACGGCTCCAAGGACCAGGCCGGCAACGCGACCCGAAACCTGCTTGGAGTTTACAGAGTGGCCAGCGATTTTCTTTTCACCTCCGAATCCGTTTCGGAAGGGCACCCCGACAAGGTGGCCGACCAGGTGTCGGACGCGATTCTCGACGCGATCCTGAAACAAGACCCGCGCTCGCGCGTTGCCGCCGAGACGCTGTGCAACACCGGCCTGGTGCTGCTGGCCGGCGAGATCACGACGAACGCGCATGTCGACTACATCCAGGTCGCGCGCGACACGCTCAAACGCATCGGCTACGACAACACCGAATACGGCATCGACTACAAGGGCTGCGCGGTGATGGTCTGCTACGACAAGCAGAGCAACGACATCGCGCAAGGCGTGGACCACGCCAGCGACGACCACCTCAACACCGGCGCCGGCGACCAGGGCCTGATGTTCGGCTACGCCTGCGACGAAACGCCGGAACTGATGCCGGCGCCGATCTACTACGCGCACCGGCTGGTGGAGCGCCAGGCCGCGCTGCGCAAGGACGGGCGTATGCCGTTCCTGCGCCCGGACGCGAAGAGCCAGGTGACGCTGCGCTACGTGGACGGGAAACCGCATTCGATCGACACCGTGGTCTTGTCGAGTCAGCATGCGCCCGAGATGAGCGACGGCAAGAAGATGAAACCGGCGTTCATCGAAGCCGTGATCGAAGAGATCATCAAGCCGGTATTGCCCAAGGCCTGGCTCAAGGACACCAAGTACCTGATCAACCCGACCGGGCGCTTTGTCATCGGCGGGCCGCAGGGCGACTGCGGCCTCACCGGCCGCAAGATCATCGTCGACACCTACGGCGGCGCCTGCCCGCATGGCGGTGGCGCGTTCAGCGGCAAAGACCCGAGCAAGGTCGATCGCTCAGCGGCTTACGCGGCGCGCTACGTGGCGAAAAATATCGTCGCCGCGGGAATCGCCAGACAATGCCAGATCCAGGTGGCGTACGCGATCGGTGTCGCCAGACCGATGAACGTGACGGTGTACACCGAGGGCACGGGCAAGATCAGCGACGACAGGATCGCCGCGCTCGTCAACCAGCACTTCGACCTGCGCCCCAAGGGCATCGTGCAGATGCTCGACCTGCTGCGGCCGATCTATGAAAAGACCGCTGCCTATGGCCACTTCGGGCGCGAAGAGCCGGAGTTCACGTGGGAGCGAACCGATCGCGCAAAGATGTTGCGCGCTGCGGCGGGACTCTGAGGTATTGGGCGGCAACCAGGAACGCAAAGGGGTTCCCTCGGCCAACCATGTTGCAGTCGACATGGCGCAAACAACGCTCCATCCAGCAAAGCCTCGCTCAGAATCGAATCGGCGCCAGCGAGCGCGACGCCAGGTCAGCGCCAGGCAAACACCGGCTGATCAAAATGCGCGACACGGGTCAGCCGTCCACACAGGCACCACTCGCGGAATTGGTAGAGGAACGCCGCCGTCGGCGCAGCGATCCAGCCGTTGCCGATGGGCATGCGCAGCACCGGGTGCGCCGCGCCGCGCACCTGATTCAGCAGCGGCGCATCGGCGCGCAGCAGTTCGCGCGCCGGGATGCGGTGGATCGCCGCCACTTCGTCAAGATTGGCCTTGAGCTCGCGCGCCGGCCCGGCCCACACGACAACCGGCGTGATGAGGTAGCCCGAGCGCGTCGCATAGTCGTCGAGTCGGCCGAGCACGGACTGTGCGTCGAGCACCAGGCCGACTTCTTCGGCCAGCTCACGCAGCGCGGCTTGTTCCGGGGTTTCGCCGTCATCCACGCGCCCGCCCGGCATCGCCCACTGGCCGGCGTGGCTGCGCAAACCTGCGGCGCGCCGCGTCAGCAGCAGGGCCGCCTCGGTGCTCCAGGTGGCGTGCTGCGGCAAGCCGTCGACTTCGGCGCCATGTCCCTCTTCCGTCACGGTCACGGCCACCGCGGCTCGGCGGCGGCCGCCGGCATCGACAGGCAGTGGGCTGAAGCGCGCCAAACATTGGCGCAGTTGAGCCGATGAACGAATCGCTTCCGCGGTCATGCGCCGAGCATAGGGGCAATGGCATCATCGGCCCATGCCGAGCACATTGACCCTGGCCAAACTGCGCCGCTACGCGATCGCGCGCAGCCTGTTCAAGCCGACCACGCTGGCGCGCGCGATCGCCCGCCTCGGCTTCGTCCAGGCCGATCCACTTCGCGCACCGGCGCGGGCGCAGGACCTGACGCTGCGGCATCGCGTCGACGGCTACCGTGCCGGCGACCTGGAACGCCGCTACGCCAGGCTTGCGATCGAAGAAGACTTCTTCGTCAACTACGGCTTCGTGCCGCGCGCGACGCACAGCCTGATGCACCCGCGCACACCGCGTACTGCATGGAGCAAGGCGCGCGCGCAGCAGGCACAGGCCGTGCTCGATTTCGTGGGCGAACGCGGCGTCGTGCACCCGCGCGAAGTGGATGCGCATTTTGCGCATGGCAAGGTGCGCAACTGGTTCGGCGGCTCGGGCAATGCGAGCACGCAACTGCTCGACGCGATGCATTACCGCGGCCTGCTGCGCATTGCACGGCGCGAGGGCGGCGTGCGCCTGTATGCGCCCGGGGTTGCGCATGCGCCAACAACCGACCCCGCCGCTGCGCTGGACGAACTCGTCGACGTGGCCGTGCGCAAATACGCGCCGCTTCCCGCGCGCAGCCTTGGCGAGTTGGTGAGCCACCTGCGCGGCGGCGCGCCGCAATGGGCGCATTTGCGCGGCGCGGCGCTGCAACGCGCAAGGGCGCGCCTGCCGCACGCCGAAGTCGACGGCGTCAGTTGGTACTGGCCGGCAGGCGAAGACCCGGCGGCCAGGCGCGACGAACCCGACCCGGCGCTGCGCCTGCTCGCGCCGTTCGACCCCATCGTCTGGGACCGCCGGCGCTTCGAACTGTTCTGGGGCTGGGCCTATCGCTTCGAGGCTTACACCCCGGCGCGCAAGCGCGTGCGCGGCTACTACGCGCTGCCGCTGTTGTGGCGCGATCGGGTGCTCGGCTGGGCGAACGTCTCGGCGAATGATGGCCAGCTCAGCATCGACACCGGTTATGTCACCGGCTTCGCGCCACGCGGCCCGGCGTTTCGATCCGCGCTCGACGCCGAGATCGAGCGGATGCGCAGCTTCCTATCGCTCTAGGCGCGCCGCGATGAGCGCAACGGCGACTTCGGCAAAACCGGCGCCGCGTTCGCCGTGGGTCAGGAAACGCGGCCAGGTGTGCAACTGCGATTCGAAGCGCAGCAGGTTCGCCACGCCGACGCTCAAATCGAAGTGGCGGAACATCAACTGATCGTTGGTTGAGTCGCCGACGTAGACCCAGAAGGGCGTCTGCGCGTCAAGATCGCTGCCGAGCAAGCGGCGCACGATCCAGCGTGCCCCGCTCAGTTTGTCGTGGTCGCCGAACCAGCCGTTGATGTGAATCGAGCTCACCGTGGCCTTCATGCCGTGGGCTTGCATGATGGCGACGACGCGCTCGATGTTGGGCGCCGAAAGCTTTGCGTGCTCGCTGTGGTCGATCGCGATGTCGGTGATCCGCCCGGCGCTGTCGGTGGCCAGGCGCGCTTCGGGCAGCTCGCGCAGTACCGCCGCGGCTGCCTCGCGCAGCCGTATCGCATTGCGCTGCCGCGTCGCGGCGTCCTGGGCATATTCGATGCAAAGGGCGCCATTTTCACGAAACAAGGCGACGGCGCCGTTTTCGGCGACGATCGCCCGCAGCGGCCAGGCGCGCGCGAACGGTTCGCTCCAGCCCATGGGCCGGCCGGTGATCGCGATCACGGGCACCCCGGCGTCGGCCAGGCGCTCCAACGCGCCAAGCGCCGCCGGCTCGATCGCCCCGTCGCGCGTGAGCGTGTCGTCAATATCGGTCAGGACACCGACCACGCCCGTCAGCCGCTGCGGGGCGCAGCTTGACCAGGGCGCGAAGCGTGCTTGCATTGCGCGCAGTGTGGCACGCGCCCTTGCCGCGCATGGGCCTGGCCTGGCTGCAATTCGCGCCTTGCGCGAAGCATTGCAGCCGGCTGGGCTACCTCAGTCATCGCGGGCGGGCTTGGGCGTCTACAATGCGCGCCTTCCGAGGAGCGTTGCAACCCCGTCCGGGGCCAGGCTCGGAAAACTTCATGCAACCGCGCTCACCCGCACCGGGCAGCCCCGAGGGTGAGTGTTCCAGAACCGGAATCTTCATCACGGCCGCCGGCGCGGGTTTTTGACGCCCAAGGAGCCTGTATGAATGCTGTTTTGAAACCTCAACCAGACCACGCCGTCGCCGACCTGAAACTCGCCGCATGGGGCCGCAAGGAAATCGCCATTGCCGAGGTTGAAATGCCGGCGCTGATGGCAATTCGCGGTGAATACGCCAAGGCGCAGCCGCTGAAGGGCGCGCGCATCACCGGCAGCTTGCACATGACGATCCAGACCGCCGTGCTGGTCGAGACGCTGCAGGCGCTGGGCGCGACCGTGCGCTGGGCGTCGTGCAACATCTTCTCCACCCAGGACCACGCGGCCGCGGCGCTCGCGGTCAAGGGCACGCCGGTGTTTGCCTACAAAGGCGAGTCGTTGAAGGACTATTGGGACTACACGCACCGCATCTTCGAGTTCGGCGAGGGTGTCAAAGGCGCAGCGCCCGGCACCGCCGCAGGCGAAGGCGAAGGCCCGAACATGATCCTGGACGACGGCGGCGACGCAACCCTGTTGATGCACCTGGGCAAACGCGCCGAGACCGATGCGCGCCTGATCTCGGACCCGACGAGCGAAGAAGAACGCGAGCTCTACGCCGCGATCAAGGCCAAACTCGCGATCGATTCCACCTGGTACAGCCGCAAGGGTGCGCAGATCATCGGCGTCACGGAAGAGACGACCACCGGCGTGCACCGCCTCAATGAAATGAGCGCCAAGGGCACGTTGATGTTTCGCGCGATCAACGTCAACGACTCGGTCACGAAGAGCAAGTTCGATAACCTGTACGGTTGCCGCGAGAGCCTGGTGGACGGCATCAAGCGCGCCACCGACGTCATGATTGCCGGCAAGATCGCCGTGATTGCGGGTTACGGCGACGTCGGCAAAGGCTCGGCGCAGGCGCTGCGCGCGCTCAGCGCCCAGGTCTGGGTGACGGAGATCGACCCGATCAACGCGCTGCAGGCGGCGATGGAGGGGTTTCGAGTCGTGACGATGGACGACGCTGCTCCTCTGGCCGATATCTTTGTCACCGCCACGGGCAACCGGGGCGTGATCAAACACGACCACATGGCGAAGATGAAGCACAACGCCATCGTCTGCAACATCGGCCACTTTGACAACGAGATCGACATCGCCTCCGTCGAGAAATACGAGTGGGAAGAGATCAAACCCCAGGTCGACCATGTGATCTTCCCCGACGGCAAGCGCATCATCCTGCTCGCCAAGGGGCGCCTCGTGAACCTGGGCTGCGGCACCGGGCACCCGAGTTACGTGATGAGCAGCTCGTTCGCGAACCAGACCATCGCGCAGATCGAACTCTTCACGCACAGCGATTTCTACGAACAGGGCAAGGTCTATGTGCTGCCCAAACACCTGGACGAAAAGGTGGCGCGCCTGCAATTGAAGACGCTCAATGCCCAGCTCACCGAGCTGAGCGACGAGCAGGCGGCCTACATCGGTGTGCCCAAACAAGGCCCGTACAAACCGGACAGCTATCGCTATTGAGGCGCTGCCCGCAGCCGTTTGACGCTAGTACTGCGACCCAGATATTTCGGGACAAAATGAAAGTGATGGATTCGGCCCGAAGGCTAGGCGCAAACCGCAGCGATACCCCGTGGTATCGCGAGGCCGAGCCCGGACGTGCGCAGTCCCTGCGGACTGCGCTCGCCAGGCGAGGGGCTGGGCCTCGGGCCCAGCGCGGCCTGCAAGGCTTGCAACGACGCCCTCGGGTCGAAGACGCGCTTTCATGTCTCGAAATATCTGGGTCGCAGTACCAGGCTCGATGATGCGCATCGATCAATTGCTGGTGCAACAGGGCCTGGCGCCGAGCCGCTCGGCAGCGCGGCGTCTGTGCGAGCGCGGCGCCGTGCGTTGGCTCGGTGCGTCGGGCTGGATCGTGGCGGCGAAGGCCGGCGAAGACCTGGCGCCGGACTGCCGGGTTGCGATCACCGACGACGCGGAGGTTCGGTTCGTGTCGCGCGGCGGACTCAAACTCGCCGCGGCGCTTGAGCGTTGTGGCATCGATGTGCGCGACGCGTTGTGCCTGGACGTTGGCCAGGGCAGCGGAGGTTTTACCGATGTCCTGCTGCGCCAGGGCGCAGCCCGCGTGATCGGGGTCGACGTGGGTCACGGCCAACTCCATCCAAGTTTGCGCGCCGACCCGCGCGTGTTCGTGCTGGAAGGCGTGAACGCACGCCACCTGGAAGCGGCGGCCTTGCCGGTCACCCGCTTCGACCTCGTCACCGGCGACTTGTCGTTCATCTCGCTGACGCTGGTGTTGCCGGCCTTGGCGCCGCTGGTCGGGCAGGAGCTGCTGATGTTGGTAAAGCCACAGTTCGAGCTGCAGGCGGCGGACCTCGGCAAGGGCGGTGTGGTGCGTGACGCGGCGGCATTCGTCGCTGTCGAGCAGCGCATTCGTGCCGCCTGTGCGAACCTGAAGCTGGGCGTGACCGACTGGTTCGAGAGCGCCATCACGGGGGGTGACGGCAATCGGGAATTCTTTGTGCGCGCCACAGCGCGAGGCGCCGCAGCCACGCAAGGAGCAAGAGCATGAACCAGGGCCGCGCCGCAGTTCCGGTCAGTTTCGAGTTCTTCCCGCCGAACACGCCGGTGGGCGACGCCAAGCTCGTCGACGTCGTGCGCCAGCTCGGTGCGGCCGCTCCCGAGTTCTTCAGCGTCACCTATGGCGCGGGCGGATCGACGCGCGAGAAGACGCTGCAAACCGTGCTCAGCATCGCCGCCGCGGGCTACAACGCTGCGCCGCACCTGTCGTGCGTGGGCGCGACGCGCGAGGGTGTGGCGCAGTTGCTTGCGACCTACAAGGAACATGGGCTGCGCCGCATCGTCGCGCTGCGGGGCGACCTGCCCAGCGGCACCGCGGCGGGCGGCGAATTCCGTTATGCGGCGGAACTGGTGCGCTTCATCCGCGAGACACAGGGGCAAGACTTTCACATCGAAGTCGCGGCCTATCCCGAGTACCACCCGCAACAGCGTTATGCGGCGCGCGACCTGGCTCACTTCGTCGACAAGGTCAAGTGCGGCGCCGATTCGGCGATCACGCAGTTCTTCTTCAACGCCGATGCCTACTTTCACTTCGTCGAACAGGTGCGCGCGCTGGGCGTCACGGCGCCCATCGTGGCCGGCGTGATGCCGTTCCACAACTTCTCGAAGATCGCGCAGTTCGCGGCGCGCGACGGCATCGAGATCCCACGCTGGGTGGCGCTGAAGATGGAAGGCTTTGTCGACGACGCAGCGTCGATTCGCGCCTTTGGCCTGGACGTCGTGACGCGCCTGTGCGAGCGGCTTGTCGCGGGCGGCGCGCCGGGCCTGCACTTCTACACCATGAACCAGAGCGCCCTGACGCTCGACATCCTGCAGCGCCTTAAGCTCTAAGCCCCTGCCTGGGCTCTTGGCAGCCTGTCACCTCTGGCCGGTGTTGCGCTCCCACATCACGCCGTCTTCGGTGAGCATGACGTCGAGTTCAACCTCGGCCGGGCCAGCGCGCAGCATCGGCAAGAATCCATGCCTGTAGCTCACACCCACCGTCACCGGGCTGGGCTCGACGGAGAGCAGCGTGCGCTCGAAGAAGCCACCGCCGTAGCCCAGACGCACGCCGCCCGGGCCATAACCCAGGCACGGCACGATCAACAGCTGCGGTGCGAATTCTTCGGTGCCTTTGGGCTTGGAAATGTCGTAGGCATCCAGTTCCATCGGGCAGCCGGGGTACCAGACGTGGAAGCGCAGCGAGCCCGTGCTGCGGTCGGCCACGGGCAACCCGATGCGCCGCATCACGCCCTCGGGCGCACCTTCACTCCACCGGTACAGGGCCGGCAGTGGGTCGAATTCGCCCTTGATCGGCCAGTACGCGCCAATGCTCCTTTCAGCGCGGCCGATGAGCCAGACGCGCAAGGCGTTCTGCAACGCCACGGCGCGTTCCAGACGGTCGGGCAGCGCCAATCGCGCCGTGATGAGCCTCTTGCGCATTGCCGCGCGTTGCGGGTCGGGTGGATCTATTGCCATGTGCAGCCCTGCGTGACTCGCCTCTGATGCCTCATTCGCTGCATCGGGCAATTGTGCAAGACTGGCGCGTCGCCGCGGCGCACGAATCGCTTTGTCGTGCAACGCCGAGAGGAGCCAAGGCCTCTAGGAGCCTGCCGGGCTTTGGGTCGGGCCCGCGTTGCGGCGAACCCGGTTCTTCACGGTTGGGTCAGATCGGGCCACGCTCGGTCACAATCAATGCCATGGTCACGTCGTGGGGCTGTGGCTGAAACGCGTGGTGCTCGATGCGGCCGATTTCCCAGGCGACCCCCACCGCCAGCACCTGCGGGTTCGCCGCGAGCCAACGGTCGAAGTAGCCGCCACCGTAGCCCAGGCGGTAACCCGCGTCGGTAAAACCCAGGCACGGAACGAGCACGACGTCCGGCAGCACGTCGGCACCGCTGACGCTGGCGATGCCGGCCTCGTCGAGCAAGGTCGGGGCCTGCCCGTCCCAGGCCCGATACCTCATTCGAGGGGGAGCCTTGTGTACAAACGGAAGGGCCAGCGGCGTCGTGCAGGGACTCCCGGTTCGTACAAAGAGCTGGCTTGCGTTAAATTCGCTGTGAACCGGCCAGTAAACTCCCAGGCAGTCGGGCTCCAGTGTCGTGACCAGCGCAAGCAGATGCTGGCCCAACGCCTGTGCGGCGGGGCGGGCGTGCGGCGTGGCAGCGAAGGCGCTGCGCTGCGCGCGCAAGCGCCGCCGCAGGTCGACGCGTGGCGCAGGTAGCGCGGGCGAAGGGTCGATGACCGATGAAGTCAATTGGGACGAAGATGAGATTGAGTGCCAGGCAGATTCTCGGCGAACTCCGCGCCCGAAGCGTGGTGCTCGCGTTCGCACTGTGCCTGGGCATGCCGCTGCTGCTGAAGCCGGTGCGGGCCCAGCCCGGCGACAGCGCCATCCTCGACGCGCGTGAGGCCTTGCGCAAGAAAGACCGCGCGCAATTGCTCGCGGCACGAGCCGCTGCGGCTGCGCAGCAACACCCGCTGACGATGTGGGTCGACTATTGGGAGCTGAGCAATCGACTCGCCGATGCGCAGCAATCCGAGCTCAACGCTTTCTATGCGCGCTGGCCCGGGTCCTATGTCGAAGACCGGCTGCGCAATGACTGGCTGCTGGAACTCGGGCGGCGCCGTGATTGGGCCAACTTCGCCGCCGAGATGCCGCGTTTTCGCATGAACGATGACCTCGGGGTGACCTGCTTCTCGCTGCTTGCCGAACATGCTTCAGGCAAGGAGGTGCGCGACAGGGCATTGGCCAGCTGGTTCCAACAGAGCGAAGCGGACGAAGGCTGCGCGATGCTGGCCGCGGCCTTGTATGACGCGCAACGCATTGCCCCCGCCGACGTCTGGCGCAAGGCGCGCTTCTCGCTCGACGCGAACAAGCCGCGAGCCGCGCGCCAGGCTGCGGTGCTGATCAGCGTGAGCGCCGCGAGCCAGGTCAACGAGTTGACTCGCAACCCTGCGCGTTATGTGTCGCGCAAGGAGGGCATCGCCGGGCGCCAGGACGAGGAGTTGGTCGCGCTCGGGCTGATCCGCATGGCGAGCAACGACGCCGAAGCCGCGGCGCGCCAATTGCACGAACGTTGGGACAGCGTCTTGCCCGCCGACCTTGCTGCGGCGACCTGGTTGGGCGTTGCCAAACAGTCGGCATTGCGGCTGCAGGATGAAGCGTCGGACTATTTTGAGCGCGCCGAGCGCCGCGCGGCCAAAGCCGGGGTCAAGCTGGACTGGAGCGACGACACCCTGGCCTGGAAGGTCCGCGCTGCGCTGCGTGGCAACGCAAGTGCGCCGCGCTGGCAGCAGGTTCGCGAGGGTGTCGACGCGATGAGTGCTGCACAGCAGCGCGATGCGACCTGGGTCTACTGGAAGGCACGCGCCTTGCAAGCCTTGGCACGCGATGCGCAAGACGGCGATTCGATGCGTGCCGAGGCACAGGGAATGCTGGCGAACATCGCCGGACAGCTCAGTTTCTATGGCGGCCTGGCCGCCGAAAACCTCGGTCAAAACGTGCCGCTTCCGGCGCGTCCGGCGCCGTTGACGAATGCTGAACGCGAAGCGGCAAAACGCCAACCCGGTCTGGCGCGGGCATTGCAACTGATCACTCTGGGTCTGCGCCAAGAGGGCAATCGAGAATGGAATTTCTCGTTGCGCGGCATGGCCGACCGCGAGTTGCTCGCCGCGGCGCAAATCGCCTGCGAACGCGAAGTCTGGGACCGCTGCATCAGCACCAGCGATCGCACTCGCGACGTCGTCGACATGGAGCAGCGTTTTCCGACGCCGTTTCGGGCCGAAGTCCAAGCCCGCGCGCTCGAGGCCGGGGTCGATCCGGCTTATGTATTCGGCGTGATCCGCCAGGAATCGCGCTTCATCGTCGATGCCAAGTCGAACGTCGGAGCCATGGGTCTGATGCAAGTCATGCCCGCGACAGCACGCTGGACGGCACGCAAGATCGGCCTGGCGGGTTATCACGTCGATCAAATTGCCGAGCGCGACATGAATCTGAAGCTGGGGACGAGCTACCTGAAATACGTCCTTGACGAATTCGGCGGCTCGCTGCCGATGGCCGCCGCTGCCTACAACGCCGGGCCGTCACGCTCGCGCAAATGGCGCGAGGGGCCGGTGCTCGAGGTCGCGGTGTGGGCCGAGAACATTCCGCTGTCCGAGACGCGCGACTACGTCAAGAAAGTGCTTTCCAACAGCGCCTTCTACACGGCGCTGCTGAACGAACAGCCGGCGTCGTTGACGCAGCGCCTGGGTAAACCCATAGGCCCGCGCCTGGCCGGAGCGCCAGCGCCTGACCTCGACATACCCTGAGCCCCGGCGTCGCTGCCGCAGTGCTCAGCCCGGCGCTTGCCGCGAGGCGCCAAAATACAAGCGTCGCGGCGATGGGGCCGCCCCTGAGGGTTGAAATGTCCAATGTTCTGGTCCTGGGCGGCACGGGGTTCGTCGGGCGCAGCTTGTGCGCCAGATTGGTGGCGCGTTCCGGAGGTGCCGCGGGCTGCGTCGCGGTGGCGACGCGCCGCGCCGCGCACGCCAAGCCAGTTCAGATGCTGCCCACGGTTCAGGTCATCGAAGCCAACGTGCACGAACCCGACGCCCTGAGCGAGCTCGTCAAGGGCCGCGACGCGGTCGTGAATCTGGTTGCGATACTGCACGGCAGCGAGGCCCAGTTTCGACAGGTGCACGAAGCGTTGCCGCGCAAGCTGGCGCAGGTGTGTGCGCAGCACGGCGTTCGGCGCGTGGTTCACGTCAGCGCCCTGGGTGTGGGCGACGACGCGCCGAGCAGCTACTTGCGCTCCAAGGCAGCGGGCGAAACCGTATTGAAGGCGGCGCCCCTGGACTTGACGCTGTTGCGCCCTTCGGTCATCTACGGCGAAGGCGATCGTTTCCTGAATCTGTTCGCCAGCCTTCAGGCGGTGCTGCCGGTGCTTCCGCTGGCAGGCGCGGCCGCGCGCTTTCAACCAGTCTGGGTCGAAGACGTTGCGGCTGCGATCGCGATTTGCCTAGACCAACCGAAGACGATCGGGCTGACGCTGGAATGCACCGGGCCCGACGTCTACACCCTGGGTGAGTTGGCCGCGATGGCGGGCCGATGGTCCGGCCATGAACGGCGCATTCTGGCTTTGTCCGAGCGCCTGGCACGGCTGCAGGCCTGGTTCATGGAGCGCCTGCCCGGCACGCCCTTGATGTCGCGCGACAACCTCGATTCGATGCGAATCCCGAACCTGGCCAGCGGGCAATTGGCCGGGCTCGAATACCTGGGGATACACGCCAGCGCGCTGGACGCCGTGGCACCGCTGTATCTGGCAGCGGGGCAGGGCTGTGCGCGGCTCGACCCGTGGCGCGCCCGCGCCGGGCGCGTTTGAATCCCGAGCTACGCCACGCCACGCGGGAACTCGCCCATGCAGCTGTATATCGGCAACAAGAACTACTCGTCATGGTCGCTGCGCGCGTGGCTTCTGATGCGCCAGCGCGGCATCGTTTTCGAGGAGGTCAAGTTGCGGCTCGGATTTGATGACGCGTCACCGTTCAAGGCCAGGCTGCTGCAGCTCGCACCGACGGGCAAGGTGCCGCTGCTGATCGACGACGACCTGGCGATCTGGGATACGCTGGCGATCGCGGAGTACCTGGCGGAAAAGTTTCCCTTGCTACGGCTTTGGCCGGCGGACCCGAAACAACGTGCACGCGCGCGTTGCCTTTGCGCGGAGATGCATTCAGGATTCAGCGCGCTGCGCAGCAGCTTCCCGATGAACCTGGAGGCCTCGCTGCCCGAAGTCGGGGCGCGCATTCTGCGCGAGTCCGGCGCCGCGGCGCGGGATCTCAAGCGCATGGTGCAGATGTGGTCGCAGCAGTTGGCCATCAGCGGCGGGCCGTTCCTGTTCGGCGAGTTTTGCATCGCCGACGCCTACTTCGCCCCGGTCTGCGCGCGCATTCGCAGCTACCTGCTGCCGGTGAATTCAACGGTCGCAGCGTATGTCGACCGCATCTTTGCAGTGCCCGCGTTTCAGGAGTGGCGCCAAGACGCGTTGGCCGAGCACGACTTCATTGAAGAAGATGAACCCTACCGCCAACGGCGGTAAGGTTGCGGCAGTGCTTTCGCCGCCATGAAAGCCTACGTCGTCGGCGGCGCAGTGCGCGACGCGCTGCTGGGGCGGCCAAACGCCGATCAGGACTGGGTCGTCGTCGGTGCCAGTCCTGAAGAAATGGTTCAGGCCGGGTTCACCGCCGTGGGCCGTGACTTCCCGGTGTTCCTGCACCCGACGAGCAAGCAGGAGTACGCGCTCGCGCGCACCGAGCGCAAGACCGCACCGGGCTACCGCGGCTTCACGTTTCATGCCGATCCGGCGGTGACGCTGGAACAAGACCTCGCGCGACGCGACTTGACAGTGAATGCGATGGCCTTCGACGAAGACGGCACATTGATCGATCCGCATGGCGGCCGCCATGACCTGGACGCACGCCTGTTGCGCCACGTCTCACCGGCTTTCGCCGAAGACCCGGTGCGCATTCTTCGCCTCGCGCGTTTTGCGGCGCGGCTGCATGACTTCAGCGTCGCGCCGCAAACCATGGTCTTGGCGCGCCGGATGGTCGATGCCGGCGAGGCCGATGCACTCGTGCCCGAGCGCGTCTGGCAAGAAGTGGCGCGCGGCTTGATGGAGGCGCGTCCGTCACGCATGCTCCAGGTGCTTCGCGACACTGGTGCGCTGGCGCGGCTGATGCCGGAAGTTGACTGCCTGTGGGGCGCTGCGCCCACGCAACACGAACCGCCGGCGCAGCGCCTGCTGCGGGTGCTCGACATTTCGGCTGGCCTGGGGTGCACATTGCCGCAACGTTTTGCCTGCCTGGGCCATGCGATCGAGGCCGGTCGTGCAAGCACCGTTGTCGACTCATCGGCGCCGGCAGGCAGTGGCACGGATCTGCCGAAGCTCGAGGCGCTGTGCCGGCGGCTGCGCGTGCCGGCGCCGTGCCACGAGTTGGCCCGGTTGGTCGCGCACGAGTTTCCAGCTGTGGAGCGCTGCGAGTCGATGGCGGCCACGGATCTGCTGCACCTGCTCGAGCGCTGCGATGCGCTGCGCCGTCCGGAGCGCTTCGATGCGATGCTGCTCGCCTGTGAATGCATCGCGCTCGGCGCGCACGCGATGCCGCAACCTGCCCCTGCGCAGCGCGCACGACTGCAACTTGGGTTGCGCCACGCGCTCCAGGTCGACACGCGAAGGATTGCGGCGCACGCGGTCGCGCAAGGACTCACCGGGCCCGCTATCGGCCAGGCGATTCACGATGCGCGGCTTGAAGCGATCAGCGCAGGCCTGGGTTGGGGCCAGGATGGCGTGACCTGAACCTGCTGCGTCCAGCCTCAGGCGTCGGCGCGCCCCATGGCCCGGCAATGACTGGCGCTATGCGTCCTCGAGCAGGCTGCGCAGCATCCACGCCGCTTGTTCATGCACGGCCAGGCGTTGTGTCAACAAGTCCGCTGTCGGTCCGTCGCCGGCTTTGTCGGCAAGCGGCAGCAGGCTGCGTGCGGTACGCGCCACGGCCTCGTGCCCGTTCACCAGGATGCGCACCATCGCCAACGCCTTGGGAGCGACCACCGGGGCGTCCGCCACCGAAGCGAGTTTGCTGAACTGTGCGTAAGAACCCGGCGCCATATGGCCGAGCGCACGGATTCGTTCAGCCACCGGATCGACCGCATTCCACAACTCGGTGTACTGCGCCATGAACATCTGGTGCAGCGTATTGAACATCGGCCCGGTGACGTTCCAATGGAAGTTGTGGGTCGTCAAGTACAGCGTGTAGGTGTCGGCGAGCAGCCGGCTCAGGCCGGCGGCGATGGCGGCGCGATCCTTCGCGTCGATGCCGATGTCGATGGGCGCAACTGCAACGGGTGCAGACAGATCGTTGGCCATTCAAAGCCCCCTTGTTTCGCTGATTTGGACAGCGCGAAGGATAGGCAGTCTGCGCATCGCAATCCATTTGATTGCAGCGAACATCGCGATAGCCTGGGCCTGCCCGGGTTGCTGCGGCCCATGTCGAGCGCTTGCGTTGCCGGGCGCGCAAACGGGCCTCTCGGCCGACGCCCGCGCGCGCTCACGCAGTCAGGCGTGTCACCCCTTCCAACGCGCAGGCGTAGATCGCGTTGCGCAACGCGGCGATCGCTTCATAGCGGGTGAACGTTCGGCGCCAGACCAGCGTCACGCGGCGTGTCGGGGCCGGGTCGGTGAAGGGCAGGTATCCGACCTGGTGCTGCATGTCCTTGGCGACACTGAGTTGCGGCACGACGGTGATGCCGACGCCGGAGGCGACCATGTACTTGATGGTCTCCAGCGACGAGCCTTCGAAACTCTTTCGGATGCCCTCGGCATCGCTCGAAAAGCGTGCGTACTCCGGACAGACTTCGAGGACATGATCGCGAAAACAATGACCGGTGCCGAGCAGCAGCATGGTTTCGGATTTCAACTCCTCGGCGCTGATGCTGCTGCGCTCCAGCAATTTGTGATTGCGAGGCAACGCCACCATGAAGGGCTCGTCGTACAGCGGCGCACTGGCCAAACCCGCATCCGGAAAGGGCTCGGCCATGATCGCGCAGTCGAGTTCGCCGGCGCGCAGCATCTCCAGCAATTTGGCGGTGAAGTTCTCCTGCAACACGAGCGGCATCTGCGGCATGCGCGCGATCGCCTGCGTCACCAGGTCGGGCAACAGGTAGGGGCCGATGGTGTAGATCACGCCCAGGCGCAGCGGCCCGGCAAGCGGGTCCTTGCCGCGTTTCGCAATCTCCTTGATTTGCATCGCCTGCTCGATCACCGCCTGGGCCTGGCGCACGATCTCCTGGCCCAGCGGCGTGACGCTGACCTCGCTGCTGCCACGCTCGAAGATCCGCACGTCGAGTTCTTCTTCCAGTTTCTTGATCGAAATGCTGAGCGTGGGCTGCGAAACGAAACACGCTTCGGCGGCGCGCCCGAAATGCCGCTCCCTGGCGACAGCAACGATGTAGCGAAGTTCGGTCAGTGTCATGGGGCGGGGGCTGTGGCGGATCGATTCCCAGTATGGCAGGGCCAACGCAGCGCCCGAATCTCAGCGGCGCCCGGAAATGCGCGGACGGGGTGCAAGCGAACGCTTGTCAGACAAGGCGCGCGGTTGACACCACTGCCCCACCCGGCACGCAAGGGCAAGGCACACGCTCACGGCAGCGGGGTACGACGCGGGAGGGGGCTCCCTGCGCCGTCAGTTCAGCGCCGGATTCGCGCGCAACCGCTCCAGTGCCAGGTCGAGAAACGCGCGCGCCTTGTGCGACGCGTGCCGGCCCTCGCGATGCACCAGATGCACCGGCAATGCCGCAGGCTCGTACTCGCTCAATACGGTCTTGAGTTGACCGTCGCGCAATGGGTCGGCCACCTGGTAGGAGAGCAGGCGCGTGAGACCGAAGCCGCTCACCGCGGCGGCGATGGCGGAGTCGTTGCTCGTCGTGATCAAGCGTGGACGGAGCTTGACGCTGCGCGGCTCGCCGTTGTCCATCAGGCGCCACTCGGCGGTCGGCGTCACGGCACTGGTGGAGACGATGCAGTGCGCGGCCAACTCGTCGGGCGTCTGCGGGACGCCATGCTGCTCAAGATAGCTGGGCGCAGCGCAAATCACGCGCCGCACCTGGCCGACACGCACCGCCTGCATCGAAGAGTCGGGCAGCTCGCCGATGCGCACTGCCACATCCATGCCCTCGTCCATCATGTTCACGATGCGGTCCATGAACCAGCATGACGCGGTGACCTGCGGGTATCGCGCCAGGTACTCGGTGACGATGGGCATGACGAACCTGGCGCCGAACAGCACCGGCGCCGTGAGCGCAAGCCGGCCGTGCGGCAACCCTTGTTCGCCACGCACCGCGTCGTCGGCCTCGGCCAGCTCGGCCAGGATGCGCCGGCAGTCGTCGGCATAGCGCGCGCCGTCTTCCGTGACGCGCACGACGCGCGTGGTGCGCGTCAGCAGCCGCACGCCGAGGTGGCTCTCCAGATCGTTGATGGCGCGCGTGACGGCGGGCGGGGAGAGGTTGAGCTTGCGCGCTGCAGCGGCGAACCCGGCTGTGTCCACCACCGCGACGAAGACGTTGATCAGGTGCAGGCGGTCCACAGTGTTCTTCGCGCGCGAGGGTGGGTTTGATTCTGCACGGATTCCGCTTCGACCCGCGTTCAGAGACGGTTCCCTCATTCGCTGCGAGCGCGGTAAATGCAAGTCCCCCCTGAAGATCCGCGCGCCGATGCTGCGCTTCGCGCGTCGCCTGACCGAGCGCACCGCGTCACCCAGCTTCGGCAGGTCCGGTTCGAATCGCAAGCGACCGAAGCGGCAGTCCGCGAATGACTCTCATCGTGCTTCGTTGCGCGCGCAGATCGCGGACCGGATCAGCTCTTGCCTCACCGACGTACCAAAGCCCAGCGCAAGCAGCGATTCGCGCAACGCCACGGCCAGCGGCGTGGCGCGCTGTGCGCCCCCGGCAAGTGCCGCCAGGCGACGGCCGTCCAGCGCATGCGGCACGCGCCACAGGTAGGCCATGCGCGCCAGCTCGCGCCACATCGGCACCACAAGACCGAGCGCGCTGATCACGCGCCACGGCATGCCGCCCCGACGAAAGCCGCGCTGCGGCGCCACGCCCAACTCGGCGGCAGCGGCCTCGATGCCGGCCAGCAGCTGCGCCCCGGTCAGCGTGTAACCCTCGAAATGCCAGCTGCGAAACGCGGCGTCGTGGGGTTGTTCGGCCACTTGCACGAAGGCGCGCGCCAGGTCGGGCAGGTAGGCCCAGGCGTGCGCCAGGTCCATCGGCCCGGGGTAGACCAGCTTGCCGCTGCGCAGCGACTTGACGATGGCCAGGTCGAACCAGCTGCCCTCGCCGGCGCCGAAGAAGTCACCCGCCCGTACCACGCTGGCCGTGAAACCGCCGGCGGCGGCGCGCTGCGCCATCAACGCTTCCATCTGCACCCGGATCTCGCCCTTGCGCGTGCTCGGCGCAGGCGCTGTGTCTTCGCTCAGCAGCGCCGGCATCGAGGCGCCGAAGTTGTAGACATTGCCCGGCAGCATGAAATGCGCGCCGAGCCGTTCAGCCACGTCCAACCCGGCGCGCAGCGCCGGCAGCGCTTCGGCCTCCCAGCGCGTGTAGACCGGGTTCACGGCGTGCACCAGCACACGCGCGCCGGCGGCAGCGGCGCAGAGCGCGTCGACGTCGGAAAGTGCCGCGCGCAGCGGCTCGGCGCCGGCCGGCAGCAGCGGCGAAGGGTCGCGGCGCACCTGCGCCAGCACGCGCCAGCCCGCAGCGTCGAACGCCTGCGCGACGGCGCAGCCCAGGCGGCCATTGGCGCCGAGGATCAGAACGGTGGGTCGGGTTGAAGGCAGGGGGTTCATCATGGGCTCGGGGTTGAAGGACATGAAGTGCAGTCTCGGAGAATTCGCCCCATTCCACAATGGCCCAAAGGAGCAAGCCAGCCATACACTTCCGCATGGCACAGGGCATCGAGCGTTTCGACTGGGCATTGGTGAAGAGCTTTCTGGCGGTGCTCGACGCCGGCAGCCTGACCGGCGCTGCGCGCCGCACCGGCAGCCAGCAGCCGACGCTCAGCCGGCACATCACCGAGCTGGAAGCGCAGCTCGGTGCGCCCTTGTTCGAACGCACCGGCCGCGGCGTCTCGCCCCTGCCCGCCGCGCTGGCGATTGCCGACGCCGCACGCCAGATGCAATTGGGCGCCGAAACGCTGGCCCGCACCCTGGCGGGCCAGCGCGACCAGACCACCGGCACGGTGCGCATCAGCGCCAGCATGGTGGCCGCCACCTACCTGCTGCCGCCGGTGCTGGCCGAGTTGCACCAGCAGGAGCCGGGAATTCAGCTCGAGCTGGTGGCGAGCAACCAGATCACCAATCTGCTGCGCCGCGAGGCCGACATTGCGGTGCGCATGCTGCGGCCCGAACAAAGCTCGCTCGTGGCGCGCAAGCTCGGCAGCGTCGGCATCGGCGCCTATGCGCACGAGCGTTACCTGGAGCGTGCCGGCACGCCGCGCGAGCCTTCCGAGCTGGCGCGCCACACGCTGATCGGCTATGCCACCGACGACCTCATCGAACGTGGCTTCGCCGCCCTGGGCCTGCCACTGAAGCGCGAGGCCTTCGCCATCAGAACCGACGACCAGGTCGCCTACGGCATGCTGGTGGCGCAGGGTGCGGGCATCGGCTTCGTCGCGCACTACAACGCCGCGTACTGGCCGGGCGTGCGCCGCGTGCTGCCGCAACTCGCGATTCCCCCGCTGCCGTGCTGGCTCGCCGTGCACCGGGAGATTCGTTCGAGCAAGGTGGTGCGCAAGGTGTATGACTTTTTGGCGCAGGCATTGCCGCCGCGCCTGGGAGCGGCCGATTGAACGCGCCGTAGACGGCGGACCAGCCGGCTGACGCTTGCGCGACAGCTCAGGCGGCTCACGCAGCGAAGGGTCACCCCGACGGCGCCCAGCGCGGGCTGGCTTGCGCGGCGGGCAGACCGTCAGCCATGCATCAGGGCCGCGCGCGGATGGGCCATCGCGCGACGGCCTGGGCTTGAGCGCCATGCCGCCGCAGCGTTTGTAGTCAGGCCCCTGCCTGCGGCTATGCTGCGGCCGTGTCGAGCCCAGACCCACGCCAGAAGCGCCGAGCACGCAGCGGCCCTACCCTGCCCGTGGTCGTCCTGCTCGCGTTGCTGGGCGCCTGCGGCGGCGGCGGTGGCGGCTCCCCGCCGCCGGCCGCGCCGCCGGTGGACCCGCCGACGCCCGGCGTGCGCGTCAGTGCCGCGACACCGGTGGCCGCCGGTTGCGACAGTGGCGGCGGCGGCACCGTCTTCGTCAACGCCGAGGTCGAGCCCTTTGTCGCGGTGTCGCCGCTGAATGCCGAGCATCTCGTCGGTGTCTGGCAGCAGGACCGGGTCAGCGACGCTGGCGCGCGCGCCCTGGTCAGTGCCGCGTCGTTCGATGGCGGGCGCACCTGGGCGCGCAGCCTGCACCCCATGTCGCGCTGCGGCGGCGCCCCGCGCGGCAGCGCCGGCGACCACGAACGCGCCAGCGACCCCTGGGTCGACATCGGTGCTGACGGCAGCGTGCACCTGATGGGCCTGGCCTTCAGCGGCAGCAGCTTCAGCGCCAACTCGGTGAACCAGATGCTGGCCAGCCGATCGACCGACGGCGGGCGCACCTGGAGCGCGCCGGTCAGCCTGCAGCGCGACACTGCGAGTGGCTTCAACGACAAGAACACGCTGACGGCCGACCCCACCGACGCGCGCTACGTGTTCGGCGTGTGGGACCGGCTCGACGCAGCCGGCAACGGCCCGACGCTGATGGCGCGCTCGACCGACGGCGGGTTGAGCTGGGAGACGAGCCGCATCATCCATGCACCCGCGGTGAGTGGCGGCGTGAGCCAGACCATCGGCAACCGCATCGTGGTTCTGACCGACGGCCCTGAGCGCGGCACGCTGCTCAACGTCTTCATGCAGATCGATACCGTGGCGAATCGCTCCACCGCCACGCTGCGCATCATGCGTTCCACCGATAAGGGCCTGAGCTGGGAAGCACCGATCACGATCGCCGACAGCCGCTCGGTCGGCACCAGGGATCCGGACACCGGCATCGCCGTGCGCGACGGCGCGGTGATCCCGCAAATCGCCACCGGCCGCGGCGGCACGTTGTGGGTGGCCTGGCAGGACGCGCGGTTTTCGGGTGGGCTTCGCGACGCCATCGCCGTCTCACGCTCCAGCGACGGCGGGCGCACCTGGAGCGAGCCACTGGCGGTCAACCGCGAGCCCGCGGTGGCGGCCTTCATACCCACCTTGCAGGTGCGGGCCGACGGCGTTGTCGGCCTGATGCACTACGACCTGCGCAGCAACACCAGCAGCCGCGTCACCCTGGACGCCGACCTCTGGCTGCTGACTTCGCGCGATGGCGTCATCTGGGCTGAGACCAGCATCACCCGCGGCTTCAACCTGGCCGGTGCCCCCAGCGTGACCAGCGGTTTGTTCGTCGGCGACTATCAGGGCTTGGTGGCATCGGGCAATCTGTTCATTCCGTTTGTCGCGCTGTCAGGCTCGGACAGCGCGAATCGCACCGACATCCACGCCGTGCGCATCGACCCGCTGCTGCCGGCGTCAATGCAATCCACACGTGAACACGCTGCGCGGGCGGCGCAGCCGCAGCCGGGTGCGCTCAGCGAAACCGAGTTTGCACTGCGGCGGCACGAGGCGATCCAGCGCGCCATGGAGCGGCGGATCCCGGGCTGGCGCCGACTCGTGTCGCGCTGAAACGGGTCGGGCATTGCCGGCGCTGCAGCGTAGGCTGGACAGTACCCGCTGCGCTTGCAGCTTGCGGCGAGCGGCGACCTGCGCGATACAGTCCGGCCACAGCCACTGACGCCGACCATGTTCCCAGCCACGCCTGAACCTGCGCCCGCGTCGACACCCGAAGCGGCCCCCGCGGCAACCCTCGTCATCGTCTTGGCCAGCGGCTCCACCGAGGCGGCGCATTTCGCCTTGCGCTACGCGGCTACGGCCGCGGCGATGGATGTCGGCGTCGAGCTGCACGCGATCAGCGCAGACGCGGTTGCGCACTTTGGGCGCAACGCGGCGTCGCCGAGCTTGTTGCTGCAGATTCGCCAAGCCGCGGAGTTCGGCGCGGCCATCTTCGTCTGTCCGCTGGCGCTGGCCGATCAGGGTTTGCCCGCTGAAGACCTCATCGCGGAAGTCTCGGGCGTGCGCGGTGCAGCGTCACTGCTGGAGGCCGCCCTGGCACCCAGTGCGCGCCTTCTCAACTTCTGACGACGCGGACCCGACCCAAAGCCCGACAGGCTCGAAGGGCGCCACCAGAAATGTTGGCCGCCTTTGCTGTGATGCGACGTAGACTGCGGCTGTGAACCCGTCAACCGCTTTGCCGAACAAGTACCGTCTGCGCATGCATGCGCAACGGCACAGCCGTCGTCGCGTGAAGTTGTTTGACCGCTTCAAGCATTTCTACACCTCCATCTCAACTTGGGCGGCAGCGTCGGCGCGCAGGGTTCTTCCAGCCCTCGGAAGAACCGTAGCCTTCTCGCCATCGCGGTGGCCGACCGCCCGCACTTCGGCCCTCCCCCCAGCCACACCCCTTGTACCTGCCCGCACCAGCGCGCGGCGGCTTGGCTGTGTCGTGCGCGCGTTGCCCACATGAAGCACGACCTTGAATGGAACGCCGGCGAGTTGAGTTGCGGCGACCTGGTGCTCGAATTGCGCCAGCGCATGCGCCTCGCCCCGGGCAAGGTCTTCAGGATCGTCGCGCTGGACGCGGGGGCGCCTTCCGACTTGCCCGCCTGGTGCCGCATGACGGGGCATCAAATGCTGGCCCAGGATCCGACGCAACAGACCTACTGGATTCGCGCCAGGAGTTGAGTTTGCAGTTTTCCCACGGGCGCATCCAAGTGCCCGGTTTCATCAACCGTCACTGAAGGAGAAGAGCATGCCAGGTAAATACGTCATCAGTTTGACCCATGGTCTGGACAACACCGACAAGGCCACCGTCGCGTTCGTCGTGGCCAATGCCGCCGTGGCATCGGACAAGGAGACCGTCGTCTTCCTCTCGATCGAAGCCACGCGGCTGTCGCAGAAGGGCGTGGCCGATGCGGTCCATGAAGAAGGCTTCGCGCCGCTGAAGGAATTGATGGACAACTTCGCGAAGGCCGGCGGCCGCATGTTCGTCTGTTCGCCCTGTTTCAAGAAACGCAAGCTCGACGAGAACAACCTGGTCGCGGGCGCGGCTGTGGTCGGCGGCGCCAAACTGGTCGAATTCATGAGCGACGGCGCCTGCCCGAGCATCAGCTACTGAGCCTTCCGAGGAGACGCGATGATCACGACCACACGCAGACGCCTCTTGACCGTGGGCGCAGGGGTTGCCGGCGCCATCGCCTTGGCGCCTTCAAGCTGGGCCCAGACCAAGCGCAAGCTGCGCTTCGGCGTCGGCCCCTTGTTGCCCAGCCCCGAGGACACGAAGAAGGCGTACATGCCGCTCTTCGCGCACCTGGCACAACAGCTCAATGCCGACTTCGACCTGGTCGCCACCACCGATTGGGCCGGCATGGCCGTGGCGATGGGATCGGGCCAACTCGATCTGGCCTGGATGGGCCCGTGGGGTTATGTCCTTGCGGCCAGCAGCACCGGCTGCACCGCACTGGCCACCGTCAAGTACGACGACAAGCCGATCTACCACGCCATCATCGTCGGCAAGCCCGACCTGAAAGTCAGCAAGTTTCCCGACGACACCAAGGGCATGATCATTTCCTTCGCCGATGTCGGCTCGACCTCGGGTTGGCTCATCCCCACCTGGTACGCCAAGGAGGTGTGGAAGATCGACCCCAAGACCTTCTGGAAGTACACCGAAGGCGCGACCCACGCCGCGAATGAGATCGCGGTGCAGGCGGGCCAGGCCGACATGGCAACCGATTTCGACCGCAACCGCAACGCCATGATCGCCTCGGGCAAGCTGAAGGAAGACGGCACGAAGATCCTCTGGACCTCGGCACCCTTGCCGAACGACGCCATCGCCGTGCCCAAAGACACGCCGAAGGAGTTCGCCGAACAGATTCAAAAGATCCTGGTGGCGATCACGGTGGAGCAGGCCAAGACGCTGCTGCCCAGTCGCTACACCGGCTTTGTCGCGGCCACCCACGCGTCGTATGCCTCGATCGAAAACGCCGGAATCACGGTCGGCAAGATCAAGCCAAGAACCTGATCGATGCAACGCCCGAGTCCGGGCTTCGGCCCGGCCACCAGCACCGTCGCCAGCCCGGCCATGAGCGCCCGCCCGGCAGTTCCGAAGGGGGCTCGCACCGCAGTGCGAAGCACGGAGGTTACCCATGAGCCCCCGCCCGGCCGTTCCGAAGGGGGCTCGCACCGCAGTGCGAAGCACGGAGGTTACCCAGTGAGCCCAGCCGCCC